>Ga0210406_10002237_pt1 | contig 22446 bp, 18 predicted proteins | sample IncBWC30MmetaG_FD_155454 | JGI IMG/M metagenome (GOLD analysis project Ga0210406, IMG submission 155454) | Forest soil microbial communities from Barre Woods Harvard Forest LTER site, Petersham, Massachusetts, United States - Inc-BW-C-30-M | ecosystem: Environmental > Terrestrial > Soil >...
ACTGGCGTGGCCCTGAAAGACGAAAGTCGCGACGGAACGCCGCAGCTCATCGCGCAGGAGCCCCGATCGGTGTGACAAATCGGCGACGCCTCGTCCTAAAAAGCGCAAGATCTGCGGGTTTCTCGGTGTCGGCCGCGCTTGCGAGATCGGCTGCAGACCTGCTAAACCCCGTTCCGCGATTTTCCGCATGTTTTCAAGGGTTAGCGCCGACCAGACGGCCTTGCAAAGCCGCATTCGCGCCCTCGAATTTAGCGCGCCACCGCTTGAGCCGAACTGAAGAACTGGACAGGGCATGCTCGAAAGAAACAGGGACAATGAAGTTCATGTTGAGAAGGTCGAGCAGCGGCCGACGGCTAGCATCGCGTTCGGCCTGGAGCGGATCGGGCTCGTCGCGGTTCAAGCGCCGATCCTGTCCTGCATCATTCTGGCGGCGCTGATCGTCGGTGCGATCTTCGGGATCGAGCGGATCAAGATCGACGATTCGCTCAGCCAGCTTTTCCGCTCCAACACGCCGGAATTCCATCAATACGAGGAGGTCACCAAGAAGTTTCCGGCGGAGGAATTCGATGTCCTCGTTGTGGTCGAGGGCAAGAACCTGCTGGCGCGCGACAATCTCGAGAAGCTGCGCGATTTCGTCACCGACCTGCAGCTTGTGGAGGGGACGCGCGGGCTGGTGTCGCTGTTCTCGGCGCGGCAGGCGCCGGCGCCGGGCAAATTGCCGGCGGCGCTGTTCCCTTCCGAACTGCCGACCGGCGGCGACTATGACAAGTTCATCGAAACGGTCAAAAGCAACGAGATCATCCGCGGCAAGCTGTTGTCCGAGGACGGCACGCTCGCGCTGATCGTGCTGTCGCTCGAGCCCAAGGTGGTCGCCAGCAACGACCTCGGCAAAGTGGTCGGCGACATCCGCAAGCTGATGAAGGATGATCTCGGCGACACCGGCCTCAATGCGGAATTGTCCGGCGTTCCCGTGATGCAGCTCGAAATCCGCAATGCAGTCGAGCGCGACGGGCTGACCTACAACGTCCTCGGCATACTCGCCGGCTGCATCATCGCGATCATCTTCTTCCGCAAGATCTCGTTCATGGTCGTGGCGGCGTTTCCGCCACTGATCGCGATCCTGCTCGCGCTCGGCGCGCTTGGCTGGGCCAATTTCAATCTCAACATGTTCCTGAACGTGATGACGCCGCTCATCATGGTGATCAGCTTCTCCGATTCGATGCAGCTCACTTTCGCCGCGCGCGACCGCCTGATCGCCGGCCAGGACAAATATACCGCGTTCAAGAACGCTGTTCTGGTGGTCGGCCCGGCCTGCGTGCTGACCCATGCGACCGCCGGCATTTCCTTCATCGCGCTGCAGTTCTCCGATTCCGACCTGATCCGCAAATTCGGCGAGGCCGGGCTTGCCGCCACCATCATCGCGCTGCTCGCGGTGCTGTCACTGGTGCCGGTGTTCGGCGTCCTGTTTGTCCGCAACGAGCAGATCTTCGCCGTGAAATTCCAGAGCGCGGATGCGGGTGTGCAGGCGCTGCGCAATTTCTGCTATTGGATCGCCGTGCGCATGGTCAGCCGGCCCGGGCTGTTCAGCCTGATCGCCGTGCTGTTCGTCGGCAGCCTCGGCGTGATCTATGCCAACCTGCAGCCGCGCTACCGGCTCGCCGATCAGGTGCCCGACAAGCGGCAGGCGGTGGCGGCGAGCAACAGGCTCGATGCCAAGCTGACGGGTGCCAACCCGGTCAACGTCCTGATCCAGTTCCCCAAGGGGGAATCGCTCTACGCGCCGGAGACGCTGCAGACCATCGCCGATGTCCATGCGACCGTGGAGCACGAGGCCGGCGTCGGCAATGTCTGGTCGCTTGAGACCTTGCGGCGCTGGCTCGCCGAAAAGGCCGGCAGCAGCGACGTCGCAACGCTCAAGGAATATGTCAGTCTGATCCCGGAGCATCTGGTCCGGCGTTTCATCGACGCCGATCAGGATGCGGTGGTGGTGGCGGGCAGGGTACCGGACCTTGATTCCAGCCAGCTTCTGCCGGTGGTCGAAAAGCTGGATCACGAACTTGACGCCGTGCGCAAGAAGCATCCGGGCTACGAAATCGCGGTCACGGGTCTCGCTGCGATCGCGGCACGCAACTCGGCCAGCATGATCGAGAAGCTCAATCGTGGGCTGACGATTGAGTTCGCGCTGGTCGCGATATTCATAGGCCTGGCGTTCAGATCGTGGGTCGTGATGTTCGCCTGCATCCTGCCCGGTATCTTCCCCGTCGTGATGTCGGGCACCGTGCTCTACCTGCTCGGCGAGGGGCTGCAATTCGCCAGCGTCGTTGCGCTGACGGTGTCGTTCGGCCTCGGTCTTTCCGCCACCATCCACTTCCTGAACCGGCTGCGGCTGGAATCCAAGCCGGGCGTCAGCTCCGAACAAGCGGTGGAGCGCGCCACCGTCCTGGTCGGCCCGGCGCTGATCCTGACCACGGTGGTGCTGGCCTGCGGTCTTGTGGTGACGGTATTTTCCGACCTGCCGTCGCTGCGGCTGTTCGGCTGGCTCAGCGCCTTCTCGATGGTGGCGGCGCTGGTCGCCGATCTCTTCATCCTGCGGCCGACGGCGATGTTCCTGATCAATTTGTCGCACCGGCTGCGCGGTGCGACATGAAAAGCCCCGGTCCCGTTCGATTCAGGACCGAGGCCGAAACCTGATGGAATGAAAGAGACGCGGCTTTAGAGCATGACCTGGAAAGGTCTGCTCCGCACTTGATGCCGGGTGTGCTGCTGCGGTTTTCCCTCAGCTAACAAACGCAGAACGCGTTTGCGCGGAGATCATGCTCAAACAATAATCTAGAATGCGATCGGTGATTCAACCTAATCCTGTCGCGCTCCAGGGCATCAGCTCTTCGTCATCGTGATGTTCACGCCACGGATCTCGCCCTTGGAGCTGATCTGCACGGTCTGCTTGTTGCCGTTGGTGCGCAAGGTGAGGTTGGCGGCAAATCCATTGGCCTGGACGAACACATCGATCTGGCCGCCGCCAGCGGTGCCCTGTAGATTGCCGAACACGTTGCGGCTGGCCTCGCTCCAATTGCCCGAGATGCGCTCGCCCTGGCTGGTCACGTCGCTTGAGAGGTCGAACTTGTAGCTGTCGCTGGCGCAATGCAGGCTCTGCTTCAGCCCCAAGCCGCTACCATTGACCTTGTAGTCGGCCTTGCAACGGATGCGCTCCGTCGAGCCGTCGGACAGCGCAACCGTTCCAGTACCCGACCAGGCACCGTCGAATCCGGCAAATGGCCCGCCGGATTGGGCGTGGCCCGCTGCCATCGACATCATCAGCGCGGCGCCGATACCGGCGGCCTTGATCGCCTGTCCAAACGGACCGAAGCCAAACAGTTTCATGTTGAGTTTCCCATCTAATAGGACGCGCTCCCCTGAGACACGCCTCGCCGCATCCAACATTTAGTGTCGCCCCAGTGTGTTAGGTTCAAATGACAAACCGTCCCCCAGCGTGCGGCCAACGTCGCCACGAGCGCATCGAATCGGTGCGGGGAGCAGCCGGTTGTTCCACTCGCGAAACCAAACTCACAGGCTTGCAAGCCGAGCATGTAACGGCGAGCAGTGCCCAGTTGCAACAGCCAAATACGAAAAACGGCGCCTGGGGATAACGCCCTGGTATCAAATATTTATCTGTGCCAATGAAGGTTTGCTCAAAGGTGTGTCATTACGGGGACGGTTCGCCGTTATTTTGGCCGCATTTCGCGGCGCTTGTGCTCTTTACTCGCCTCGCGCAGTTCGCGTCGCTTGCCTCTGAACCGTCCTGTCGGCGGGCCCCTAAGCAATCCCGAGCGCAAACATCGCCTCTCACAATGAAGGAACACGATGCGTAGATATTTTTTGGCCCTCACTCTGTTGTCACTCTCTCTTTCGGACGCTGCGCTCGCACAGCAGCAGGCCCAGCAACGAGGCTCGGCCGAGGAGCAGAAAGCCTGTACCCGTGACGCGCAGAAGCACTGCCGCGCTGTGCTTGATCAAGGTGACTTTACCGTGCTGGCGTGCCTGAAGGACAATCGCGCCAAGCTGTCCGATGGTTGCGCTCAGGTGCTGAAAAACCACGGGCAATAGGCGTCGCTTGAGGTCGTCGCCACATGCCGATCGATTGTCGGCAGACCAAGAAGCGGCCGTGTTGGCCATCACAGATTGATTGGTTTTGCGAGCGTATTCCCCTATATGGGGGTGCGCTTGCGTGGCTTGCGCAAACGACCGGCTCTTTTGCGCTGCTGCGCTTGAGACATACGACGCTTGAGACATACGACGCTTGAGACAACTTAGTAACCTAGTTCCGATGAACCGCGCGAGCGAATTGCGATCCGGCAAGACCCACCGAGACGAGAACTTTCCGGTTGCATCATGGATCATCCACCCGCGTCACCGGGCGGTGATCATGGCATTCTACAATTTCGTGCGCACCGCCGACGACATCGCCGATCATGCGACGCTCGCAGCGGAGGATAAGCTCGCCCATCTCGATGTCTTGGAAGCGGAGCTGCTCGGCAAAGGCGACAGCCAGCCGGAAGCCGTTGCGCTCAGGCTGGCGCTCGCCGAGCGAGCGATGCCGCTGCGTCACGCGCTCGACCTGCTGGCCGCATTCCGGATGGATGTCAGCAAGCTCCGCTACGCGAATTGGGACGAGCTCATCCACTATTGCCGCTACTCGGCCATGCCGGTCGGGCGCTTCGTGCTCGACGTTCACGGCGAGAGCACCTCAACCTGGGCCGCCTCGGACGCGCTCTGCGCGGCGCTGCAGATCAATAACCACCTGCAGGATTGCGGCAAGGACTACAAGAGCCTCAATCGCGTCTATCTGCCGCTCGACGCGCTTGAGGCTGCGGGTGCTTCCGTCGAGGCGCTTGCGTTGGAGAAGGCGCCGTTGCCGCTGCTGAAATGTCTCCACGCGCTCGCCACGCGGACGGAAGGACTGCTCGGCGAAGGCAAGCCGTTGGCTGCGCTGGTACGGGACTTTCGTCTTGGGCTCGAGATCTCGGTGATCCAGGCTTTCGCAGAGAAGATTGTGCGCCTCCTGAAAGTTCGCGATCCGTTGAGCGAACGGGTGCATTTGAGTCCGGTTGAATTGCTGGCGCACAGCGCCGGCGGCATCGTGGGCGAGGTGGCAAGACGCGCGTCCGGGCGGCGCGCCATGTCCAAACCGGCGGCGGGCGCATGACAGTAGAGGCTGTGACGGCAACGACAAATTACGGGACGGCGGCCTCCGGCAGCTCGTTCTACGCGGCCATGCGCATCCTGCCGCGCGAGCAGCGCGAGACGATGTTCCAGATCTACAGCTTCTGCCGGCAGGTCGACGACATCGCCGATTCCGACGGACCGCGTCCGGAGCGGCTGGCCGCGCTGCAGAAATGGCGCGATGACATCGATGCGCTCTACCAGGGGCGTCCGCCGGAACGGTTGCGCGATTACGTCGCCTCGATCAAGAGATTCGACCTGCAGCGGGAGGATTTCCTCGCGATCGTCAACGGCATGGAAATGGACGTGCCGCAGGACATCCGCGCGCCCGATCTCGCCACGCTCGACCTGTACTGCGATCGGGTCGCAAGCGCAGTGGGCCGGCTGTCGGTGCGGGTGTTCGGGCTGCCGCACGAGGACGGCATCCTGCTAGCGCATCACCTCGGCCGCGCACTGCAATTGACCAACATCCTGCGCGACATTGATGAAGACGCGGGCTTCGGCCGGCTGTACCTGCCGCGCGAAAGCTTGCTGGAGGCGGGCATCACGGAAACCGATCCGGTCAAGGTCGCCAATGATCCGGCATTGCCGAAAGCCTGCGCCCCGTTGGTCGCGCGCGCCAAGGAGCATTTCAAGAAATCCGACGAGATCATGGCCCGTCATCCTCGGCACGTGGTGCGCGCGCCGCGCATCATGTCGAAATATTACGGAGCTGTACTGCGCTTGCTGATCGCCAGGGGATTTCTGGCGCCGCGCGGACCGGTCCGCGTGAGCAAGGTCACACGCCTCAGTATCGTTCTTCGTTATGCTCTTATCTGATGCAAAAGACAGCTCACATTGTTGGCGCTGGGATTTCAGGCCTTGCGGCCGCTGTTCGCTTGGCGAAGGCGAACTACAAGGTGCATTTGCACGAGGCCACGCAACAAGCGGGTGGACGCTGCCGTTCCTATTTCGATGCGGCGACAAATCTCACCATCGATAACGGCAACCATCTTCTGCTCTCGGGCAACCGCCATGCGTTGGCCTATGCCAAATCGATCGGCACGGAGGCGGGATTGGTCGGGCCGAAGACCGCGCAGTTTCCGTTTGTCGACCTGACGACCGGACAGCGCTGGTTGCTCGATCTCGGCGACAACCGGCTTCCCTTGTGGCTGTTCGATGAGAGCCGCCGCGTCCCCGACACCGGCGTGCGCGATTATCTCGGATTGATGCCGCTGGTGTGGGCGGGGCAGGGCACGCTGGTCGGCGATGCGATCCGCTGCGACGGCACGCTGTACCAGCGCCTCGTGCAGCCGCTGCTCCTGGCCGCGCTGAATGTCGATCCGCCGATCGGATCGGCCGGGCTTGCCGGTGCGATCGTGCGCGAGACATTGCTTGCGGGCGGACAGGCTTGCCGGCCGCTGATCGCGCGCGAGGGCTTGAGCGCAGTCCTGGTTGAGCCTGCGATCAAGCTGTTGCAGGAGAAGGGCGCCGCCGTCAATTTCGGCCACGAACTGCACGGGTTCGACATGGCGGCAGACCGGGTCGGCGCTTTGAAATTCGGCGGCGACGACACGGTGACGATCGGCCCCGACGATGCGGTCGTGATGGCCGTGCCGGCGCGTCCGGCCGCCTCGCTCTTGCCCGGCCTGAAGACGCCGACCAAATTCCGCGCAATCGTGAATGCGCATTTCCGCTTTGATCCGCCCCGCGACATGCCGCCCATTCTCGGCGTGATCGGAGGCTTGGTGGAGTGGCTGTTCGCATTTCCTCAGCGCTTGTCCATCACCATCAGCAATGGCGACCGCCTGATAGACACGCCGCGCGAGGAGCTCGCGCAGGCGCTCTGGCGCGACGTCTGCACGGCTGGCGGGGTCAGTGGCGAGCTGCCGCCATGGCAGATCGTGCGCGAGCGCCGCGCCACCTTTGAGGCGACGCCCGAGCAGAACGCGCTGCGGCCCGGTGCGGTCACGGGACTGAAGAATCTGTTTCTGGCAGGCGACTGGACGGATACGGGCTTGCCCGCAACCATTGAAGGATCGGTACGGTCGGGTGACCGCGCCGCCGATCTGGTGCTCGCCATGCGCTAGAGCGTTTTCGAGCGATTGAAATTGTTTTCAAATGCCCCTTCGCCATCGAGACTTTGCGCCAGGGGCAGCAGTGACTGACGAAGTTGGGCGTGAGCCTTTGAGAGAGGATGTGTCGAACATGCTTTCCAGCAGCAAGACCGCAGCGGTCGATAATGTTCGTGCGTTGGAGACGAGCGTCGACGAGGCCACGCGCGCGATGCTCGGCTATCAACGGCCGGACGGACATTGGGTGTTCGAGCTGGAGGCCGACGTCACCATCCCGTCCGAATATGTGCTGTTGTGCCATTACCTCGGCGAGCCCGTCGATGCCGAGCTCGAAGCCAAGATCGGCAAGTATCTGCGCCGGACGCAAGGCGCGCATGGCGGCTGGCCGCTGGTGCATGACGGCGATTTCGACATGAGCGCGAGCGTGAAGGCCTATTTCGCGCTGAAGATGATCGGCGATCCCGTTGACGCGCCGCACATGGTGCGTGCGCGCGAGGCGATCCGCTCACGCGGCGGCGCGATCCACAGCAACGTCTTCACGCGCTTTACGCTCGCGATGTTTGGCGTCTTGGCCTGGAAGAGCGTGCCGGTGCTGCCGGTCGAGATCATGCTGCTGCCAATGTGGTCTCCGTTTCACATCAACAAGATCTCCTATTGGGCGCGCACCACGATGGTGCCGCTGATGGTGCTGGCCGCGCTCAAGCCGCGTGCGAAAAATCCGAAAAGCGTCGGAATCGACGAACTGTTCCTCCAGGACCCGCGCTCGATCGGAATGACGGCCAAGGCGCCGCATCAAAGCGCCGCCTGGTTCGTGCTGTTCCGCGCGCTGGACAGCGTGTTGCGCGCGGTCGAGCCGATGTTCCCCAAGAAGCTGCGCCAGCGCGCAATCGACACCGCGCTGGCCTTCATCGAGGAGCGGATCAACGGCGAGGACGGCATGGGCGCGATCTATCCGCCGATGGCCAACATCGTGATGATGTATGATGCGCTCGGCAAGGATGAGAGCTTTCCACCGCGCGCGAACACGCGGAAAGCGCTCAAGGACCTCCTGATCATCCGCGAGCAGGAGGCCTATTGCCAGCCCTGCGTCTCGCCGGTGTGGGATACAGCGCTCGCCTGCCACGCCATGAACGAAGTCGGCGGCGAGGCGGCGCTGTCGTCGGTCGGACGGGGCCTCGACTGGCTGTTGCCCAGGCAGGTGCTCGACGTGAAGGGCGACTGGGCGGTGAAGCGGCCCGACGTCCGGCCGGGCGGGTGGGCCTTCCAGTACAACAATGACTATTACCCCGATCTCGACGACACCGCCGTCGTGGTCATGAGCATGGATCGCATCAGGCGCGAGACCGGGAGCGACAAATACGATGCCGCGATCGCGCGTGGCCGCGAATGGATCGAGGGCATGCAGAGCGACGACGGCGGCTGGGCAGCTTTCGACGTCAACAATCTCGAATACTACCTGAACAACATCCCATTCTCGGATCACGGCGCGCTGCTCGATCCGCCGACCGAGGACGTCACCGGCCGCTGTCTCTCGATGCTGGCCCAGCTTGGCGAGACCGTGGAGAGCAGCAAGTCCGTCGCCGCGGCGGTCGGCTATCTGCGCCGGACCCAGCACCCGGAAGGCTCCTGGTACGGCCGCTGGGGCTTGAACTACATCTACGGCACCTGGTCGGTCCTGTGCGCCCTCAATGCCGCCGGCGTCAGCCATCAGGACCCCATGATGCGCAAGGCCGCGGACTGGCTGGCGTCGGTCCAGAACGAGGACGGCGGCTGGGGTGAGGACGCTGTGAGCTACCGGCTGGACTACCGTGGCCTCGAGCGTGCCCCGTCAACCGCCTCGCAGACGGCATGGGCCTTGCTTGCTCTGATGGCGGCGGGCGAGGTCGCAAATCCTGCGATTGCCCGTGGCATTGAGTACCTAATAGCAACACAAAGCGAAAAAGGAACGTGGGACGAGGAGCGCTACACGGCTACAGGCTTTCCTCGTGTATTTTATCTACGCTATCATGGATATGCGAAGTTTTTTCCACTCTGGGCGCTTGCCCGGTACCGGAATCTTCAGAGCACGAATAGCAGAGCGGTAGGGGTTGGGATGTGATTTTCGGGGCGGGGCACGACGTGTCTGCGGACAATGTTGATTGATCCGCGGCCGATCCTGATTGTGACCGGCTTGGTCCAGGAGGCCCGCATTGCGGCAGGCCCTGGAATGGCGGTCATCTGCAGCAGTAGCGACCCGCGGCAATTGCGTGCGCTCCTGACTGTGTTTGACCCTGCCACGATCCGGGGCGTGATCTCTTTCGGGGTCGCCGGTGGACTGGATCCCAGCCTGAAATCGGGCGATGTTGTAGTGGCCACCGAGGTCATGGCGGGCAGCGCCCGCTGGCTGGCAGGTCTCGCGTTGAACGAGGATCTGATTGCAAAGCTCACTGCCGGGATTGGGCGCCGGCGCGTCGTCAGGGGCGGCCTCGCGGGTGTGGAAGAGGTGGTTGTGGCGCAGGCCGGGAAGGCCGCGCTGCGCATGAAAACGGGGGCGGCTGCCGTTGATATGGAAAGCCATATCGCTGCCGCCTATGCCGCGGAGGCCGGGCTTCCTTTCGCGGCGCTAAGGGTCATCAGCGACCCTGCGAGCCGCGCATTGCCCGCGCTGGCGCGGAGCGCGATCAAGCCGAATGGCGAGGTTGATCTTGGTGTGATCTTTCGCGGCGTCGTGCGCAACCCGCGCACCCTGCGCGCGCTGGTTTCGACGGGAATCGATTTCAATCGCGCGCTGCGCAGCCTCCGCGGCTGTCGCGACTTTCTGGTCGGCGGCCACGACCTCGTGTCGGCGGCGAGTCTCGTCCCGGCGGATATCTGACAGGCGCGCCTTCCTCCCTTCCCGGCGATCAGCCACCGTCAGGCTGCTACACAGCATCAGCCGGAGTTTGCCGTTGGCTCAAGGGAAGGGCGATCAAGGCAGAGGCGGGTGAAGTCGGTAAACGCCGGCCCATCTGCGGCGCCGATCGCACCGCAGACCCAATCGCATTGCGCTTTACGCTGCCGTCGAGGTTTTCTCTCGGGCGGCGGCGAGCGCTTCGTCGCGGCGGATCTCTGACAGCCGCTTCTGCACCTCGGCAGAGAATACGTATTGTGCGGGCCGCTGCTTGGAGAGATCGATCTCGGGCGCCATGGGACCTGAGGTCCTGACGCCGCGCAGCGTCACCCACATCGCCTTAAACGGATTGCTGAAGGCCTCGGTCGCCGCGGTCGGCTCATAGCCGCAATGCGCCATGCAGTTGGCGCACTTTTCGTACTTGCCGGTGCCGTAGGACTCCCAGTCCGTGGTTTCCATCAGCTCCTTGAAGGTCTTGGCGTAGCCTTCGCCAAGCAGATAGCACGGCTTCTGCCAGCCGAAGATGTTGCGGGCCGGCATGCCCCATGGCGTGCACTCATAGCTCTGATTGCCGGCCAGGAAGTCCAGGAACAGACCGGAATGCATGAAATTCCACTTCTTGCCCTTGCCCAGCGCAAACACGTCGCGGAACAGCCGCTTCGTCTTGGTGCGATTGAGGAAGTGCTCCTGATCGGGTGCGCGTTCATAGGCATAGCCCGGCGACATCGAGACGCCGACACCGAGCTCGCTCGTGAAGTCGAGGAATTTCGCGATGTCCTCGGCCGCATGACCGTCGAAGATCGTGGCATTGACGTTGACGGTGAAGCCGCGCGCCTTCGCGGCCTTGATCGCCGAGACGGCGCGGTCGAACACGCCCTTTTGCGAAACGGCCTTGTCGTGGTGTTCGCGCAGACCGTCGAGATGGACCGAGAAGAACAGATAGGGCGAGGGCTCGAACAGGTCGAGCTTCTTCTCCAGGAGCAGCGCGTTGGTGCACAGCGAGACGAATTTCTTGCGCGCCACGAGACCGCGGACGATCTCGCCGATCTCCTTGTGAATGAGCGGCTCCCCGCCGGGGATGGCCACCATCGGCGCGCCGCATTCGTCGGCGGCATCCCAGCACTCCTGCGCCGTCATGCGCCGATTGAGGATCGCGTCGGGATAATCGATCTTGCCGCAGCCCGCGCAGGCAAGGTTGCAGCGGAATAGCGGTTCCAGCATCAGCACCAGCGGATAGCGCTTCCGGCCAAGCAGCTTCTGCTTCATCAGATACGCGCCGATACGCATTTCCTTAAAGAAGGGTATTGCCATCAAACTCTATCTTTCTGGGCTGTCACTAGAGGTGGGATCACCCTGCGGCGAGTTCCGCGGGAAGCCGGAATTCGATGTTCTCTTCCCGCCCGGGAAGCACCGAAACCGTGACCGGTCCGATGCGCCGCAGCGCTTCGATGACGTCATCAACCAGAACCTCCGGCGCCGAGGCACCGGCCGTAATACCGACGGTCTTGGCGTCTTTCAGCCAGTCCGGGTTCAGTTCGCTGCCGTCAGCAATGAGATAACTCGCGACGCCGGCTTCGGTGCCGATTTCGCGGAGTCGGTTGGAGTTGGAGCTATTGGCGGCGCCCACCACCAGGATTACGTCCACGAGCTTACTTAGGTCCCTTACAGCAGATTGCCGGTTCTGTGTCGCATAGCAGATATCCCGGATATCGGGACCTTGAATGTCTGTAAAACGCTGCTGAAGAGCAACAATGATATCCCTGGTATCGTCCACGCTGAGGGTCGTCTGTGTGATATATGCCACAGGGGTGTCGGTCGGCAGTGTCAGGGCTTTGACGTCCTCGACGCTCTGCACCAGCAGAACGGGGCCCGGGACCTGGCCCATGGTCCCCTCGACCTCCGGGTGCCCGGCATGCCCGATCAGGATCAGGGCACGGCCCTTCGACATATAGCGCTTGCCCTGATTGTGGACCTTGGTCACGAGCGGGCAGGTGGCATTGATGACAGGCAGATTCCGTGCGGCGGCTTCTTCTTCCACCGTGCGCGCTACGCCATGGGCGCTGAACACCGTGACGGATAATGGGGGCACCTCGGACAGGTCTTCGACGAAGATCGCACCCTTATTTTTCAGGCTCTCGACCACGTATTTGTTATGCACGATCTCATGGCGGACATAGACCGGCGGCCCGTATTTCTCGAGCGCGCGCTCGACGATCTGGATCGCACGCACGACGCCTGCGCAAAATCCGCGCGGCTGTGCCAAATAGACTTCCATGGGACGATGATCACCCATGTTTCTTACCAGCATCTAGTACCTCCCGGTGGGACATCAGCAAGATCCCACACGATAGTAAGGCTCTGCCTCCGGCCCTTGCTCCACCTGCATGGAAGCAGCAGGCTTCGTGTCAAAATTCAACGGCTAGCAAAGGCGGATGGGGCAAGATCTGCCGGGAAGTTTGATGGGTAGTATTGTGGTACTAGCCAATAAACCAAGGAAGATGAAGCCTTTAAGCCCTCACTGGTTCGTCACTTTACCGCCGGACAATCCCGGCATATCCAGCCCGCGCCAGCAGTTCCGTTCTCGTGCCCAATGCTCCTACTGTTGAAGGCAGCCTTCCAAAGGGTTAGCCCGGCTCATGGAACTCCGCTAGACAGCGGGCGTTTCCGCAAGCTAATCGAAATTAGAAAGAAAAAGTGTGCTGACAAGCATAGTCGTTCAGATCGTCAGAGCCTGTACCCGATTTGCAACTCTGACTCTGCTTCTGGGGTTCGTCCTCGCGACGGCGGCCGGCTACTACACGAGCCGCCATTTCGCGATCAACACGGACATCAACACGCTGATTTCGGGCAATCTGGACTGGCGCCAGCGCGACCAGAAATTCGACAAGGCGTTCGACCGCGACAGCACGATCCTTGCGGTGGTCGAGGCGCCGACGCCGGAGCAGACGAGCTCGGCGGCTGCCGCGCTAGAGCAGAAGCTCAGGGGCGATGATAAGAATTTCCAGTCGATGCAGCCGCTCGGCTCGGGCGAGTTCTTCGAGAGGAACGGGCTGTTGTTCCTGCCGACAGAGGAACTCGGCAAGATCACCGGCCAATTCCAGGCCGCGGCCCCGCTGATCGAGATCATGGCGGGCGATCCCTCCATTCGCGGGTTGACCGGCGCGCTGGAGACCGGGCTTGCCGGCGTCAAGCGCGGGGAGGTCAAGCTCGACAACACGGCGCGGCCCTTCAACATGATCGCGCAGACGGTCGAGGATGTCGTCAACAAGGGCAACGCGAACTTCTCCTGGCGGGAGCTGACCAGCGAGCAGCCGCTCGGCGATTCCGATCGGCGCGCCTTCATCGAGTTCAAGCCGGTGCTCGATTTCAATGCGCTGCAGCCCGGCAAGGAGGCCACCGACGCGATCCGCGCAGCTGCGGCGGAGCTCGACTTTCCGGGCAAATATCAGGCGCGCGTCAGGCTGACCGGGCCGGTGCCGATCGCCAATGAGGAATATGCGACGGTCCAGGAGGGGGCGATCGTCAACAGCGTCGGCACGATCCTGGTCGTTCTCGTGATCCTCTGGCTGGCGCTGCACTCGGCAAAGATCATCTTCGCCGTCTTCGCCAACCTGTTCATGGGTCTTTCGATCACCACCGCGGTCGGGCTGATGATGGTGGGGTCTCTGAACCTGCTTTCGATCGCATTTGCGGTGCTCTTCGTCGGTCTCGGCGTCGACTTCGGCATCCAGTTCAGCGTCCGCTATCGCTCGGAGCGCTTCAAGAATGACAATCTGGCCGAGGCGCTGGAGGAGGCGGCCCGGCGCGCGGCGGTGCCGTTGTCGCTGGCGGCGATGGCGACGGCGGCGGGTTTCCTCTGCTTCATCCCGACCGACTACAAGGGCATTTCCGAGCTGGGCGAGATCGCGGGCGCGGGCATGCTGATTGCGTTCACGTCATCGATCACCGTCCTCCCGGCGCTTTTGAAGCTGCTCAACCCGCCCGGCGAAAAGGAGCCGGTCGGCTACGCCGTCCTGGCCCCGCTCGACACCTTCTTGGAAAGGCACCGCATCCCCATCGTGGTCGGCACGCTGCTGGTGGCGGTCGCCGGGATGCCGCTGCTCTATTTCTTGAAGTTCGACTTCAACCCGATGAACCTGCGCAATCCGAATGCGGAATCGATCGCGACCTTCCTCGATCTGCGCAAGGACCCCAACACGGGCGCCAACGCGATCAACGTGATGACCAATTCCGAGGCTGACGCGAGAAAGATCGAGGACCGGCTGCAGAAACTGCCCGAAGTGCTGGAGGTGAGGTCGCTCGACAGTTTCGTTCCCGCCGATCAGGGACCCAAGCTGAAGCTGATCGCCCAGGCCGCCAAGGTTCTGGGGCCTGCGCTCAATCCGGATTCGATCGATGCGCCGCCGTCCGACCAAGAGAACAACGACTCATTGAAGAGCGCCGCGGAGGCCCTGCGCAGAACCGCGGGCGACGGCAAGGGACCGGGCGCAGTTGCCTCGCGTCGGCTGGCCGACGCGCTGACAAGGCTCGCCGCGTCCGATGAGGCAACGCGCAGCAAGGCCGAGGCGATCTTCATCAGGCCGTTGAAGGTGGTGTTTGATCAATTGAGGAACGCGCTGCAGGCGCGGCCGGTCACCCTGCAGACCCTGCCGCCTGATCTCGTCAGCGAATGGAAGACCAAGGACGGCCTGATGCGGGTCGAAGCGCTGCCGCGCGGCGATCCCAACGACAACGACAATCTGCGCAGATTCGCAAACGCAGTGCTCGTCGCCGAGCCGACCGCGATCGGCGGCCCGGTCTCGATCCTGAAGTCCGGCGACACCGTGGTGCGGGCGTTCGTTCACGCCGGCGTTTATGCGCTGGTCGTGATCAGCCTGTTGTTGTGGATCACGCTGCGGCGAATCAGCGACGTGCTGTTGACACTGGTCCCGCTCCTCGTCGCTGGCGCCGTAACGCTCGAAATCTGCGTCCTGATCAAGCTGCCGCTCAACTTCGCCAACATCGTCGCGCTGCCGCTGTTGCTTGGCGTCGGCGTCGCGTTCAAGATTTATTATGTTACCGCGTGGCGATCCGGCAGGACGAACCTGCTGCAGACCAGCCTCACGCGGGCGATCTTTTTCAGCGCGCTGACGACGGCCACGGCGTTTGGCAGCCTATGGCTATCCAGCCACCCCGGGACGTCGAGCATGGGCAAGCTGCTGGCGCTTTCGCTGGTGACGACCCTGGCCGCCGTGCTGCTATTCCAGCCCGCGCTAATGGGCAAACCGCGCGATATCGCCGAGTAGGCAGATGTCGCCGACGGCGTCCGCGGACTGGCCCGCGGCTGCCTTCTGGCCGGTACCGGGAGCCTTGGGGGCGGGAGCCGACGCGGCACTGATTGCGGCGCCTGTTGTCTTCGCCCCAGGCGCTGCACCCGTTGTCTTCGGCGCAGCCCCCTTGGCCATGCTGTTGACCGGGCTCGACGGGATCGTCGGACCCACGCGCGTCCAAGTCTCGCCGCCGCAGAGGAAGCCCAGCACGCAGCCGCGAATCTCGAGTTGGTCGGGGCCGGACGGCGTGATTGTTGAGTCGTAGAGCTTGCCGTCGTTCGCGTTGTAGACTTGGCCTTCCCATTGATCGGCTCCGGCCTTTCTCTTCATGTTGATCAGGATCGGCATGCCAAGCGTCGGCCTGGCTTTTTTCGCGGGATCAGGATTATTGGTGTCGTGTCCTCCGGGCTCTTTCTCCCAGGCGACGACGCCCCACATATTGCCATTGCATTGTGCGGCGAATGTTGGCGACGCCGTCGGCCACCCTCCAATCGCCGGTCGGGTCAATCGCCATGGCCGGCGCGGAACCCGCAGCCAGCACGATGACGGTGAAGACCGTTTGGCGCGTGATGTTTCTTGGGCGATGCAACATGGCTTAAACCTGTGCTTGCGTTGAAGGTGGAAAAAAGGGCAAAACGCCGCATTGAGCGTTTTCAGTTGACGAAGCAACCATCAACCGACCTATGTAGCTGATGCTAAATCCGAATCTAGACGTTTCCGAGATGTTTGTGGAGCGGCAGGCGCAGCGCAGCTCCATGCATTCGCTCCACTTGAATGAGCAATTGGTCCGCGTTCTCAAGACAATCGGCTATGACGTCGGTTTCCAAAAGGGGCAAGGCCAGTACCTCTACGATCGCGATGGCGTGCGCTATCTTGATCTATTGAGCGGATTTGGCGTCTTTGCGATCGGCCGGAATCATCCGGCCTTGCGCACCGCGTTGAAAAGCGTGCTCGACAGCGATCTGCCCAACCTGGTGCAGCTCGACGTCTCTACGCTTGCGGGCGTACTGGCCGAACGCCTTCTGGAACATGTTCCATATCTGGATAAAGTGTTCTTCGCCAATTCGGGGGCGGAGACGGTGGAAGCCGCGATCAAGTTCGCGCGCGGCGCGACGGGGCGGCCGGGCATCGTCCATTGTTCCCATGCCTATCACGGCCTGACCTACGGGGCGCTCTCGCTCACTGACGATGCCAATTTCCGCAGCGGCTTCGAGCCGTTGTTGCCGGGCTGCACGGCTGTGCCGTTCAACGATCTGGCCGCACTGGAACATGCGCTGTCGTCGCGCGAGATCGCGGCCTTCATCGTCGAGCCGATTCAGGGCAAGGGCGTCAATATGCCCACCGACGAGTTCCTTCCGGGCGCGGCGGCGCTGTGCCGCAAGTATGGCTCGCTGTTCATCGCCGACGAGATCCAGAGCGGGATGGGCCGCACGGGACGGTTCCTTGCGGTGGAGCATTGGAATGTCGAGCCCGATATCGTGTTGCTGTCGAAGGCCTTGTCCGGCGGTCACGTTCCGGTCGGCGCGCTGCTGACCCGCAAGAGCATCTTCGACAAGATATTCAACCGCATGGACCGCGCGGTCGTGCATGGCTCGACCTTTGCAAAGAACGATCTTGCGATGGCAGCCGGCATCGCCACGCTTGAAGTGCTCAAGGCCGAGAAACTGATCGAGGCCGCCGCCAAGCGCGGTGCCGAGCTGCGGCTAGCCCTGACGCGGATGGTTCCCGGCTACGAGCTGCTGAAAGAAGTGCGCGGCAAGGGACTGATGATCGGGATCGAGTTCGGCCCGCCCAAATCGCTGCGCCTGAAAGCCTCGTGGAACGTGCTGGAGAGCGCCAACAAGGGCTTGTTCTGCCAGCTCATTACGGTGCCGCTGTTCAAGGATCACAAGATCCTGACCCAGGTCGCGGGCCATGGCCTTCACACCATCAAGCTGTTGCCGCCGCTGACGATCACCGAGGAAGATTGCAACTGGATCGAGACGGCCTTCGATTCGGTTATCGCCGCGAGCCACAAGGTTCCCGGCGCGATCTGGTCGCTGGGCAAGACGCTGGTCGACAACGCAGTGCGAAAGTCAGCCTGATTCGAACGACCGCAGCGGCAGCGGGCAATGCTGCCGCTTTTTCCCATGCTCGCCGAGCCTTCGATGTCCTCACACAGCGCCGTTTCTTATGCGGCCGACCTAGCGTTCGGGATAAATCATCATCGCTCTCTCGCTTCTGCTTGAGCATGATCTCCGCGCAAGCGCATTGCGCGCTTGTTAGCTGAGGGAAAGTGCCCACTCCGCTATCCAACACGTGCGTGGGATGTTGGCGCGTTGGCGCACTTCGGAGAACCGTGGTGCCCACTCCGCTATCGCTGCTGCGGCGCGCGTGCTTGCGGATCATTCGGACGGGTATAGTCTCAAATCCCGGTCGCCACCCACACCACCTCTACAGGCAATAACGAGCGGCCAAGGAGGAAACGATGCGAGACAGTAAACCAGACCGTCGAACGGTCCTGAAAACCATGACGTCATTGGCAGCAGCCTCGTCGATGGCGAAAATCGCCGTCGGACCTGCAGAAGCCGCCAGCGATTCCGATCCGGGCTTCAGTTCCGCGCTTGAACAGGTCGATCAGGCGCTGCGGCAGGCAGTCAACGCGAGGACTGTGCCGGGCCTCGTCGCAATTGCGGCAACCGACAAGGGTATCGTTTACGAGGGGGCGTTTGGGCCCTCCATCACGGCGGACAGCGTGTTCTGGATTGCTTCAATGACCAAAGCGGTCACCGGAGCCGCCTGCATGCAATTGGTCGAGCAGGGCAAGCTGCAGCTCGATCAGCCAATGGGCAAGCTGCTTCCGAAACTGGAATCCCCCAAAGTCCTTGAAGGGTTCGACGCGAACGGCGAGCCAAAGCTTCGCCCAGCCAAGCGCCCGATCACGCTGCGCCATCTGCTGACTCATACCGCAGGTTTCACCTACAGCATCTGGAGCGAGCCGATGACTCGGTTCGAGAAGGTCACCGGAACGCCCTTCGTTGGCGAATGCAGGAATGCCAGCTTCGATGCACCGCTGATGTTCGACCCGGGTGACCGCTGGGAATACGGCATCAATATTGACTGGGTCGGCAAGGCGGTGGAGGCCGTGAGCGGTCAGTCATTGGAGGTTTATTTCCGAGAGAAGATATTTGCGCCGCTCGGCATGACCGATACAGGCTTCCTGATCAGTTCAGCGCAAAAGGCGCGCGTCGCACCCATGTTCAACAGGGAAAGCGACGGATCTCTCAAGCCCATGGAATTCGAGATGCCTCAACGGCCGGAATTCTTCATGGGCGGCGGCGCGCTGTTCAGCACGCCCCGGAACTACATGGCATTTCTGCAGATGCTGCTTCACGACGGTAGGTTCAATGGCGCGCAGGTCCTCAAGCCGGAGACCGTCGCCCTGATGCGGCAGAACCACATCGGTGATCTCAATGTGGTCACGTTGAAGTCGGTGCACCCTGAAAGCTCGAATGACGCAAACCTCTTCCCCGGCATGGTCCAGAAATGGGGACTGTCTTTTGACATCAATACCGAACCCGGTCCCGCAGGACGCAGTGCGGGGAGCCTCGCCTGGGCCGGACTGTTCAACACTTACTTCTGGATTGATCCCACGAAGCGCGTGACAGGCACGATCATGACGCAGCTCCTGCCATTCGCCGATGCTCAAGTCTTGAAACTGTTCGCCAAGTTCGAGAGCGGGCTCTATGCCGCTGTGGCTTAGAGCGTTTTCGAGCGAAGTGGGTACCGGTTCGCGTAAAGAAAACGCATCAAAACAAGAGACTAGAGCCTCCGTTCCGATTCAATCGGAACGGAGGCTCTAGACGCCCAATTGCAGCAGCCTGGACCAAACATGCAATTTGGTCCAGGCGGCCGCGGCGCGCTACCCTTCCTTGTTGGCCCGCATCGCGGCTTCGAACTTCTCGCCGAATTCGGCGAGTTCATCGGCGCCGATGTCGCTGACCGCCCAGAAGTTCGAGCCGCGATCGCTCCAGCGGCGGATGTTGAAGCCCTGGATGGTCTCGGTCTTGGCCGAGCGCCGTTCGATATTCGGCGTCTGCGCGACAAACAGGTTGATGATGTGCTGCCTTCGCCGATACACCACGGCGCCAATGGCGCGGGCATCGAGATAATCGAGCCGGCCGCCGATCAGCGTGAAGCCCTGTGCGGTAAGGTCGATCACCGGCGGCGACACGTCGAGCTTGCCATTGAACCACGGCTTCACCGTGTGCTGATCGGTTGAGATGACGTCGGTCAGATGTCCCGCCTGCAGCGAGCGGAGGTGGGCGGAGACGACCTCGGACATGATGCGGTGCTCGTCATCGCTGCGCAGCACGATCGCGACGAGACCGGTCGCGGCCAGCGCGGAGACCGCCGAGCCCATTGCAAAGCCCTTGAGCACCGAACGCCGGCTCGGCGCAAGCGTCTGCACCTGCGGCTGTGGCAGCGAGGCCTCGATGCGGCGGCGCAGCGAAGGCGGCGCGGTGTAGCGCAGATCGGCGCCTGCGATTGCCTGGCTCATCTGGCGATAGGCGGCGAGCTCGGCTGTGCAGCGCGTGCAGTCAGCAATATGCGCTTCGACCTCGCGCGCATGGCCGGCGTCGAGCTCGCCGTCGATCAGCGCGTGAAGGAGGATTTCGGCTTCATCGCAGTCCATCTTGCCTACTCCTGTTCCGCAAGCCATGCCGATCGCAGCATGGCGCGGGCGCGCGCGAGGCGGGACATCACCGTGCCGACAGGGGCTCCCACCGCGTCGGCGATCTCGCGATACGACAAATTGTTGATCTCACGCAGGACGAATGTCTCCTTGAAGGGTTCGGCGAGCGCCTCGACCAGCCGCCGGATCGTGGCGGCATCGCGCTCTTTCAGAATCTGGGCCTCCGGCGTTTCCGGCGCCTCGTGCCAGAGCGGCGCCTGTTCGGCGGTCTCGGGCGCATCCTCGATGGCGGCGGTCGGCGCCGCGGCGCGGCGGGCGAATTCCGCGCGGCAGACATTGCGCAGGATCGCAAACAGCCAGGGCTTCATGGCCGGGCCGCGATAGCCGTCGAAATGTTTCAGGGCGCGCAGGTAACATTCCTGCACCGCGTCGTCGGCGTCGGACGGATCGCGCAGCAGGTAGCGCGCCAGCGTATAGACGTCGTCCAGGTACGGAAGGGCCGCCTCCCGAAAACGCCGCGCCTTGTCCGCCTCGTTCGAACTTGTCACCGGCATCGCCTGCTGCCCCGCCTTTGCGGAAAATGCGTGCGTCCGGCCGGCCGGTATCCACCGGCCGGACATTGTTGTGATGCCTTGGATCGGGCCGTTACTCAACCTTGATCATTCCAGTCATGTGTGGATGCAGCGAGCAAAAATACTTGTAATCGCCGGCCGTCGCGAAAGTGAAGGAGAAGCTGTCGTCGGTATCCATGGTCTTTGAGCGGAACTTGCCCGCGGACACGATGGCGTGGGGAATGTCATCATGGTTGGTCCAGGTGACGGTATCGCCGATTTTTACCTTCAACTCGGTCGGCGTGAAGGTGAAATTGTCGATCGACACCGTGATCGTCTCGGCGTGCGCGGGGGCTACGCCGGACTGCAGAAGAAGGGCCGCGGCGACGGCGAGGCTCGCGCCGAGGCTGCGGAGGGCCGTGAGCGTCATTTTTCCATGATCCTCTTAGAAGTTCCTCTTAAAAGTTCCTCTTGCAAGTTCAGCCCTGCAGCGGCGTATCGATGATCGCGAGCGGCTGATCGCCCATCTTGAAATTGACGCTGGCGATGCCGAGCACGCTGCGCAGCTTGCTGGCGTCGACCTTCATCGGTCCGGGCGAGGGCGCGGTGCCCGGCGCAGGCTGCGGGAATGCCGTGGAGCGCGCGGTGTGGAAGGTGACGTTGCCCTCGACCTTCTGCATCACCTGGTGGATGTGCCCGTTGAGCACGGTGACGGAGCCGAAGCCCTTCAGGTAATCCAAAGCCTTGGCGCCGTCTTCGGTGCCCCAGCCCCACTCCGGATAGACCGTCCAGAGCGGGATATGGGCGAACACCACGATGGGCGTGGATTTCGAGCGGCCCTTCAGGTCACCTTCGAGCCATTCGAGCTGGTCCGCGCCGAGATTGCCAAGCCCGCCGGCCTTCAGGTTGACCACGTTGACGAGGCCGACGAAATGCACGCCGCCAGCGTCGAACGAATACCAGCCGGCGCCCAGCGTACCTTTGCCATAACGCTCCTTGTAGAATTTGATCTCGTCATCGAGGAAGTCGTGCTCGCCGGGCACGTAATGCACGTCGAGCTTGGCCTGCGAGATGATGCGATCGGCGTCATCGAATTCGGACGCTTTCGACAGATGCGAAATGTCGCCGGTGTGGATCATGAATGACGGCTTCTTCGGCATCGCGTTGATCTTGCCGATGGCTTCTTCCAGCGTGCCGAGCGCGTTCGGATTGGCCGGCTTGTCGAAGCCGATATGGCTGTCGCTGATCTGCAGGAAGGTCATGCCGGCCGGCTCGGCGGCTTTGGCCGCGTCGACCAGTCCCAGCGACCGCGGCACGCCGCCGGAAATCGTCCAGAGGACGCCGGTGCCGGCCCAGGTCATGCACTCCAGCACCTTGCGGCGGCTGACGCCGCGCTCTTCATCGTGGTGATCGTGATGGCTCATCGCGCTCTCTCCTCGAACCCGTGATTGGGTTCTGGCGGCTTGATTGCGCGGGGAGGGGCTTTATTCCCGGATTTCGTGCCGCTATGCATCAATCAGGGTTGATGACGAAGTCGTGAGCGAGAAAAGGGCGGTAGAAGGATGCTGCGGTCATCCAACTGCAACGAACCTGTCTTGCCGCCGTCAGCTCCATGTCAACTGATTCGTCTAGGGTGCCGTTGCTGAGTAGAAGTAGTGTTGCGTCTTGCCGTCCCTGGCAACGGGGACGGCATGTGTGCATCTGGAGCGTGGCTCTATCGCGTGTCTTCCAAAATCATCGCAGCGCTTTCTCGGCGATCATCGCGGTC
>Ga0210406_10002238_pt1 | contig 22440 bp, 18 predicted proteins | sample IncBWC30MmetaG_FD_155454 | JGI IMG/M metagenome (GOLD analysis project Ga0210406, IMG submission 155454) | Forest soil microbial communities from Barre Woods Harvard Forest LTER site, Petersham, Massachusetts, United States - Inc-BW-C-30-M | ecosystem: Environmental > Terrestrial > Soil >...
ATCCATGAGAACAGCGCTCGGGCACAGACCCCCTTTATTACGATCAACTGCGGGGCGTTTCCGGAAACGCTGCTGGAGTCGGAACTTTTCGGCTACATGAAAGGCGCGTTTACGGGCGCGAACGAAAACCGGCATGGATTATTCCAAGCGGCGCATGGCGGCACGCTGTTCATGGACGAGATCGGAAACATGAACCAGGCCATGCAGGTGAAGCTGTACCGGGTGCTGCAGGAAGGGAAAGTGCGGCCTCTCGGGAGCAACGACGAGCTGGACGTGGATGTGCGGGTGATCGCGGCGACAAACAAGGATCTGGAGAAGGCCATTGCGGCGGGAGAGTTCCGGGAAGATTTGTTTTACCGGCTGAGCGTTATCCCGATTCATGTGCCGGCGCTGCGCGAGAGGCGCGAAGATATTCCTCTGCTGGCGCGGCATTTTCTGGAGCAGTTCCGCAAGTCCATGGAGAAGCCGGTTCAGGGGATATCGCCGGAGGCGATGGGTTTGCTGGAATCGTACGACTGGCCGGGAAATGTGCGCGAACTGGAAAACACGATCGAACGGGCGGTCGCACTGGAAAGCGGGGCGGAAATCAGCCCGCGGGTCCTGCCGGAGCGCGTGAATGGGATCAGTCCGGTGGTAAGCGCTTCACTTTCCCAGACGGCTGATGCGCAGATTCCCGATGAGGGGATTGATTTTGAGCAGGTGGTGGCCGGAGCGGAACGGCGCTACCTACAGGCAGCGCTGGCGAAAGCGGATGGCGTGCGCACGGAAGCGGCGCAGATTCTGAAGATCAGCTACCGGTCGTTCCGACACTACGCGAAGAAGCACAATCTTTGAATCAGCCCCTCCTGATGAGCGCGCAGAGGTTATAGAGGGAACTGCACTTTAGGACAGCCAAGAATTGTCGACATTTTGTGTCATTCGCGTGTGCCCTTAACTGCCGCTATTTCGAGCAGGGTCCTGGATGGTACATAAGTGTGGAAGCAGTCAAAGGGGTTGGACTTTTCGTAACTACATGATAACAGGGGAGTAAGATAGCTTAGACACGGTGGGAAAACCTCTGTGATGATTGGCACGCCCCGTGCACTTAGTCAGCGCGTGCTCAGGCACCAAACACTCTCTCAAGGAGATCTCATGAAGAAGCAGAAGGGTTTCTCTCTTATCGAATTGCTGATCGTCGTGGCGATCATTCTGATCATCGCGGCTATCGCAATCCCGAACTTGCTCAAGTCCAAGATGGCGGCCAATGAATCGTCCGCTGTCGGCTCGGTCCGTACGCTGAATACTGCTGAGGTTACTTACGCGGCAGGCTGCCCGAACATCGGGTATTCGGCCACGCTGGCTGAGATGAACACGGGTGCGCTTTGCACCAGCGGAACGAACATTATCGACAACGTGCTCGGTAAGGATCCAGCAGTTAAGAGCGGCTACTCCACGGCGTACGTTGCAGGCGCAGCGGTGGGCGGTGTGGTCAACACCTACACGCTCTCAGCGACTCCGCTGAAGGTTGGAACCACTGGGCAGCGCGGATTCTTCACCGATCAAACTGGCGTGATCCGTTACAACCAGACGGGTACTGCCGTGGTGACCGACCCGGCACTTCAGTAGGCTAAGCTAATCCAAGAAAGCGGTTGAAAAACCAAGCAGAACGCGGACCTCGAGTCCGCGTTTTGCTTTTGCGTTGGCGACAGGTCGAAACTTCCAGAGATAAGGCGGAGTTGGCAGGGCAGGTGGTGGCTCGAGTATGGCAGGGGAGCAGGGCTGTGGCATAAGCGAGGGGGCTGGATGGCGATTTGGGGATGACACATTGTGTCATCCGAGCTTGCCGTAAATTGTTATTTCTTGCGGGCAAAATCAGGATTGGGGCTCTATCGATGGTGCAGAATCTGTTCAGAAATTCCGTAAGTAACTTATTTTCAGTCGGTTAGAATAATTAGAAACGGCTCTCTTTAAATTCCAGATTTGGCACGCCCCTTGCACTTACCGGAGGCGTGCCCTGGCACTTACAAAATTTCTAAGGAGATCTCATGAAGAAGCAGAAGGGTTTCTCTCTTATTGAGTTGCTGATCGTCGTGGCGATCATTCTGATCATCGCGGCCATTGCAATTCCGAACTTGCTGAAGTCGAAGATGGCGGCGAACGAATCGTCCGCAGTCGGCTCGGTCCGTACGCTGAATACTGCTGAGGTCACATACGCGGCAGGCTGCCCGGCCATCGGGTATTCGGCGACGCTGGTTGAGATGAACACGGGTGCTCTTTGCACCAGCGGAACGAATATCATCGACAACGTTCTGGGTCAGGATCCAGCGATCAAGAGCGGCTACTCCACGGCGTACGTTGCAGGCGCAGCGGTGGGCGGTGTGGTCAACACGTATACGCTCTCAGCGACTCCGTTGAAGGTTGGCACCACTGGGCAGCGCGGATTCTTCAGCGATCAAACTGGAGTGATCCGTTACAACCAGACGGGTACTGCTGTGGTGACCGACCCGGCACTTCAGTAGTCTAAGCTGATCGAAGAAACCGGTTGAAAGACCAAGCAAAACGCGGACCTCGAGTCCGCGTTTTGCTTTTTTGATGGAGTGAAAATTGGCGAGCGAGCTGGAGTGCTCAAAGGAGACAGTTTCGGTCAATGTGGATTGGGCATCGCCGTTTTCTGTCAGAAGTTATCTGCTTCTGCAAATTTGTTTGTTAAATATCAAGGACTTAGAGCAATATAGGACAACTTGAAGTGGCCATTCAGATGCAGCAGTAGGTGTAGACCTGGTGCAGCCATTAACTGTAGGGCAGACGGGAACAATCAACTATGAAGCGTCAACAAAACGGTTTCTCTCTAATCGAGTTGCTGATCGTCGTGGCGATCATTTTGATCATCGCGGCCATCGCCATTCCGAACTTGCTGAAATCGAAGATGACTGCGAACGAAGCCGCCGCTGCAGAATCGGCCCGAACGATTGACACGGGTCAAACGACGTATGCGGCCACTTGCCCGAACATCGGATACTCCGCGACCCTGGTGGAATTAAATACCGGCGCTGTTTGCCCAAGCGGCAAGAATATCCTGGACAATATACTTGGCGGCTCGGACCCGGCTGTCAAATCCGGATACCAGTTTACTTATGTGCCCATACCAACAGCTGGTTTGAACTCAGCGTTCACGCTGAGTATAGTTCCGCTGAAGGTCGGCACGACCGGGCAGCGCGGATTTTATTCCGACCAGACGAATGTCATCCGGTACACGACTGATGGCTCGGCGCCGACGGTTGCCAGCCCGCCGTTGCAATAGACGGATAATGAGCGTTCGACTTCCACACGCCACCGTCAAGTTAGTTGCTTCGAAGCAGATGCTGTTTGTTCTTGTTCCATAGCTGGAACCGTTCCCATTGAAACCGCTTCCAGTTGCGTGGACTTCGAGCGTCGTCCGCACACCTGCTTGCCGCAGCGAGACCGAAAGTTCGAACCTTAGGGCACCTAAATCGAGTTAACGGAAGCGCGCAGTCCCAGTAGATTTCTCTTTGCAACTCGCCAGCCTCCCCTATAGCTTTGGATTCAGGACATGCTGGGTGTAATCATTCAAAGCCATCTCACGCCAGTTGCTGCTCCAGAGCCCCACCAGGAATCTGGAGGAATGTTTCGTTCTCCCGGCAAACGCAATCTGGTGCTGGGTCTTTTGCTTGTGATGGTCGTTCTGGCCGCGTACAACCCGGTCTCTCGCAATGGTTTTGTGGGCTACGATGATGAAGGCTATGTCACCGACAACCGCCATGTGCAAGCGGGTCTGAGTTGGGACACGATTTCATGGGCCTTCACGACCCGGGAAATGGCGAACTGGCATCCGCTAACCTGGATGTCGCACGCTCTGGACTGCCAACTCTTTCGGCTCAATCCAGCGGGGCATCACTACACCAGCCTTCTGTTGCACGCCGTGAACGCGCTGCTGCTGTTCTTGATTCTGCAGTGGTTCACTGGATATACCGGGCGCAGCCTGATGGTGGCAGCACTCTTTGCCCTGCATCCCCTCAATGTTGAGTCGGTCGCGTGGGTGGCGGAGCGTAAAAACGTGCTCTGCATGCTCTTTTTTCTGCTCGCGTTGGTTGGCTACGGATGGTATGTGCGCAGGCCCGGAGTCGCGCGCTACGTGGTGGTGGCAGTTTTGTTTGCGGCGGGCCTGATGGCCAAGCCGATGGTTATTACGCTGCCGCTACTTCTTCTGTTGCTGGATTATTGGCCATTGGGAAGAATGCGCTTCGCCGGCAATGAGGAATCGCGCGACCCGGCTTCCCGCAGCAGGCAGCCATTTGCCCCTAGCACCCAGCCCGTGAGCAGGCTGTGCCTGGAAAAGATCCCCCTGCTGGTGCTGTCGGCAGGCAGTGCAATGATCACAATGATGGCGCAGAGTGTGGGTGGGGCTGTGGTCTCGACTGCCGAAGTTTCCCCTCTATTGCGGCTTGAAAACGCGATTGTTTGCTACCTGGTGTATATCCAGAAAATGGTCTGGCCGTCCCACCTTGTCCCCATTTATCCGTTTCCACACGCATTGCCGAGTTGGGAAGTGGCGTCCTCGGCGCTTTTCCTGCTCGCCGTCACGTGGGCCGTTTTGAAATATCGCGAGTCACGCTACCTGTTCGTTGGGTGGTTCTGGTTTCTGGGGACGATGGTTCCGATGATTGGCTTGGTTCAAGTTGGAAACCAAGCCATGGCTGATCGCTATGCCTATCTGCCATTGATCGGTCTTTTCGTGATGATCGTCTGGGCTGCAGGAGAATTGGCCAGCGCGCGTCATATTAAAGCGAAATACCTGGTCACTGCAGGATTGTGCGTCCTGTGTGGATTGTCCGCCGTCACCCGCGTTCAGATGCGTTACTGGCAAGACGGTCTCACCCTGTGGACACACACACTGGCCGTCAGCCCGCCCAATTTCGTAGCCGAAAACAACCTTGCCGTGACCTTGATCAAGCAGGGCAGGCGCGACGAGGCGATCCCGCATTTTCGCACTGCCGCAGCCCTTGAACCCGCGGATCCCACCAGCCAACTGAATCTCGGAATCTACGCCCAGGAGCAGGGTAATTTGAAACAGGCGGCGACGCGCTATGAGTCGGTGCTGCAACTGACGACCAACACTCAACTTCGTACCTCTGCCTATAGCAACCTCGGTTCGATCTGCTTTGCGCTTCGCGATTACACCCGGGCGCAACAGAACTACGAGTCCGCCCTGAAACTGAACCAGGTGTCTCCCATTGTTCTTCGCGATATGGGGCTCATCGCGGAGAAAACCGGTGATTGGAACCATGCCATTTACTACTTCGCGCGCTGGGTCGCGGTCGAGCCCAGCGACGTTGGCTATCTTCTGCTGTCACACGCTCTCTACCAAGGCAAACGCGACCATGAAGCCGGGTTGAGTTACCAACAGGCATTACGTTTCTCGACCGACATTAATCAGGCCCAGCAGAGAGCAAGTCAATTGATGGCCGAATAGCACCCGAGTAACGGCAAAGCCAGGGATGCCTGGCGTGGCAGCTTAGAAAGAGGAGTCAAAAGGTGATTAACGGTAAACGCGTTGTCGTTGTGATGCCAGCCTACAACGCAGCGAAAACGCTCGAGACGACTGTTCGCGAACTCCCTGAAATTGTAGATACAACCATCCTCGTCGACGACCAAAGTCGAGACGAGACCGTGCGAATCGCAGAAAGCTTGGGCTTGCAGGCTTTTGTCCACGATAAGAATTATGGGTACGGCAGAAACCAGCAGACCTGCTACCGGGAGGCCCTGACTGCAGGGGCAGACATCGTCGTGATGGTTCACCCCGATTACCAGTACACGCCCCTGTTGGTGACCGCAATGGCTAGCATGATTGCCTATGGAGTCTACGATGTTGTGCTGGGCTCTCGAATCCTCGGCGGTGGCGCTCTGCGAGGCGGGATGCCTTTCTATAAGTACGTGGCCAATCGCTTCTTGACGGCATTTCAGAACGTTTTCACGGGAGCGAAGTTATCCGAATATCATACTGGTTTGAGAGCTTTCGCCAAGGACGTATTAACAACTTTGCCTCTTCTCGAGAACTCCGATGACTTTGTCTTTGACAACGAAATGCTCGCGCAGTGTATTTGTTTTGGTTATCGGATCGGTGAGATTTCCTGCCCCACGAAGTATTTCCAGGATGCTTCCTCAATCAATTTTGCCCGGAGCGTGAAATATGGTTTCGGCGTTTTAGGCACGACCTTACAGTGCTGGTTACAAAAATATGGAATTGCTCATTACCAGCTGTTCAATCCTGCCGGCAGAAAACTGTTATTGGATTATTATCAGCCTGTCCAGGTGAAGGAAGCAAAAGAAGGCAGCCGGAAAGCGTAATCCCATCACTGATGGTTACCGGTGGACTGAGCGTGAAGGTCGTGGTCGCGGACGTTCGCTTTGGGCATCGATCACTTCAAAACCCTGAAGAAGTTCGCGGGCGACTCTGTGGCACTTGCTATAATTTTGGAATGGCATTCCGCCACTTCCAGAGACAGTTGTTTAAAAGCGCGTCCATCGCAGTTTTTGCGCTGTTGACTCTCGCCTGGCTGGGACTTTCCTCGCAATTTTGTGTCGCGATTGCTGCTTCTGAAGGCGGCCCGCTTGCGGCCCTGGAAGCGCGCTACGGGAAGGCGGCAACACTGCAGGCGACTTTTCTGGAGCGGTATTCGGAGAATGGGAAGCAGGTGAGGGTGGAAGCGGGGAAAGCGTATTTTCTGCGGCCGGGGAAAATGCGGTGGGAATATGAGAAGCCGGAGAAGAATTTGTTTCTGGTGGATGGAAAATACGTCTGGTTTTACGCGCCAGACGATCACACGGCCACGCGCATGCCCGCGAAGAAGAGCGAGGACTGGCGCACCCCGATCGCGTTCCTGACAACCGGAATGAAGCTTGGCCGCATCTGTTCTGAAGTGGGCCCGGCGCAGGAGGCCAAGCTGGCGAAAGCGGGGAACGAGGTGTATCGATGCGTATTGCGCGGGACGGAAGAAGAGAAGGGCGGCGCGGCGCAAAAGGTGTTGTTCGAAATTACACCGCAAAACGAACTGGCGCGCATCGTGATTCCGCAGGAAGCCGGGATGCAGATTGAATTCGAGTTCAAGGATTGGGAGTGGAACCCGGCGCTGCCGAAGACGCTCTTTCAGTTTGAACCGCCGCCGGGAACCGTGATCGTAAATGGCCTGCTACCCGAGGCCCCCGGGATGCGTCAGTAAGGATGTAGGTGGTCAAATTTCAAGTATTCAGGCGATGCCCCGGGCCCGCTTGCCGTTGACCGAGTAAACCCACCAGCCCCAGACCCTTTTTGGGGTACTCTTCGAATGAGGTAAACTAAGGACCTATGGGGGAGTTCGTTTGCCGCGTAGCCGACGCCAACGGGCGGGTATTCTCGCACGTGGAGGCGGCCGCAAGCCTGGAAGAAGCTCGCCAGAAGCTCTCGGATCGAGGGCTGTACATTTATTCTGTCGAGTCACGCAACAGCCTGATCAGCGGCATGCTGGGTGTGCGCAAAGAGCGCAAAATCAGCGGCAACGACTTCCTGATCCTCAATCAACAGTTCAACACACTGATTAAAGCCGGCTTGCCGATATTGAAGGCGCTGGATTTGCTGGCCACGCGGGCGACGGCGCCGAAGTTGCGGCCGATCCTGACACAAGTACGCGACCGGGTGCGCGAAGGTAAATCGCTCTCCGAAGCGATCGAGGAAGCCGGCGTTTTTTCGAAAGTGTATTCGACGGCGATTCTGGCGGGCGAGAAGAGCGGCAATCTTTCCGGCGTGCTGGATTATTACATCGCGTACCAGAAGGTGAGCACGGGCGTTAAGAAGAAGATTGTGGCGTCGCTGGTGTACCCGATATTGCTGGTGGTGGTGGCGTCGTCGGTGGTGACGTACCTGGTGACCGGCGTGATTCCGAAGTTTGCGACGCTGTACAAGGATTTGGGAGTGCCGCTGCCTGGGCCGACACAATTTTTGATTGCGATTACGGTGGATTACCGGATTTACATCCTGTCGGCGCTGGGCGCATTTCTGCTGGGGATTGTGGGCGTATTTTTCTGGTCGAGGAGCGAAGAGGGCGGAGTGGGGTTCGACCGGATCGTGTTCCGGGTGCCGCTGCTGGGCGACACGCTGCTGAAGTTTCAGGCTTCCCAGTTTTGCCGAACTCTGGCGACACTATTGACCGGAGGAACGCCGCTGGTGGCGGCGCTGCAGACGGCGGCGGAATCGATCAGCAGCCGGCTGGTGCGCGGGTCGGTGAAGAACGCGACGCAGATGGTGCGCGAAGGCGAATCGCTGCACAGCGCGCTGGCAACGGGACGCGTGATGCCGGAATTGGCGCTGGACATGATTGAAGTGGGCGAGTCGAGCGGCGCGCTGGCGCCGATGCTGAACAGCGTGGCGGAATTTTATGAAGAAGAAGTCAGCCTGCGGCTGGGCGCGATGGTGGCTCTGATTGAACCCGTTATTCTCGTATTCATGGGCTTGGTGGTAGCGTTCATCCTGATCTCGCTGTATTTGCCAATCTTCTCGTTCTCGATCAATGGATCCGGACCGGGAAGCTAAGGAAAAAGATTTTTTATGGCCACGCCAGATTCCAATTTGCACGATCCGAATTTGCCGGGCGGTCCGGCCGATGCGGCGCACGAACGCGAACAGGCCCGCAAGCTTGCGGAGCGCTATCGCTGCGGGTTCATTGACCTGAGCGAGCAGCGGATTGATCCGGAGCTGTTCCGCACGATTCCCGCCGACCTGATGTTCCGTTACAACTTTGTGCCCCTGCTGGCGAACAATAACACGCTGGTGATCGCGGTGGCGGACCCAGGCATGGTGATCCTGAGCGACGAACTGCCGTTGCTGCTGGGGAAAAAGCTGGCGTACAAAGTGGCCACGCCGCGGCAGATTGGCGACCTGCTGAAGAGGACGGAGCAGTCGCAGCGCGTGCTGGAGCAGGCGACGGAAGCTTTTACGCTGCAGGTATCGAAGGAAGAGGAAGAGGGCGAGGAGACGATCTCCGGCGACCGGTTGACACGGGATACAACCGTCAGCCCAGTGGTTCGCCTGGTGGAGACGATCATCTTTACAGCCCTGGAGCGGCGGGCGAGCGATATTCACATTGAGGCACGGGATTCGGAAGTGGCGGTGAAGTACCGGATTGACGGCGTGCTGCAGCATGCGATGCAGCCGATCGCGAAGGAGTGGCATTCGACCGTGCTGTCGCGCATCAAGGTGCTGAGCGATCTGGACATTGCGGAGCGGCGCGTACCGCAGGACGGACGCTTCCGCGTGAAGTACAAGGGACGGTATATTGACCTGCGCGTTTCGATCATGCCGGCGAGCCACGGGGAAGACGCCGTGCTTCGCGTGCTGGACAAGGAAACGCTTTCGGAGAAATTTCAGAGTTTGAGTCTGGACGTCGTCGGATTTTCGGCGGACGAGGTAAAACGTTTTCGGAGATATATTCGCGAACCGTACGGCATGGTGCTGGTGACGGGGCCGACGGGGTCTGGTAAGACGACGACGCTTTATGCGGCGATCAATGAGATCAAGACCGACGAAGACAAGATCGTCACGATTGAAGATCCAGTCGAATACCAGCTTCGCGGGATTACGCAGATTCCGGTGAACGAGAAGAAAGGGCTGACATTTGCGCGCGGGTTGCGCTCGATTTTGCGCCACGACCCGGACAAGATCATGGTTGGCGAAATCCGCGACCAGGAAACGGCGCAGATTGCGATTCAGTCCGCGCTGACGGGGCACCTGGTGTTCACGACGGTGCACGCGAACAACGTTACGGACGTGATCGGACGCTTCATCAACATGGGCGTTGAGCCGTACAACTTTGTATCGGCGCTGAACTGCATCATGGCGCAGCGGCTGGTCCGGTTGATTTGCCTCAATTGCAAGCGGCCGAAGAAGCATTCGCCGGAAGAGTTGCGGGAATCAGGGATCGATCCCGCAAAGGCCGTTGATTTTCTTTTTGCGGAAGGCGCAGGGTGCCTGGAATGCTCGGGGACGGGATATCACGGGCGGTCGGCAATCTGCGAGCTGTTGGATTTGACGGACCATATCCGGGAAATGATCGTAAGCCGGCGGCCGACATCGGAAATCAAGCGAGCGGCTATTGAAGAAGGTATGATTACGCTTCGCGAAAGCGGCCTGGCCAAGGTGAAGAGCGGGCTGACGACACTGCGGGAAATTAACAAGGTGACCTTCGTTGAGTAACGCTGGCGCATACCAGGGCGGGCTCTACAAGATTGACGCCGTGCGGCGGTTCATGCGGTGGCTGGACGCCACTCCGCATCCGACGGCGGCGATTGAGTTCACGCCGGAGCAGGTGTCTGCCGCGCGCTTCACGCGCACGGGCGGTGTCGATGGCTTTGCGGTGGAAACGCTGCCTCCGGGGGCGCTGGTGCCCTCGGCGATTGAAACGAACCTAGCGAATCCGATTGCGGTGAAGGCAGCGGTTGCCGCGGTTTCGAAAACGCTGAAATTAAAAGACGAAGATGCGGCGTTGATCGTGCCGGACCCGGTGATCCGCGTTTTTGTGCAGCATTTTGATGAATTTCCGCGCTCGTCGGAGGAAGCGATTCCGATGCTGCGGTGGAAGCTGAAAAAGAGCGTGCCGTTTGAAGTGGACGAGACGCTGCTTTCCTATATGCGGCAACAGCCGCGGGGCGACGGCGTGGACGTGGTGACGGCGATTGCGCGGCTGCGGATCATCAAGGAGTATGAGGGCTTGCTGGAGCCGCAGGGAGTGCGCGCAGGCGTGGTGCTGAGTTCGACGTTGACGGCGATTTCGCTGCTGGAAGATTCGCGGCCGACGCTGCTGGCGCGGCTTTCCGGTACTTCACTGACGGCGGCGATTGTGCGCGAGGGAGTTTTGGCGGGGTACCGCTGCACGGAGTTGCCAACAACGGCGTCGGAAATTACGCCGCACATGCTGTTGGAGGAAGTTTATCCGCTGGCGGCGTATTACCAGGACACGTGGCAGGAAGGAATTCAAGCCGTGCGCGTGGCGGGATTGCGGCGGCGCTTGCCGGAATTTGTGAAGCCGCTGCAGGACGAGTTCAAATGTGACGTGGGTTCGCTGCTGAATTCGGCTGTTTCGGAAGGGCATTTGCGCAGCGACGCGCGGCCGCTGGCGGACCGGGATCTGGAAGGTCTGGTGGGCTGGATGATGCACCGGAGTTGAGGGAGAAAGCGATAGCGCCATGTACGTTCGCCTGAATCTTGCGACGAATCCGCTGTTGAGCCACCGGCGTTTCCTGGCCGGTTCGGCGCTGGTGGGCGTATTGGGCTTCCTTTTGTTCCTGGGTCTTGGCTGGCGTGCCTACAACCTACGCAAGGCGGAAGAGAATTTCCGGGCGCGGGAGAGCAAGATCGAGAAAGAGATGGCGGCGGTAGGGCAGCAGCGCGAAGAGTTGCAACGATATTTCGCGCAGCAGGAAGCCGCGGGATTTCAAGATCACGCGAAATTCGTGGTCGGCGTGCTGCAGGCGCGGAGCATCAACTGGACGCAGATGTTCATGGATCTGGAGCGCATCCTGCCGCCGGGAGTGAGGGTTGTCCGCATCGAGCCGAAGCTGGACAAAGGCATCGTAACCGTGCACTTCGTCGTGGGGGCCACGAGTGAGGATGCGAAGCTGAAGCTGCTGAAATCGTTTGAGAATTCCACAGCGTTTTCGCACGTGGCGCTGCAGTCGGATCACGCGGCGACACAGGGGGGCGCGGACCCGCTGACGATAGAATTTGTGGCGGAGTATTCGAACATCTGACCATGAGCGAATTTAAGACAAAAAAACGGGTCATTCTGACCGGGCTCGGGCTGCTGCTGGCAGCGGATGCAGGGTTGGCGTACCACAATTCGCGGCTGATGGTGAAGGACGCAAACCCGGAAGTGAAGCTGAAGGGGGAATCGCTGCACCTGGCCCTGGTGAAGTCGGATATCGAGCGGGCGAGCAACATCAAGGCGCATCTTCCGGAAGTGCAGAAGTATTTCGACCAGTTTGAAACCACTCTGCCACCAGTGGGACAAGGTTATTCGATGGTGTCGCAGGAAGTCGGCGACATTGCGCGCGAAACGCACGTGCTGGTGCGGGACCTGAAATTCCGCGAGAAAGAGGTTGCGGGCCGGAACGTGAACGAAATCGAGATGGAGGCGCAGGTGGACGGGGATTACGCGGGAATTGTGCGTTTCCTGAACCGGCTGCAGCGCTCGAAGAATACGTACGTTGTGGACTCGCTGGGGCTGGATTCGGCAACGGGTACGGGGGGCCAGAACCAGGCGCCTCCGGGCGCGGTGAAGGTTTCATTGCACGTGCGTTCGTATTTCAGGAAGACGTGATGGCGGTGACGCGACAACAGAAAGAATTGATGGCGCTGGCGGCGTTGGCGGTGGTGGCGGCGTCGGTGTGGTATTTCCACCTGGGAAAATCGGCGGCACCGAGCACGGGGTTTTCCGCGGGCAATTATTCGGAGATCAACGCGCAAGATTTCGGCAAGATACTTGTTGACCTGACGAAGGCGCAGGGCACGGAGTACAAGAGCGCGGGCCGGAATATATTTGTGATGGGTGCAACGCGGGTGGAGGCGGCCAAGCAGGTGGCGGTCAAAGAACCGTTCCGAAACCAAGGGCCGGTGCCACCGGCTCCTCCGAAGCCTCCGGAACTGCCGTGGGTGTTTTTTGGTTACGGCATGTTGCCTGTGGGAGGAGCACGCCAGGCGTTCCTGAAAGAAAACCCGGAGGACGTGGTGCATATCGTCAGCGAAGGCGACGTGGTGTTGAATCACCTGCGCATCCTGCATATCGGGAATGAGAAGATCGAGTTTGAGGACACGGAGACGGGACTGAAGAATTCGAAACCTCTAGAGGTGGCTCCAGCGACATGAGGATCGGCGCTTCAAACCGGCGGAGGATGCGCGGGCAGGAAGGCTATGCGCTTGCGCTGATGGTGTTTATGCTGGCGTTGATCGTGGTGGCGAGCGCAGCGGTGGCGCCGAACATCATCACGAACGGGCGGCGCGAAAAAGAAGAAGAGATGATCTGGCGCGGGAAGCAGTACGTGCGGGGGATCCGGCTGTTTGTGCGGTATTACCAGACGCACGGCGGGACGACGCGATTTCCGACTTCCATGGAAGACCTGACCAAGAACAAAGTGGGAATCCGGTTCATGCGGCAGGCTTACAAGGATCCGGTCAACAAGGTGGACGGCTCGTGGCGAATGATTTATGTGGGACCGAACGGGCAGCTGATCGGCAGCCTGAAGAGCCGGACGTTGGGACCCGACGGGCAAGTTACCGGGACGTCTGGAAGCGGCAGCAGCGGTGGATTTGGATCTTTATTTGGCGGCGGGCAATCGCAGACGGGGAATAACTCTTCGTTTGGAAGTTCGTCGTTCGGGAACTCTTCGTCCGGGAATTCATCGTTCGGAAACTCCTCGTTCGGGAATTCGTCGTTTGGCAATTCGTCATTCGGGAATGGTGGCAATACGGGCGCGGCGAACACGCAAGGGCAGACCGCGGGGCAAGGAACGCCGGGCGGGCTTTCATCGGATACGATGTCCACACCGCAGGCAATTGCGAATGATGATGGATCGACGGACGTGGTTGGCGGAAATATTATCGGGGTGGGCAGCAAGGTCAACAAGGCTTCGATCATCTGGTATGACAAGGCAAAAAATTACCGGCAGTTTGAGTTCATCTGGGATCCGTCGAAGGATCCGATCAACGGCGGGGCGGCCGCGGGAGTGATCGGAGTGCCGCCTGCGGGAACAACGAATGGACAGAACGGTATTTTCGGCAACCAGGGTGGGAACAGCGGGTTCGGGCAACAGCCCACCGGTTCGCCGACGGGGAATCCGAATCCGGGAAGCGGCACCAATCCGCCACCGGGACAGACGCCGCCAGGGCAAATGCCGCAGTAAACCCGCAAGAACAGCAGGAAACTTTCCAGCAATTATTCAGATCATTTCAGGGGAGAGACAGCCCGGTCGCGGCGTTGGCGGGGTTTGCCGCGTCGGCCTTCAGCTTCGCATAGGTTTTCGCGATGCGCTGGACGTATTTCATGGTTTCAAGGTAAGGCGGGACGCGGCGGCCGTATCTGTCGACGCTGTCCGGCCCGGCGTTGTAGGCGGCGAGGGCGAGGGTGATGTCGTTTTTGTATTTTTTCAGCAGGTCGCTAAGGTAGTGTGAGCCGCCGTCGATGTTTTGCCCGGGATCGAATGAGTCTTTCACGCCCATCAGTTCGGCGGTGCGGGGCATCAACTGCATCAGGCCGCGGGCGTTTTTGCGCGAGACGGCCTTGGGATCGAAATTGGATTCGATCGCGATGACGGAGTGGATAAGGGTGGGGTCGAGATTGTAGCGGGCGGCGGCATCGCGGATTAATTTTTGGAACGGCGTTTTGTCGGTGAGGGGCTCGGTGCTGGGCTCGAAGATCTCTTCGGGTTCGATGGCCACAATGTCTGCGACGGGAACTTCCGCGACGCCGCCCCGCAGGTGCAGGCGGTAATGGTCGCCGAGGATTTCATAACCGGTGACATTGAGGCGGGCGCCGCTGCGGAGGACGACGTAATCGGCGCGGGCCGGAACGGATGCGGCGAGAAGAATCAGGCTCGCGGCAGCCGCGTATTTCGGAAAGCTCAGGCGCACTCGGGCAACTCCGGCAGGGCGAAGCGTTCGATGGCGGCGGCGACGCCGTCGTTGTCGTTGGTGTGGGTGACGTGCCAGCCGCGCGTTTTCAGTTCGGGCACTGCGTTCTCCATCACCACGGGTATTCCAGCGAAAGATAGCATCTCCTCATCGTTGTGATTGTCGCCGATGGCCAGGATATCCTGCCGGGCGATTCCGCGCAGGGCGGCCCATTCGGCTAGCGCCACTCCCTTGGATACGCGCGGGTTAAGGACGTCGATCATGGAAAAATCCTTGCTCTCGTAAGCGGTCACGGCGAGAGAGAATTCGCCTGAGTATTCGACGCTGCGAAGGGTTTGTTCGGCTGCCCGCATGGGTTCGACGGAGCCGGAAAGCATGATCTGGATGGGGTCTTCGGTAAGGCAGGCTTCGAGAGGTTTTGCTTCGCCCAGGAAGGGCTTGTTCCATTTGTAATATGCGCCGCGGATGCCGTCTTCCAGGTCGATCGTTTCCATCATGACTTGATTGGCGAGCGGGCGATCGAAAACGACGGAGGCGGCGTCACGCCAGGGTTGCGTGGCTTCCAGGACGCGGAGCGCGGTGTTGCGAGGCAGAAGATGGCGGACAAGGGTTTTGCCGTCTTTGGTGCGGACGAGCGCGCCGTTGTTGACGATCATGGTGAGCGGAGAGTCGATCTGCTGCGCGACAGGGAGGGCGAAATCGTAGCGGCGGCCGGTGACCAGGGCGACTTCGATGCCGCGGCGGGTCGCTTCGGCGATGGCGGCGCGGTTGCGCTCGGATACGGTGAAGCGGCTGCTGAGGAGCGTGCCGTCGATATCGAGCGCGATGAGCTGCACGGGCATCTATCTAGTTTAACAGAGCGCGCTGGCGCTTCGTTAAGGAGCGAAAAGGCGTGTGTTAGACTTTTTTGCATGTCTACCCACCCGCTGTATTACGACGATGCGTATCTGCAGAATTTTGACGCGCGGGTTTTGAGCTGTTCGCCCGCGGAGCCGGTGCGGGGAAATTCCGGCATGCAGCCATCCTGGGAAGTATTGCTGGACCAGACGGCGTTTTATCCTTCGTCGGGAGGCCAGCCGAACGATACGGGACTGCTGGGAGAAGCCGTGGTGCTGGATGTGCGGGATGAGGGGGACGAAATTGCGCACATTGTGGATCGCGAGGTGGCGAAGGGCGGAGCGAAGGGTTGCGTCAACTGGCCACGGCGATTTGACCACATGCAGCAACACACGGGGCAGCACCTGCTTTCGGCGATGTTTCTGGAGCGGTTTGGATTGCCGACCGTGTCGTTTCATCTAGGCGAAGAGATTTGCACGATCGATTTGCACGGCGGGGAGCCTTCGCGGGACCAGCTGATTGGGGCGCAGCGGGCGGCGAACCAGGCGATTCTTGAGGATCGGCCGATCAGTGTGCGGTATGGGACGCGAGCGCAATTGGCGGGCCTTGGCGTGCGCAAGGAAGTGGAGCGCGAAGGGCTGCTACGAGCAATTGAGATTGAAGGCGCGGATCTGCAGCCGTGCGGCGGGACGCACGTGAAATCGACGGGACAGATCGGGATGATTCTGGTGCGAGGCTGCAACAAGGTCCGGCAGGACTGGAGGGTGGAGTTTGTTTGCGGGCGGCGAGCGGAGCGGTTTGCCACGGATGATTTTGCGCGGCAGCGTACAGTGGCCGGTTTGTTGAGTTGTGCGGTGCAGGAATTGCCGGAAGCTGTCGTCAAATTGGCGGCGGAGCGCGACACGAACTTTAAAAGTTTGCGAGTCGCATTGCAGCAATTAGCGGCCGTATGGGGTTCGCAGCTGGCTCTAAACGCTCAAGTGGGAACGAATGGTGTGCGTGTGGTGTCGATGGTTCTGCAGGGAAATCATCCGGAGTTGTTGCAGCCGTTGGCCACGGAAATTGCGAAGAACGAGCGGACGGTGGCGCTGCTGATTTTGGAGGAATCCGGACAACTTGTGTTTGCTCAGCATCCGGGCGCGGGCAAGGATTTGGGGGCGCTGTTGAAGCGTGTGTTGGCTGCGCATGCAGGGAAGGGCGGAGGGAGTAAGGATTTTGTGCGGGCGAAGTTGGCCGATGCGGGAGCCTCGGTGGCGGCGCTGGAACTGGCGAAACGTCTTGTTGCTGAATGATCGCTGCGACTGGGTTTACCGCAACAGAGATTTTGATTTCAGAACGGTGAGGGCGCGTTGGACTGGCGATTTCTGGTTGAGCCAGCGCTTTTCGGTTTCGAGAAGGACGCGGCGGCCGAGAGCTGCGAAGAGCGCGCGGGTTGCTGCGGGCTTGGAATTGGCGGTGCTGAGAAAATCGAGGAAAGCGGGCGGCTGCTGAGGGCCAACAGCAAGGATGCCAAGGCCGTGGCTGTGTTCAAAGTTGAAGCTGGGAAAATTTGGGGATAGTTCAGCCCAGAGCCGATAAACGCCGAAGTCGCGCTGTGTTTCCACCGTGTCGTGAAAAAGGACTACGGCGCGGTCGCTGAGTTTGCGGCGCCAGGTTTCGAAGTCGGTTTTGACCGCTTCATAGGTGTGCAGGCCGTCAATGTGCAGGAGGTCGACAGAGGCGTCAGGGACGTTCGCCAAGGCCTGGTCAAAGGTCATGCGATACAAGACGGAAAAGGCTTCGTAGCGGCGATGGAATCGCTGCAAATCAAGAAATACGGATTCTTTGTAGTAGTTGGCGTGGACATCGCCTAGCCACGTGTCAACAGCGTAGCAGCGCGTCGGGAGCTTCAGTTCGGCGACGGCCTGGCAGAAGGCGCAATAGGAGACGCCGTGCTGGGTGCCGAGTTCGACCAGAAGGCGGGGTTGCAGCATTTCGGTGAGCGCCATGGCGAAGGGGACGTGTTCGGTCCAGCTGGATTTTTTGTGCATTCGCTCGGGGAAACGATAGAGGAGTTGCCAGTCGAGAGGATTGAAGTCGGCGGACATTCCTACATGGTACATGAGATGCGAATTTAAGAAACAAATCTGGTTTGAGCGCCAGGAGAACGCGGAGCGATTAGAAGGCGGCCTAAAGCCGCCCCTACAAAGCTAGAAGAAGCGGCTGCGGACGCGATCGGGCAGATCGGCCAAATCGACGATAGTCAGAAAGTCGATGGTTTTGAATTCGCGGTCGATGGCCGGGGGGCCGCAAATGCGGCCGGAGATTTCTAGGTAAGCGCGGAAGAGGCGCGGCGGGCGGGTGGATTCGACGGGAGCGCCGGTGGACTGGCAGGCCTGGCCGGGTTGAGGATTTGTGCGAAACGCTGCAGCTATGAGGTACTTGTCCTTCAACGCATCGTACATGGCCATGCCGTAGTTTTCGTCCTGGGAAGTGATGGAGCTGCAGCCAATCAGGTAGCGGGACTCGTTGCGGGTAGCGTAGACGGCGATGCCTTTCCAGAGGGCGTGCAGGACCATGATGTTACGGAAATCGATGTGGGTGCAAGCGCGGCCGAGTTCGAGCATTTCCTTGCGATAGGCCTCATAAACCGAAAAGTCAAAGACCTGATTGCCATAGTAGCCGAGGTTCCTGCGGGCAACTTCGCCGGTCTGCAGGCGATAGGTGCCGACGAGCCTGCCGGACTCGAGGTCCGTGACCATCAAGTGGTCGCAGAAATTGTCGAAGGGGTCGATATCGAGGCGCTCGCGGTCGGATGTGGACAGCCCCTCGCCCAGCTCCTCGTTGAAGACGGAGTAACGCAGGCGCTGGCATGCAACAAGATGCTCTGGCGTTTGGGCAAGACTGACTCGGAACAGGGAAGTTTCGGTTAAGAGGGGATCGCTCGTTACCGTTTTCACAGTTGACCTCTGGCTGCTGTCAGTTTCACCTGGCCCAAGTTTCGTCAATATTTCAGCCAGGTTAATTTCGCCTTCAGACTGTGGGGCGTTACGATACGGCTCGTTCTCCTGCCTCCCAATCTTACCCAGATGGTCAGGCAAAGGAAAGCAGCGAGGGGTGAATTGCGAAACAGGCTGTGGAATAAGTTACCCCGTGGGCTGGACGAGTTCTTCCATCGGGCCATGTGGAACAAACGAAAATAGCTTGTGGCCCTTTTGGTTCCTTGGTGCATCCAACCGGCGCTCGGTAGATACGGTGCTTGTCCAATGCAATTCACAGGATTACGATGTTCCCCCTCGGCTGTGGCGCAAGGCGCCCGCAGGGGGAAGGTGCGGCCGATGCACAATCGGCTGTTTGTGAATGTGGGTGTCTCGTCTGTCCGCACGCAAGACTTGGGATTGAGCAGCGGGTGTTCCGGGGGGAGAAAATGGGTACGCTTTCAAAATACAAATTCTGGATTGGTGGAGCAGTTTTCCTGGTGATTGTTGGACTGGTGATCGGAGCGGCGCGGCCACGGGGCGTTTCGGGCGCGCCATCGGGTGCGCCGGCGGAGGTCGAAGTTGTCCAGGTACAGCAGAAGGACGTGCCGATTTACGGCGAGTGGATCGGGACGCTGGACGGGCTGACGAACGCAGATGTGCGGGCTCAGGTGACCGGCTACATCATGAAACAGACGTACCAGGAAGGCGCGTTTGTGAAGAAAGGGCAGTTGCTGTTTGAGATTGACCCGCGGCCATTTCAGGCGGCTCTGGACCAGTCGGAAGGGCAACTGGCGCAATCGAGGGCATTGCTTGCGAACGCGCAGGCGGTGCAGGTGCGCACGCAATTGGATGTGGAACGCTACGGCCCGCTGGCCAAGGAGCAGGCGGCGAGCCAGCAAGATCTGGACAATGCGGTTCAGAACAATTTGGCGGCGAAGGCTACGGTGCAGACCGCCGAGGCGCAGATCAGGAGCGCCGAGGCAACGGTGGAGACGGCGAAGATTAACCTGGATTTTACGCGGCTGATCGCTCCGATCGAGGGCATTGCGGGGCAAGCGCAGTTACAAGTGGGAGCGCTGGTGAATTTGAGCAGCGGGCCGGTGACGTCGGTTTCGACGGTGGATCCGATCAAGGTTTATTTCACGGTGAGTGAGCCGCAGTACCTGGCATGGCGGAAGCGGTTTCCGACGGAGAGCAGCCGGTTGGAAGCGGACAAGAATTTGCGGTTGGAATTGGTTCTGGCGGACGGGTCTGTGTATGCCCAAACGGGCACATTCTATTTTGCGGACCGGCAAGTGGATGTGGGGACGGGCGCGATACGGATCGCGGGGCTGTTTCCGAATCCGGGGAATATCTTGCGGCCGGGAGGGTACGGAAAAGTGCGGGCGGTGATCCGGATGCAGAAGGATGCGCTGGTGATTCCGCAGCGCGCGGTGAGTGAGCTTCAGGGAGGCTACCAGGTAGCGGTGGTGGGCCCAGACAACAAGGTGACTATCAGGACGGTGACGGTCGGCGACCGCGCCGGGAGCGATTGGCTGATTTCGGATGGGTTAAAACCCGGAGAAAAAGTGATCGCCGAGGGAATTCAGAAGGCACGCCCCGGCGCGCTGGTGAATCCGAAGCCCTTTGGCACGCAGGAAGCAAAAGGAAAATAGTCCATGTCAAAATTCTTCATCAATCGACCCATCGTCGCCATAGTAATTTCCATTGTCATGGTGCTTATCGGCTCCCTGACGATCCTGGCCCTGCCGGTAGCTCAGTTTCCGAATATTGCGCCCCCGGAGATTCAAATTCTCGCCACCTACGTCGGCGCCGACGCGCAAACCCTGGAACAAGCCGTGGCCACGCCTCTCGAGCAACAAATGAGCGGCGTAGACAACATGAACTACATGTATTCGCTGAATACTACAGGAAACTCGTCGACGACCTTGATCGTCGATTTCGACGCGAAGACCGACCCCAATAACGATTTCATTCTCGCGCAATCTCGCGAGACGCAGGCCGCCTCGCAGCTTCCCGTGGACGTTAACAATTATGGGATCACTGTTCGCAAATCCCCCACCGCGCCATTGATATTGTTCGACCTCTACTCTCCCAACGGAACTTATGACGCCACGTTTCTGGCCAACTACGCCTACATCAATCTGGTCGATCCTTTGCTCCGCTCCTACGGAATCGGTATCGTCAATGTGTTCGGCGCCGGGCAATACGCGATGCGTATGTGGGTGCAACCCGACCGATTAGCAAAGCTCGGGGTTACGGTCCCAGAGATCATCAGCGCCGTTCAGGCGCAAAACACAGTCAATCCGGCCGGAAAAGCGGGCGGGGAGCCTGCCCCCAAGGGCACAGAATTTACCTATGCGGTTCTCGCGCAGAGCCGACTCGTTTCGCCGGAAGAGTTCGGACAAATCGTGGTACGTGAGAACCCGGACGGCGGTATCGTTCGTGTCCGTGATGTGGCTCGCATTGAGTTGGGATCCCAGGACTACAGCATCTCCGGGCGCTACAATGGCAAGCCCAGCGCCGTTCTTGCTCTTTATCAGATTCCCGGCTCAAATGCCGTTCAGGCTGCGGCCACGGCGAACAAGCTGATGGCGCAGATGAAGCAGCGCTTTCCAAACGACCTGGACTATACCGTTGCCCTGGACACTACGCGGGCCGTCACCGAAGGCATCAAGGAGATTGTGATCACGCTGTTGATCGCGCTGGCTCTGGTCATCCTTGTGGTCTATATCTTTTTGCAGGGCTGGCGCGCCACGCTGATTCCACTTCTTGCCGTGCCCGTATCGCTGATAGGCACATTCATACTCTTCCCGGTGTTCGGTTTTTCCATCAATACGCTGTCGCTCTTCGGCCTGGTGCTGGCGATCGGCCTGGTGGTGGACGACGCCATCGTAGTGGTCGAGGGCGTGGAACGCCACATTGAAGAAGGCATGACGCCGAAGGACGCGGCGCTAAAAGCGATGGAAGAGCTCTCCGGCCCAGTGGTTGGAATCGCGCTGGTGCTTTCAGCCGTATTCGTGCCGACGGCGTTCATTCCCGGAATCACCGGCAAGCTCTATCAACAATTTGCTGTCACCATTGCCATCTCCGTTTTGCTTTCCGCGTTCAACGCGCTCACTCTCAGTCCGGCGCTGGCGGCGCTACTGCTCAAGCCAAAAAAAGAGAGCGGCGGATTACTGCAAAGATTCTTCGACTGGTTCAACCGGGTTTTCGATCGCGCCACCGAGGGTTATGTAGGCTGGAGCGCCGTCCTGGTGAAGAAAACCGCGGTAGTCGTGGCGCTGCTGGTTGTTTTTGCCGGCGCAGGCTACTTTTTCGCCAACCGGGTCCCAACGAGTTTCCTTCCCGACGAAGACCAAGGCTACGCCTACGTTAGCATGCAACTTCCGAATGGCGCTTCGCTGGAGCGCACCAATGCAGTCGTCAAGCAAGTCGAAAAAATCATCATGGATACGCCGGGTGTTGCCCAGTCCACCTGCTTTGTCGGATTCAGCTTACTGAGCTTTGCGCGCACCACTTACAACGCGACGTTCTTCGTGAACTTCAAGCTCTGGGATGAGCGCAAGACGCGTGAAGAGCAGTTTCAAACCCTTAAGGCACATCTGAATCAGCAGTTGAGCAAGCTGCCGGGTGCCGTGACGTTCGCGTTTTCTCCGCCGGCGATTCCGGGTGTGGGAACCGCCGGCGGCTTTACGTTCATGCTGGAAGACCGTTCGGGCAGCGATATTCAGTTCCTTACGAAAAACCTGGCCACCTTTATGGAAGCTGCCCGAAAGCGGCCGGAAATAGCCAGCCTGAGCACGACTTACTTGCCAAACGTGCCTCAGCAATTTGCCGATGTGGACCGCGACAAAGTCTTGAAGCAAGGCGTGAGCCTCAGCGACGTGTACAAGACCATCCAGGCCTTCATGGGCGGCTATTTCATCAACTATTTCAATCGCTTCGGCCGCCAGTGGCAGGTGTACATTGAAGCGGAAGGCGAAGATCGCG
>Ga0210406_10002239_pt1 | contig 22433 bp, 22 predicted proteins | sample IncBWC30MmetaG_FD_155454 | JGI IMG/M metagenome (GOLD analysis project Ga0210406, IMG submission 155454) | Forest soil microbial communities from Barre Woods Harvard Forest LTER site, Petersham, Massachusetts, United States - Inc-BW-C-30-M | ecosystem: Environmental > Terrestrial > Soil >...
CTCGATCGGGCGACGGCTGCGCCATTGATTGTCGCGAGCACGGAAGGCGGTGTCGAGATCGAGACAGTCGCCGCCAAGTCTCCGGATAAAATTGTGCGAGAGCGAATCGATCCCCTCGCCGGGCTGCAGCCATTTCAAACGCGCAAACTGGCGAAGCAGCTCGCGTTCGAACAATCGCAAACCAAGGCGGCAGCGAAATTATTCGATGGACTTTATCGAACGTTTATCGGCTGCGACTGTTCGATGGTTGAGATCAATCCGCTCGTGGTGACGGCCAAAGGCGAAGTGCTCGCGCTCGATGCAAAATTTAATTTCGATGACAACGCGCTTTATCGGCATCCCGAGATCGCGGCGATGCGCGACATCGCGGAGGAAGATCCGCGCGAAGTCGAAGCGTCAAAGCATGGACTCAACTACATCGGCCTCGACGGTAACATCGCCTGTTTGGTGAACGGCGCCGGCCTGGCCATGGCGACGATGGACATCATCAAGTTTTACGGCGGCAGCCCGGCCAACTTTCTCGATGTTGGCGGAGGCGCGACCGAAGAGCAGGTGACCGAAGCGTTCAAGATTTTGATCGCCGACAAAAACGTGAAAGCGATCCTGGTAAACATTTTCGGCGGAATCATGCGTTGCGACGTGATCGCGCAGGGAATCATCAACGCGGCTAAAACGGTGAAACTTTCCGTGCCGCTGGTGGTAAGACTTGAGGGGACAAATGTCGATGCAGGAAAAGAACTGATCACGGAGTCGGGCCTAGCGGTCATCGCGGCGGATGATTTGGCCGATGCGGCGCAGAAAGTGGTCAAAGCCGCAGATTCCAAAGCACAAAACCCAAATCCCACGCAATATTCAGCAGATCCCAAGATACAAAACCCAAGTTCCAAACAATATTCAAAATAACAAAGAAGCGAGCAGCGAAAGCAGTTCAAAACCGCGCGATATGAAAGACAGAACGTTTCTGTTGCGGAATCGGTGCGTGCGCGATTGAATTTTGCCTGGATTAGGAACAGGCATTTCGAACTTCTCGAAGAGTAACATGAAAATCAAAGAAATCGGTTTCGTTGCCATTCCAGTCACGGATATGAAACGGGCGCGTTCGTTCTATGAGGACGTGCTGAGCTTAAAGATGTCGGATGAAATGATGGGTGGAAAGTGGATCGAATACGCAATCGGTGATGACACACTCGCGATCGCGAACGTCAGCGACACGTGGACGCCGTCTGATCAAGGGACCGGCGCCGCGCTCGAAGTTGAAGATTTCGATGAAGCGATCAAGCGATTGAAAGATCGATATGTACGTTTCGCAGCGGAACCATTCGAAACACCCTGCTGCCACATGGCCGTGGTGCAAGACCCCGACGGCAACAAATTAATGATCCACAAATTGAAGCCCGAAAACGAGAAAGAACCATGTCCATGATTAAAGAAGTAGCATTTGTCGCCATCGCCGTTTCCGACCCAGAACGCGCGCGGAAGTTTTATCAAGAAACGCTCGAACTGAAACCGGGCACAACGGCGATGGGCGGCGCCTGGGTTGAGTACGATCTCGGCGCAACCACCATTGGTGTCGGTTGCCATCCGGATTGGAAACCTTCGCGTGATGGAACAACGGTGGCGTTCGAAGTCGATGATATCGACGCGGCGATCGCGAAACTGAAAGCAGGCGGCGTCAAGTTCGATTTGGATAAACTCGAGACACCGGTCTGCTGGATGGCGCAGTTTCGCGACCCCGACGGCAACAAGTTAGTCGTCCACAAGCGCAAGAAAAAATGACGAAGCCGGAAAGTCGAAATAGCGATCACGATTTGTTCGTCATTCTAGCTTGGTCATTGTTTCGTCATTCGGCATTCGTCATTCGTCATTTGTCCCATGCCTGTCTTAGTCGATAAGAACACGCGGCTGCTCGTGCAGGGAATCACGGGAAGCGCCGGCGCGTTTCATACGCGGCAGTGCATGGAGTACGGCACGAATGTGGTCGCAGGCGTGACGCCGGGAAAAGGCGGACAAATCTTCGATAGTAAGGTACCCGTGTTCGATACGGTTTGGGAAGCGCGCCAAAAGACAAATTGCAATGTGTCGATGATTTTCGTGCCCGCCGCTGCGGCCGCCGATTCAATTCTGGAAGCAGTCGATGCAGGCATGGAGCTCGTGGTTTGCATCACGGAAGGAATTCCGGTGATGGATATGATGCGGGTGAAGGCACAGATGGCGGGCAAAAATTCCCGCCTGATCGGGCCGAATTGTCCCGGCATCATCACTCCGGGCGCGTGCAAGATCGGCATTATGCCGGGTTACATTCATAAACCGGGAAACGTGGGCGTGATCTCGCGCTCAGGCACGCTCACGTACGAGGCGGTGTGGCAATTGACGTCGCGCGGTCATGGCCAATCGACCTGCATCGGCATCGGCGGCGACCCGATCGGCGGTTTGTCGCACCTCGACGCAGTCAAACTTTTCAATGAAGATCGATACACAGAAGCGATGATCCTGATCGGCGAGATCGGCGGATCTGCTGAAGAAGAAGCGGCAGCGTGGATTAAAGGCAATTGCAAGAAACCTGTCGCCGCTTTCATCGCCGGAATGACTGCGCCGCCGGGCCGTCGCATGGGTCATGCGGGCGCGATTGTGTCCGGCGGAAAGGGAACCGCCGCGGGAAAAATCTCAGCGCTCAAAGCCGCGGGAATTGCGGTTGCGGACACACCGGCGACAATGGCGGATACGTTAATTAAAAGAATGAAGGGCACGGAATGACTTCCCGCGGACTTGAGGGCGTCGTCGCGAACACCACGCGGTTGAGCGACGTCATTGGCGACAAAGGCCAACTCATTTACTGCGGCTACGATATCAACGAGCTGGCCGGGAAAGTCAGTTACGAGGAAGTTGTTTATCTTCTTTGGAACAACAAGCTGCCGAATCGCAAAGAACTCGAGGGCTTTGTGAATCAACTGCGTAGTCAGCGAAATTTGCCCGAGGGCGTTGTCGATTTTATCAAGGCCGCGCCGAAGAATGCTGCGCCCATGGATGTGATTCGCACCGGCGTATCGATGCTCGGCCTTTACGATCCAAACATCCGCAAGGAAGCGACGGTCGAGATGGGCAAGCAACGCGCCCGCAGCATTACGGCAAAGATCGGCGTGATCGCGGCGTATTTTCATCGGGCGCGAAACAGTCAGCCGCTGCCACCGGTGCGCGAAGATTTAAGTGAGGCGGCGCATTTTCTTTACTTAATGACCGGCGAACCGCCGAGCAAAGAAGCGGCCGACACGCTAGATGTGGCCTTTGTCTTGCACGCCGATCACGGGATGAATGCGTCCACCTTTAGCGCCCGCGTCACGATCTCCACCCTGAGCGACATGTATTCCGCGATCACATCGGCGATCGGAACGTTGAAGGGTCCATTGCATGGTGGTGCGAACGAAGAGGTCATTCACATGCTCGAGGAAATCGGAAGTGAAGACAAAGTGGACGCGTACATCGACAAGCAACTCGCGCAGAAAAAGAAAATCATGGGCATCGGGCATCGCGTTTATAAAACACTCGACCCGCGGGCGCCGCATCTGCGCGCCATGGCGATAAAGCTCAGCGAAAAGATCGGCGAGCCGAAGTGGATTAGGATGAGCGGACGGATCGCCGAGTTGATGAAGCAGAAAAAGAACTTAAACGCGAACGTGGACTTTTATTCCGCAACCGTTTACTACTCGTTAGGTATTCCGACCGATCTTTTCACGCCAGTTTTTGCGATTGCACGAACCGCCGGCTGGACTGCGCACGTGCTCGAGCAGCTCGAAGACAATCGACTTTATCGCCCACTGAGCGAATACGTGGGCGAACCGGTCGGTAAAAAGGTCGTGCCAATCGACGAGCGACCCTAATTTCGCCGGCGTGCCAAGTTGCTCGAAGTAACACATCGATGAAGCGCATTCTTCTCATCGGCCCGGGCCGTTGGGGCGCGAATCATCGGCATCGCCGGAAGTATCATCATGTGTCTTTATTTCATCTTCCGGTGAGACCCGGTTGGAATTCTTGCCTATCTGCCGAATTCGTTTATCTATATTCGCAATCTGGCCCTGATTCGCCGCCGCAAGTTCGCGCTCACCGCGGCCGTGCCGTCACAGCGACCGCGAGAATTGAGTTAGAGAAAAGTAACTCACGGCTGCGTTTGCGTCCCGGTCGCTGCGCCGCTTGAATCGAGATCTCCCGCCGGCAAATGCGCCGCTTTCCAATCCATCGCCATGCGAATCCGCGCCCGGCCACTTGGATGGTCGAAGAAAATAAATTCCTCGAGCGGCCCCGGATTGAGCTTGCGATAAACGCCGAGTTTGAGCGCAACTTTCGCCATGCCGTCGGCTTCGCGCGCGGTGTTGATTCCGAAAGCGTCCGCCTCGCGTTCCGTCGCCCGTGTCACCGTGTTATTCAAAGGGGTCAGAACAAAAGAGAACGCACTCAAGATAAGCGCAAGCAGGGGTAAGCCCGCGGGATCGGCGATGCCGCGAACTCCCCACCGATCTCCCCAGCGTCGGACCGCACTTTCGAAAAGCGCACGCGTGAGAGCAAATCCGACCAGGAAAAAAATACCGAAGTAGAGCGTCAACGTGATGCCGTGGTTGAGAACATAATGGCCCATTTCGTGCGCCATCACCGCGCGTATTTCCGGAAGCGTGCATTGCTTGAGAAGATTATCGTTCAGCGCAATTCGCGTTGTCCCGAGAAATCCGGCGACGTTCGCGCTTATCCTTGTTGTCTGTCGTGACGCATCGACTTGGAAAACTTGCGTCACCGGAATTTCATTCGCACGTGCCATCGCGAGAATCGGGTCCCGGATCGCCGGGTCCTCGATCGGTTTGTAAGTGTTAAAAAGCGGTTCGATATAAAGCGGCGCAATAAAATTGCCGATCAATGAAAAAATTACGGCTACGATTGTGCCCCAGATCCACCATGCTCGCGGCACGTGGCGGAAGACCGCGTAAAGGGCGATGAGCAGAATCGCGCCTGCCACCAGCGTCACGCCGAGGCCGATCAACTCTTCGCGAAACCACTGCTCGAAGTTTTGTGTGGCCATACCGTATTGGTGTTCGCGAAAAAAGTGTTCGTAGGCGTTGAGCGGAGAGGTGAGAATCCAAGCGAGTATGAAATAAGGAATGGCATAGAAGACAACCTGCACGGCCTTGAAGCCTGTCGCGCGCTCCGCGAACTCGCGCAGCCGAGCCGAGATGCGCGATTGTAGAAGAAAGATCGAGATGGCCACGATGACCAGGAAGTTCCAAAGAATCAGCCAATAACCGCCTTCGAAATAAGCGTCTGATTTTGCCCGTTTATCGGAGGGAACGGTGGCCAGCCATGCTTGTGTCGCCGCGGCCGGATCGAACGATTTTGCCTTCTCGACTGAAGCCGGGACCGAGGAGGTTGGCGCCGGAGTTTCCAGCGCACGGGCTGCGCCTGGCATTGCGAAGATGAGGCAAGCCGCCAACCTCGATAATATCAATCGGTTGATCATGCGGCATTAAATAAAGAAATCATCGCGAGAATAAAAGCGTCGCGTGCGGATCGACGGAACGTTCGAGGCTTCCCGCGCGTCGCTAGTTTCCAAAATCATGAAGCACCGAATCTGGATCGACGATCCTTGGCGCACGCTCAATTTCTTTCGCACGCGAATCGCTTCCAATGAAGTGAGCCGATCGCCGGAGCCCAGCGCAAAGCGCCGGCGTTTCCACTATCGACATCCACCACAACGAAGCCGCTGTGAGATTGAGCGGGGATCGACGGCGCGTCATTACGCTGGACGAACAAGGTCGCTCAGCACAAACTCGATTCATGAAAATGCTTGCGTTGTTCGTTTGCGCATCTTTGGTGGGAGGGAGCGCAGGTCTGCACAAGGCGGAAGCCGAAACTGCGGATGTTCCTCGTTACGGACCTTATCCTACGAATTACAAAGAAATCGTGACCAGATGGCTAGAAACCCAGCTTGTCGATGCGGGCAGCGCGCGCATTGAATGGAATGGCGACCCAAAACCGGCGGACTTGGGGACGAAGGGCGAGCATCTCTACGGTTATCTGGTCAAGTTCACAGTGAACGCCCGCAATCGCTTCGGGACCTACACCGGCAAGCAGGCGCATGGCGCGTTGATTCGTAACGGCGAAGTGATCAAAGGCGTGGGCTTTGGCTATTAAATGAAAAACTCAGAACTTGATCGTCGATCTAACACGTCGGGCCAGGGACTCGTCGTTGTGATTATTTTGCTCGCGATAATCGCTGGCGGGGTCTGGTGGCTCTTCAATAACAAACAGACAATGGACCGTGAGATGCGGACCTTCGGCCGGGAAATGATTCAGCGGCTCACTGTAAATCGTGACGGCGCGTTTTTCGCCGACCATCTGAGCCCGCAAGCCAGGCTGGACAATCCGCCGTCGCAACAACAATACATCATATCGAAGTTGCAGGAACTGGGCGTCCCCGCACAACCAATTAAGATCGATGAGAATATCACATGGGAGTCGCATTTTTTCGAACCCAAAGGTTTCTTTACCGCCCATCTGATTTATCCCGCGCAGACTGCGACACTCCAAATTGCCGTTTCCCATCCCGTGAGCAAATGGCAACTGGATAACATCACCATGACCTGGAACCAACCGCGGTAGCGAAAGCCGCGGCAGCGGGTGTCTGGTTGTCGATCTTGCGCTTAGAGGCTGCGGTCAAGGAGCGGCTGACTAGAGAGCGCCGCTCCTTGAGACCAGAAGCAAACGCTCGAGCGAGTCGACGCAAATCTGCGACCAGCTTTCCAGCGATTCACGGCGAGCAACCAACTCCGCTTTTGTGAGAAATGCCAAATTGGTGATCATCGCCTCGCGTTTCTCAACTTTCGGTTTGGCCAATTTGAAAACGTGCACGATGCCAAGATGAACCTGACCAACTTCCGTACTATCGTCGTTTAAAAGCGCCGCGATCCGATCGTCAAACTCAGTGTCGATCTTGATTTCCTCGTTAACTTCGCGCTCGACGCCGACGCGATACGCGGCTTCATCCAAGGCAAAGAACGATTCGTCGTCTTCGTTCATGTGCCCGCCGATGCCGATTGAGCCTTTCGCAACCAGCCGCTGTTCGCCCGTTTTTTTGCCGCGGACATAATAAAGCAGCCTATTCTCAAACGCGATGAGCACGTAAGGAATAATCTGCTTGTGGGTCGGGTCGTTCTCGGCCTGCGTGCGTGGAAGAAAAAAATTATTACCGCGCGAAAGAATCGCGTTCAAATATTTTTCGGGCTCGAAGTTGAGTCCGTGAAAACTTCCCAGCTGGTCGAACAAACTGCGTTTGATGACCAGGATGTTTTCTTCGGGTGGGTTCATAAAATTCAAGGAAATGTCAGAACGAATATGTCACCCCGATCTGCGGCCCAATGAGATTCAGGCTCGGGTTCGGATCGGTCTGGCCACCGTTTGAGAGATGTTGGTAAAGAGCGCCGATGTCGATTTTCCAACTTTCGTTCACGCTGTAGGAAACGCCGGCCGCGGTTAAAATGTTGAACGTAAAATCCTGTCCTTGGCCGCCGGGAATATTCGGGTGGCTGTCGATCCAGCCCAAACCCAGCCCGCCGGAAATGTACGGATTCAGCCGCCTGCCGGGTTGAACGAAGTTGTAACGCCCGCCGAAGTTAAGTCCGAAATAATGATTCTCGACGCCGCGAAAAATCGGCTCCGCGATTGCGCTGACGTAAAACTGCTGATAACCGCGGATCCAGCTGTTGCTTTTCACCACTCCCCAACGAACGCGTCCCGTCACAAAGAGAGCGCCGATTTCATAATTCCGCGGTGGATTGATGACACCGAACAGATACCCGGGTTGGAACGCGAGTTCGAACCGTTGTGGGTTGAATTCATCGGCCGGCGCCGCGCTGCTCGGTACTGGCATGCCGGCGAACGCTTGCGGGCACGCGCAGAGAAGCGCGAAAGCAGAAAAGGCGAGGGGCATTTTCATTCGAGAATCTCTAGCGGCGATGTGCGAGCGTCGCAAACTTTCTGCTGAGAGAACGGCGACGGTCACAGACCGCCGCCACAGAATTCTGCAAGATCGACAGGCAGCGCGCTTGTCCACTCGTGTTCGTTCCCAATCGCCAGTCTCGACGAATGCAACGCCTGTCGCGGCAAAAGCAATCGCCGCTCGAGTTCAGGCGTCCAACCGGTTTCGATAAACTGAAGATAAAGTTGCTCGTTCGGTCCATAAATTTTGTCGCCCACAATCGGGTGGCCGAGCGAACTAAGATGCACGCGGATCTGATGAGTTCGTCCAGTCCGTGGAATCGCGCGGATCAAACTGAATTTGTCGCCTGACGGTGTCGATCTTGTGAATCGTTGCTCGACACGAAACTCAGTTTGCGACGCAGCGCCGACGGGATGAATCATCTGCTTGAGCCAAATCTCGGACTCTCCGTGTTTCCCTTGTCGATCCAGAGGCGCATCGACAGTCTTCGTTGTCAATGTCGGCCAGCCCCAAACGAGCGCGAGATATTCTTTCTTCAATTGTTGCTGTTGCATGAGTATTCCGAACCGGCGCGCGACCGCTGCTGTTTTCGCCACAAGAACCAAGCCGCTCGTCTCGCGATCAAGGCGGTTCACAATCGAAACTTGTCCGCCATTGGCAATTTCAAACGCCAGCAGCTCGCGCAGTTCGTTCCAAAGTGTCGGTTGAGCGCCTGGTTTGGTCGGATGCGTGAGAAGAAACGGCGGTTTATCGACGACAAGATAGTCGTCCGTTTCATCAACAATCTTGAATTCGAGCGCTGCGTGTGATGGCGACGACATTCTGTTGGGACCAAGTTCGTCAAGAAAATGCCGAATGACTAATGTCGAAGCCCGAAATAATGATGAAGTCCTAATGACGAAAGGCGAGCGACGGTATTTGGATTCGCATATTCCCGATTCCTTCGTGCTTCGTCATTTTGCCCTGATTCGTTTACTTGACCTCTCCGGCAAAACTGCTTTACCTAAACGTCTCAGCCTCGACCACAGGAGCGCGCCTTGGAACTCAAAGATATCAAAGCCATCATCGACTTGATGCTAAAGAACGATCTCTCCGTCTTCGAGATGGAAAAGGACGGCTTCCGGCTCAAGTTGCAGAAAGGCGCCGGCGATCAACCGATTGCTTCTCCGCCGGCAACTGTCTCGCCATCTCCAACGACAGCGGTCTCACACAGTCCGCCCGCAGCGGCGTCTCCCACGACTGAACTCAAGGAGATCGTTTCGCCGATGGTGGGCACGTTCTTTCGCGCTGGCTCACCGGACGCGCCGCCGTTTGTCGACGTTGGGAAAGCGGTGACCGAGGAGACCGTGGTCTGCATTATCGAGGCGATGAAAGTGATGAATGAAATCAAAGCGGAAACGAGCGGCGTGATCGCGGAAGTCGTGGCCGAGAACGGCAAGCCGGTCCAGTTCGGTCAGGTCCTTTTCCGCGTGCGGTGATTGACGCGACCCGCTCGCGTTGCGGGAGCAGTGCATGTTTGAAAAAGTCCTCATTGCCAATCGCGGCGAGATCGCGCTGCGCATTATCCGCGCATGCAAGGAGCTCGGCATCCGCACACTAGCGGTTTATTCCGAGGCGGACGTCGATTCGCTGCATGTTCAGATCGCGGACGAATCGATCTGCATCGGTGCTGCGCCCAGCTCGGAGAGTTATTTGAAGATCGACCGCATCATGAGCGCGGCCGAGGTGGGCGATGTCGATGCGATCCATCCGGGTTACGGGTTCCTGGCCGAAAACGCCCATTTCGCTGAAGTCTGTGAAAGCTGCAACATCAAATTCATCGGGCCCTCCGTCCGCGCGATGCAAGCCATGGGCAACAAAAACACCGCGCGCGCCTTCGCGCGCAAAGCCGGCGTGCCAGTAACCCCGGGAAGCGATGGAATCGTGGAGACGGAGAAGGACGCCGTCAGGATCGCAAAGAAAATCGGTTATCCCGTGATGATCAAAGCGGCAGCTGGCGGCGGCGGTCGCGGAATGCGCACCGCGCACAATGAGCCGAGTCTCATCGCCGGTTTTCATAGCGCGGGTCATGAAGCCGAGAAAGCTTTTGGAAACGGCGAAGTTTATATCGAGAAGCTCATTGTCAATCCGCGTCACATCGAGTTTCAAATCGTGGCCGATCGTCATGGCCACATTGTTCATCTGGGCGAGCGCGATTGTTCCATTCAGCGGCGCAACCAAAAAGTTATCGAGGAATGTCCGTCACCGCTCATGAACACCGGGCTGCGCAAGAAAATGGGAAATGCCGCGGTCAAACTCGCGAAATCCGTCGGCTACGAGAATGCGGGCACGATTGAGTTTCTCGTCGATGCGGATCGACATTTCTATTTCATCGAGATGAACACCCGTATCCAGGTCGAACACACCATCACGGAAGAGGTTTACGGTTGTGATCTGGTCAAGGAACAGATTCGGATCGCCGCCGGTCAACCGCTCTCGCCACACGTCGCGCATCCGACCCCGCGGCTGCACGCGATCGAGTGTCGCATCAACGCCGAAGATCCGGCCAAAGATTTTCAGCCATCCCCGGGACGAATCGCTTTTTATTACGCGCCCGGTGGCCGCGGCGTTCGGATCGATTCGCATGCTTACACTGGCTACATCGTGCCGCCGTATTATGATTCGATGATCGCGAAAATAATTACCGTCGGCGCCACGCGGACATCCGCGATCGATCGCATGCGGCGAGCGCTCGACGAGTATTACATTACCGGAATTAAGACAACGGTCCCATTTCATGCAGCTATCATGCGCAGCGCGGAATTCCGCGATGGGAAATACGATACCGGTTTTGTTGAACGAGTAATGTCCTCGGACAATTTCGAGCTGAGGCATGCGCCCGGCCGCCGGCTGCACGAATAAGTACGTTGCGAAATCTAAGCGATTGCAGGCTCTACGGTATCTTAGATCTCAGTTACATTGATATCTTAGATTGGCGCGGTGTAGCCAGCGCCATGATCGAGGGTGGAGTGGACCTGATTCAGCTTCGCGGGAAAACACAAACGTTGGAGCAGCTGACAGAGATCGCGGGCAAACTGCATACGATTACAAGTCGCGCTGATATACCTCTAATCATAAACGATCACGCACTGGTCGCCCAAAGTGTTCCGCTCGAAGGCGTGCACGTTGGCCAGGATGATGATCCGGTTTCGGTGGCCCGGAAAAAGGCGGGACGAGCTTTGTTGGTTGGAAAATCGACGCACAGCTTTGAGCAAGCGCTCGCAGCACAACGCGAAGGCGCCGATTACATCGGATTCGGCCCGATTTTTGCGACGCCCACCAAACCCGATTATCAACCAATCGGTTTGAAGGAGATCAACCGCGTCCATGCCGCTGTCGCGCTGCCGATCTTTTGCATCGGCGGAATAAAGATCGAGAACCTCGAGCAGGTCCTCGCTGCCGGCGCGCGCCGTGTCGCCATCGTTTCCGGTTTGCTCAAAGCGCCTGACATCGTCGAATATGCACGCATGGCTAAGGGATTGCTCGCTTCGATATTCGACATTCGGCATTCGACATTTTGACCATGTCTCTTTTGGTTGTTGGCTCCATCGCGCTCGACACGGTCAAAACGCCGGTGGAAGAACATTCCGACTTGTTAGGCGGTTCTGCTTCCTACGCGGCGTTGGGCGCAAGTTTCTTTTCGCCCGTGAAACTGGTCGGCGTTGTGGGCGATGATTTTCCCGAATCGGAATTCCAGTTTTGGAAATCGCGTAAGATCGACAGCGAAGGTGTGCAGCGTGTGAACGGAAAAACTTTCCGCTGGTCGGGCGAATATTCGTGGGACCTGAACACGCGCGAAACGCGGTCGGTCGCGCTCAATGTTTTCGAATATTTTAGACCGAAGTTGCCGGAGTCTTATCGCAAAACCGATTTTGTTTTGTTGGCCAACATCGCGCCATCATTGCAAGCGCACGTTCTAAATCAGATGGAGCGGCCGCGCTTTGTCCTTGCCGACACGATGGATCTTTGGATTGAGACAACGCGCGCCGATTTAGATGCCTTGCTTCCGCGGATCGATCTTCTCATTCTCAACGACAGCGAAGCGCGCGAAATGACGAAGGAGACAAGCTTGATCAAGGCAGGCCGGAGCATTCGCAAATTCGGCCCGCGTTACGTCGCGATCAAAAAAGGCGAGCACGGCGCGTTGCTTTTTGGCGAAGATGAATTTTTCAGCTGCGGCGCCTATCCGCTGGAAGATATTCACGATCCGACTGGAGCAGGGGACACATTCGCCGGCGGCATCGCAGGATATCTCGCAGGCACGGTAAGCACCGTTCACTTTACTGATCTGCGCAAAGCGATGATCTATGGAAGCGTTCTCGCCAGCTTCGCGGTAGAGGCGTTCAGCCTGGAACGGCTCCGAAGTTTGTCGATGGATGAAATTGCGGAGCGCTACGAGACGTTCAAACTGATGAGCCAATTCGAAGTGCCGTTGTGATTTCTCGCTCTTTGCAATTCCATTTTGAGTCGCACCGAGCGCGAGTTCTTCGTCTTCGCCGCGTTTAACAAGTCGGAGAGAAAGCCTTGCGACTTTCAAGGCCTTGGTGCGAGCCAGGGGGGAGAGCGCGCCCGTGAAGATTCGAACTTCAAACGTGAGGTGCTGCTGTAGCCGCTGGAGCTCCAGGTCCACTGCACCGCATCGCCCCGTTGGATCGTGAAACGGGCGATAGTCACCACCACTGCGCGCCGCCCACAGGGCGGCTACAGAACGGCTATGCTTACTGCAAGTCGTCAACTTCCACGAGGGCGTTGCCGGTGGTGTTATTGACCCCGCGCACAATCGCGGTGTAGTTCCCCGGCTGTAGCGTGGCGATGATGGCCGATTCCGCTGGATTAGTGGGCGCGAGGTGGCTGTTCTGAATCTCCGCCACTTGGTCGCTCGTAATGATTCCGCCAATCTCTGTCCTCTGCCAGTTGTCATTTCTTCCGATGACCGCTTGGGTGTGATCGTGCAGCTCCAGCGTCGGATTCGCCAGGGCGTCAGGCACACCGAAGCGGGTAAGCGATGGACCAATCGCTCGAATAATTACTCTGGTGGGTTGAGTCACAACAATAAATCCACCGATCATGACGCTATCTCCTGTTTGCACGAAACCTCGCGTGCTGAGGTTGGCGAGGAGGGATCCACTGTTTGCGCTCAAATCGTAAACTTCCGCGAGGGCAATGCCCGTGGTGTTATTGACACCGCGCACAATTGCGGTGTAGTTCCCCGGCGGCAGCGTGGCGATAAGCGCGGACTCGAGCGGATTGCTTGGAGCCAGTCCGCTGTTTCGAATCTCCGCCACTTGGTTGCTCGTAATGATTCCGCCAATCTGTGTCGTCTGCCAGTTGTCATTCCGGGCAATGAGGCTATTGGCGTTGTGCAACTCCAATTGCGGGTTAGCCAGCACATTTGGAACTCCGAAGTTCGTCAGTGAAGGACCTATTGCTCGTATAAGCACCATCTTCGGAGAGCTTCCTTGAACAATGAAGCCGGCGATCATCACTCTGTCACTGGTACCTACTTGTACTCGAGTCGAAATGTTTCCAAGCGTAGCCTGCCTGGGAGGCTCGAAGGCTAGGAATATCGGATCACTTAGTCCGGAGGCGAAGGTGCTCCGGATGCCTCCCGGAGTAAATTTGAAGATGTTGCCGATACCGGCGTCAGCCACAAAGAGGTTGCCCGCGCTGTCAAAGGCCAGTCCTGCAGGAAAAGTTAGTCCTGAGGCGAAGAGGCTCGGCGTTCCACCGGGAGTAAATTCGTAGATGTTGCCGCTGCCTTCGTCTGCCTCAAAGAGGGTGCCGGCGCGGTTAAAGGCCAGTCCTGAAGGAGCATTTAGTACGGAGGCGAACGTGCTCTTGCCGCCACCGGGATTAAATTCGTAGATGTTGCCGCTGCCCAAGTCGGCCGCAAAGAGGTTGCCCGCGCTGTCAAAGGCCAGTCCGGTTGGAGCGATTAGTCCGGAGGCGAAGGTGCTCTTCGTTCCACCGGGAGTAAATTTGAAGATGTTGCCGCTGCCTTCGTCGGCCGCAAAGAGGTTGCCAGCGCTGTCAAAGGCCAGTCCTGCAGGGTCATTTAGTCCGGAGGCGAAGGTGCTCCGGGTGCCCCCAGGAGTAAATTCGTAGATGTTGCCGCTGAACTGGTCTGCCTCAAAGAGGTTGCCCGCGCTGTCAAATGCCAGTCCAAAAGGCTGATTTAGCCCGGAGGCGAAGGTGCTCCGGATTCCCCCAGGAGTAAATTCGTAGATGTTGTCGCTGGCATCCGACTCGTATAGGTCGCCTGGACTGCCGTAAGTACGCTGAGCGGCAACGGAGAGGATAAACACAGCGGCAACAACAAGAGTTGGCGCGAGTCGGAGAGAAAATCGGGGCGAAACGTTTATGGTGGGAGTTTTGGTTTTCATAGGATTATTTGTCAGGCTTGAGTTGAAACTCACATGTCGCCTGTCACGAACCTTCCGCACTCCCTCGGAACGCGCGGAGTTTGAGGAATAAACCGCCGCGATGTCGAGTGTACTCGGTAAATTTTGGAAATTTTTCCGCGAAGGCCCAACCCCGCGATCTTGATTCCCTGTAAATCGAGCAGTCCTGATTCCGTGCTTTCATGCAGCGGGGGTAATTGCCACCCGGCTACAACGCTACGCTTCACCTCAGGATTCAGGATGACGATTCGTCCAGTTTGCGAATGCTCTCCGCATCGACGAACAACGTCGGCTGCATCGTCGTGAAATCCGTAATCGTAGATGCTGAAAATCTCCTCCTTGATGGGATTCGTCGATAAAGTGAAAGGCGAAATTATGCCGGATCGTGAACGCGCGCCCGTGAAGATTCGAACTTCAAACCTTCTGATCCGTAGTCAGATGCTCTATCCAGTTGAGCTACGGGCGCCCGAAGGATGCTAACTATGTTGAACAAGCCTTGGCCGTCAACCTTCGCACAGAGCGGCAGAAAACGCTCAACGCTCAACATTCAACATTCGATGTAGAGAAGGTCTCAGAGTTCAATATTGAGCGTTGAAAGTTGGACGTTGGGCATTTGTTTTTGTATTTCCTTGTCGCGTGACGGTTTTCCTCGGTTGCGGGTTTGCGGCAAAATATCGCGATGGCGGCGGCAACTTTTCCGTGCCGCTGCAATGGATGCTCGGACTGCGCAGATTGAAGCTCGACGCCATTTGGCTGGAGTTGCTACCGACAACAAACGACCCGCGTGCCGACCAAGCTAACATCGACAATTTCCGACGAAGGCTGCGTGAACACGGGCTCGGCGGCCGTTATTCTTTGCTTTTTCAAAAATCTGCGAGCGATGCGCATGATCTCAACGAGATGCGTTGCATCGGCATTTCAAGACGGGAATTGATCGATCGTCTGGCGGGTCCAAATGCGCTTCTCAACCTCAGTTATTCGATTCACCCGCCGCTGCTGCTGCAATTCGAGCGGCGAATTTTTTGCGATCTCGATCCGAGCGAAATTTTTTACTGGATGACGAAGATGGAACTGGGGCAATCGCATCATCATGAGTTTTGGACGATCGGACTGAATGTGCACGGGCGTGATTGCCGCCTGCCGCAATCGGGGCTGAACTGGAAGACGTTTCACCCGCTGGCCGACACGAAATTGTACAGACCAGCGCGCCGCCCGATCGCACCGAGATTCACCACGATCGGTCAATGGTATTGGGGCGGGAGCGTGGAAGTTAACGGAACATTTCCCGATCTTTCAAAAAAAATCGCGTTTGGACCTTATCTCAACTTGCCAAAGCACATCCCGGAAGCGCGTTTTGAGCTGGCGATGAATATTAACGCGGATGATCCGGAGAAAACGCGGCTGAGAGCGCTCGGCTGGCACGTTGTCGATCCGCACCGCGTCGCGCGGACACCGAGCGCTTACCGGCGATACATGGCCGGCGCTCTCGCCGAATTCACCGCAATCAAAGGCGTGGACGTGGCGTGGCGGACCGGTTGGCTAAGCGATCGGGCAGCTGCGTTTCTTGCCCTCGGACGGCCGGTGATCACGGAGGACACCGGTGCAAAAAAATATCTGCCGCAGGAGAGCGGATTCCGTTTTGTCCGCGACGCCCACGAAGGGGAAACAGCAGTGAAAGAAGTGCTGCGGAATTGGGCGAAGCTCTCAAAACAGGCGCGCAACTGCGCGGTGGAAATCTTCGATTCGGCGCAGAATCTCGGCCGGATTCTCGACCTTTAGGTATAGCTGCGGGCACCGAACGCGGGCCAGCGTCACCGCCGCCGGGTATGGTTCAACACCGGAGGAGGCCCCATGATTTCGGCATTGCAAAACAAATTTCGGGTGTTACTCGTTGTCCCGTTATGGCTGACTTGATGAAAGCGGCGGAGTTGAAGGATCGCATGAAAAAGATTCCCGAGTGGGAGCTGGAAAAGAAGCATATCGAACGGAGCTTTGAGTTCGATGGTTTTGCCGACGCCATCGATTTTGTGAATTCCGTGGCCGAAGTTGCCGAGGACGAAGAGCATCATCCCGATATCGATATCCGCTACAACAAAGTGCGGCTGGTTCTTTCGACGCACAGCAAAGGCGGTTTGACTGAGCTGGATTTCGCGCTCGCGGAACGAATCGACACCCTGGCTGAATAGGCCAGAGAAGCGAGTGATTGACGACAGGTGACGAGTGGAAGAAAAGCCGAGACAAACTGCGTCGGACGAAGCGCGGCGCACATCGACCACTCGATTGTGGATTGCAACGGCGGTCGTAATTCTAGTCGTGATTGCGGTTTGGAAATTTATTGATTGGCGGACCCAACCGCCACCACCCCCATCACACAACGTCGTCGCGCCCTTGGCGGCGCCATAGGTCCGCGATCTTACTGGCCTCGTTTGACAGAAACGCTCTACTCTTGATTGACGACTAACGAGCGCCCTTCATCCGCATCGATAAAGGCGAACATCGTTTCGATTTCCGAGCGGTCAGCCATGCCGGCTTCTTTTTTTCGGCGTTTGAGCGTCCCGGAGATTTCGTCATTCCAGCCTCGCTTGCGCATAAATTCATTCCACACATAAATCTGATCGTCGGATGGCTGCCGGCCGGCACTGAAACACCAATGGAGAATTTCTTCGTCGGTTCCGCCCTTTTTCACGCGTTCGACCAGTTGATTGTAGTCGATTCCTAAGAACGTGATGCAACTCGCGTCGAAGCCTCTCCCGAGATTGGCCTGATAATCTCCCGCCAACTCACCTTTGGCATGGGCCCGAATTTTGTCTAGCATTCGAGCGAAGTAGACTAGTCCGCCTACCTTCACAAACGGGCTGCGGACACCTGAGTTACTCATGGGCAAGCCAGTTTTGGGCTTTTTTCCGAGTTCTTTCAAGGCTGTGAAATAGACTTAGAGATTTAGCGATTCAGTGATTAAATTTCAATCGTTACTTCACTGAATCGCTAATTAACGCAATGGATCGGATTGTTGGAATAGAAACCGAATACGGCTGCCTGCTCAGCGAAGAGGAGCCACACGTTAATTCCGAGGTCTGGCCGGCCAAGGTTAAAAATTACCTTTTTCGAAGCGCTCAAGCTGGAACGATCGATCTACACTACCGCGACTACGAGGAACCGCCGGGCAACGGAGGCTTCCTTCTCAACGGCGGGCGGCTCTATCTCGACATGGGTCACATCGAGTACGCATCACCGGAATGTTTGCATCTCCGCGATCTCGTTGCTTACGACCTGGCCGGTGACGAGTTGCTCCAATCGTCTCTCGCCGCCTTGGGCGCGGCTGGCCGCGTCTCCTTTATCAAGAACAACGTGGATCATCACACCGGCGCCACTTTTGGTTGCCACGAGAATTACTTGATGAAACGAGAGGCGCAATTCACGCCGCCGATTCTTGGAACGCTGCTCACTTTTCTGGCAACAAGACAAGTCTTCACTGGCGCCGGCCGTGTTGGCCAAGCCAATCCGCTGGCTTTCGATTTTGAGCCGCCGCCACAAGAGAAGCAGGTCAATTTTCAACTCAGCCAGCGTGCCGATCATATCGTAAACGACATCTATCAGTGGGTGCAGTTCAATCGCGCTATTATCAACGCGCGGGATGAGCCGCTGGCCGATTACCGGAAGTATCGGCGCCTGCATTTGCTCATCGGCGATTCCAACATGAGCCCGTTCGCCACCGCGCTGAAAATCGGTACGACGGCTTGCGTTCTGTCACTTCTGGAAGAAGGCCGATTACCGCGAAATCTTGTCCTGACCGATGCGGTACAGAGCACGCGCGACATTTCGCGCGACTCCACGGGGCGTTGGATTGTCGACCTTGAAAACGGCAAAACGATCAGTGCGCTCGATGTGCAGTGGCAATTCTACGACCTGGCGCAAAAGCATCTGCGTGAGACAGCCCCGAAAGCTTTCGGCGCGGAGACCGATTGGCTGCTGGAAAGCTGGAGCTTTGTCCTCGAGGCGCTCGAGCAAAACCCTCAGTCACTCATCGGGGGGGTCGATTGGATTACCAAGAAATGGCTGCTTGAGACATTCATCGAATCGGAAGGATTAACCTGGGACGATCCGTGGCTGCAAAGTGTCGACCTCGAATATCACAATATCGACCCGGCCCGGGGATTGTTCTTCGGCGTCACACCGGGCAAGCGAATCGGTGAATGGAACAACAGTGTGCGACGGTCGGACGCGACACACACTCCTCCTTCCAATACCCGCGCCTCGGGTCGCGCTCGTGCGGTTGCCTCTTTTCAACAGCGCAATCAATCCTACGTCATCAATTGGGATTCCATTGCCTGCGACAGCCGCGATTTTCTCGTGATGGGCGATCCATTCAAGACTTACAACGAAGAAGTCGCCAAGTTTCTGACCGCACGTCCGCTTTCACGGAGCACCCCAGCGGACGACGAGGCGATCGGACGTTGAGCATTGCCGGCGTTAGCCGGAAAGAAATGCTAGCTGCGGCAGTTTCGCAGTGCGGAAATTATCTCCGCATCTATTCCAATCGCTGGAGCGAAGGGATTCCGTAACTCTCCTGGAGGGCGGGAGCTTCCGCCGCCACTTGGGCCGCTTCCAGCTCGATCTGCTTCGGGTCTTCCTCGGTTTCGATTTTAATGAATCCGTTGATTGGATGTTGCACGGCTTCAGCCAGATCGCCTAACGAGTTGATTTCTTTCCCATTCACTTTTGTGACGGTCAGATAAGCGAAATCTTCGTAGCCGATGCTGTTGTTGGCCGGAAGGACTTGGCTCAAGATCACGATGCGGCGATGACCTGCGGGAAAAAGTTCGGACTGGAAATGGTCGAGATAAACAAGTCGCTGCGGCGCTTCCCTGAGCCAGTTTCCACCCCATTCCTTTAAATATTGGCGCGATAACTCCTGAAAGATTAAGCCGCCCAGGACGTAATAGGCCGGCGGTTGATCGAGATTGTACGGCGGGATGACGTAATCCTGCGTTGATCGATGCTCGAGCGTGACATTCAATTGCATTGGTTTGCCGTCGCGTTGGATTTTCAGCGCAAGGGCGTCGCCGGCGTAGGTGCGCGAAGTTATTAAGTTGGTGAATTCGATTTTGCCGTAAAGAGGATCGACATAGTTGCCGTTCTGATCGATCTCGTTGTTGTCGATCGCCGTTACAATGTCGCCCACCTGTAGTCCCGCTTTTCCCGCGGGCGTGTTCGGTTCGACACTCGTTACATAAACTCCCGCCGGCTTGCCCGTTTCACCGGCGAAGCTCCGCAATTGCGGATCGCGCGTCGGGAAAAACGAAAAACCGGCGGAAGGAAAACCACGATAGTGCTCGGTTTGCACGTCCTTCAAAAAATGTGTGATGATGGGCGCGGGAATCGCGTCGAGCAATTGCGAGCGTGAATCGTAGCGAAGCAACAGTCCGGCCAGTTTGTTGTTCTTGACCAGAGGCACGGTGTAACTGTTCTCACGGTACTGCATGGCAATGCTCATGCGATAGGTGAGAAACTGACCGACATCCATTGGGTACTGCATCATTTGCACCGTCGTCACCAGGCCTTCCGTCACGACCAGCGCGCCGGTCGGCTCGAGTTGCCACGCCGCGAGTCGATCACCCACCACGGTATCGAGAGCGAGCTCGAGCGGGCTAAGACCATCCAGGAATTTTTTCTCGACGGGTTCCAGCAGCGCCAGGTTCGCTTCGTAATCGACCGCCTTGACTTTGGCAGCGATCTTTTCTCCGGACTCGGCCCGCTCCAGTTCGACGTAATTTTCGTTTGCAACGAGGTCCGCCGTCACCAGCACGCGGCCCTGGGGCAAAACCGCGCCAAGTGCGCGCTTGGAAAAGGGCGCCTTCTTTTGCCAGGGCCTGAAGTAATCGTAAGGCTGGCCGGTGACATTCACCCGCACGAGCGAAAGTTGCTTTTCGGCGGCGGCAGGGGCGGGGACGGCCGGTTCTTTCTTGGCGAACACCGGCGCCAGCGCTGCGAATAGAAAAACCAAAATAACGCAATGAATTCTTCGCATGTTAGATTTTGTTCTGGTCTTGAGCCGTCTTCGCGGCCGGCTGTTCTTCGAGGTTCTGCTCTTTCACCACGTTGTAACGCATCTTGATTCGCTCGCGGGCCGCTTCCACCTTTTTCGGATCGAGCACCAGCGGGGGGCCTTCGCCGATCATCTTGACGACAAAACGGTCCGATGTTTCTGAAAACGTTTTTGCCAGCTCCTCCAGCGAATGGATTTTTTTGCCGTTGATTTCATCGACAATTCCCCCGCGATACGCCGCCAGATAAGTATTGATCGGGTCCGGTAAAATGTTTGTCAGGACAATTACATCCGGATGCTCGAGATAAATTTGCTCGACCACGAAATAATCGAAGAAATGGCGAATCCGCAGATCCGTCGGCTGATAGGCCTCGATCAAATCGAGATTTAACGGTTGGAAAAGCAGCCCGCCATAAACGACGTAGCGCGGCCGGACATCGTACCTATGACCTTGAATCAAGTACGGCCACACTGCGTTCAACTGGACAGTCACCGTCATCAGCTGTTTGTCGCGCCAGATGTTGAGCTTCACCTTGTCGCCCTTGAATTTTCGCTCGACCACTTCCGGAAATTCGACGCGCTCGCCTTCCAGTTCGACATTCGAATCGCTCGCGATCGGGTGATCGTCCATCGCCAGCAGCACGTCGCCTTCGCGAAGAATTTTCGCGCACGGTCCCGCCGCCACCACCGTGGTTACGAGCACCCCGCGACCGTCATCCTTCAAGCCGAGGAATTTTCGTTGCGCCGGGTTTTGTAATTTCGAGTAAGTGATCGCAAGGTCGACATACCCATTGTAATGCCCGTCCGCGATGTCTTTTAAAAAGCGGCGGATCACCGGAGTCGGCACCATGTAAGCGACCCCCTGCGCGACGTCACCGCTGTAACCTTGGAATGCCACGCCAATTACCTTGCCATTCTGCATGACCGGGCCGCCACTGTTTCCAGGATTGATCTGAGCGCTGATCTGAATCGCCAGGTGCGAGTCAACCGACGAATGGGTGTAAATCTGGAAGTCGATGCGCGAAACGATGCCAGCGGTGACCGACATGCGCTCGCCGCCAATCGGATAACCGTAGGCCGAGACCGTCGATTCAAGTTCAGGAATCCCGCCGAATTTCAGCGGTGTCATGTTCTTGAAAAAATCCGGCGCCGATACGGTGATAAGCGCCAGATCGCAATCGTGCGCTACGAATAGCACCGTCGCCCGATATTTGTTCGGATCGCCCTCGCGCTCCACCGTGAGATAGCGGCTGTTGCTCACCACGTGCGCATTGGTCATGATCCGCGATCCATCGATGACGAACCCCGCGCCCACACCGCGTTGAATCGCGCCGGCATTCCACGGCGCTTTGTAATCCGGCTCCACTTCCGTGACCGTAATCCGCACGAGACTGTTTTGAATTTTGCCATTCGGTCGTGGCGGTGTTACCGGCACGGGCACGATCGCCGGCGCCGGCGCGCTTGGCGTTGCCGAAGGTTTCGACTGCGTCGGGAAAGGCGGCGGCGTGTCTTGCTGCGCATCCAGATGGCGGCCGCAAAGTAGAAGCAGCCACACAAAAATAATTGCCCGTTTCATCGCGTGAAGTTCGAGAAGATGAAACGAACTTCGGAGAAAGCAAATTCGTCGCGGAACCGATTGCGTTCAGAGTGACCAGCGCCGCAATTCGCTTTCAAGCCATGCTCAAACGCCGGCCCGACCCAGCAGCGAGGCGAGAACTTTTTCCGCTTCGAAAACGTCGCGCGCGATGTATCGGGCGGCGCGTGAATGTCTCGCATAATCGGCGTTGATCGCTTTCACCGCATCAACAATTTCCTTTATCGAGCTGAACGCGAACAATCCGCCGTCGTTTCCGTAGTGCTGGGTAAACCCGCTCTGCTGAATGATGACGGGGCGACCGGCGGCGAGATAGCACGCGCTCCGATCACTGAACCAACCGGTATTTAAGCGGACGTATTGATCTTTCGCGACGGT
>Ga0210406_10002240_pt1 | contig 22428 bp, 19 predicted proteins | sample IncBWC30MmetaG_FD_155454 | JGI IMG/M metagenome (GOLD analysis project Ga0210406, IMG submission 155454) | Forest soil microbial communities from Barre Woods Harvard Forest LTER site, Petersham, Massachusetts, United States - Inc-BW-C-30-M | ecosystem: Environmental > Terrestrial > Soil >...
AAGAACGGCAAGCTGACGCCTGCGACCTGGGAAGAAGCTTTTGAACTGGTCGGCAACCGTTTTCGAGAAGTTCGCGACCGGCAAGGTGGAAGCGCGATCGGCGTGATCGGGTCGAATCGCACGACCAACGAGGAAAATTATCTTCTGTCAAAGTTCGCCCGTGTCGTGCTTAAGACCAATAACGTCGATCATCATCGGACGGCTGATTACCCTGCCCTGGCGGCATCGCTGCACGGCAAGCCGGGGAAAACGGCTTCCATGCGCGACGTGTTGAAGGCGCCTGCGATTTTGCTGATCGGCAATGACCCCACAAATCAGCATCCGCTGCTGGCATGGCAGATCCGTACGAACGTCCGGCTGCGCCGGGCGAGGCTCTATGTGATTAACTCCACGCCCATCAAGTTGCAGCGACAGGCGGCGGGATTCGGACTGGTACCGGCGGGCGCGGAAGCGAAAGCAGTCTCATTTCTGGCGGGCGACGATTCCCTGCTTGATTCGCTTGTCGATTCCGAGGCCGCCGAAGGTACGACCCGCGACGGCTGGATTGCGCTGCGAGAGAAAATTCGCGCCGAACAGAACATGGTTATCGCCTTCGGTTCTGAACTGCGCGGACATGACGTCGAGAAACTGGTTGATTTCGCTTCGACGTTGAACGGATCAAAGCTGATCTGTCTGGGCGATTACGCGAATTCTCGCGGAGCAAGCGAAATGGGGCTCTATCCCGATCTTCTGCCGGGATACGAGCCCGTCAGTAGCGCAGACAAGTTTCACCAGGAATGGGGCAAGCTGCCGAGCGAAAAAGGTTTGACCCTGCCAGAGATGATGGACGCGGCGAAGGCCGGCAAACTGAAAGCGCTGTACGTGGTGGGCTCGAATCCCGTCGGCCGTTTGGGCATTGATCCGTTTGCGCTCTCGAAAAACTTTGTCGTGGTTCAGGATATGTTCCTGACTGAAACAGCGACGATTGCCGAGGTGGTTTTGCCCGCGGCGAACGCGTACGAGAAAACGGGGACTTATACGAATACGTGTGGCGATCTGCAACTGGTAAAGAAGGCAGGCGAAGTTTCGAACACGAAGCCGGATTTCGAGATGATCGTTCGCATCGCTGACGCCATGGGCTTCGACGTACGAAGCCTGGTGCCCTTCGGTGGCGGAACGCACTCCGATATGGGTCAAACACGTGGCGCGCAATCGGGCGAAGCGGATCGTCACGCGGTTTGGCTCGAGGCGCATAATCTGGAACCGAAAATGACGCCGTTCGATCCCATGGCGATTCTTGACGAGGTTCAGCGGGTGGTTGCTGGGTACGATGTCTCGCGGGTCAATCTGCTGGCTGGCAATGATCAGCATCTCGAGATTGCCGAGAGTGGCGCGAGCTTGGTTCAACCGCCGGAATTAATTGTCGCGGCCAACAACGATTTGTTCAGCTCTGGCACTCTTGGTCGATATTCAAAGACTCTGAACTCGGTTTTCGAGAACAAGTCGGCCGAGTCGGAAGTTGCGGCGGACTAAGCAGTCAACTGGTAGTCAGATCGATCAGGTACGAGATCAATAGCAAGATCAAAAGCACGCGGGCGGGGGCACCCGCGCCACACGAGAACAATTGAATATAACGACGTTTGTCATCATTTCGCTGATCAAGTCGGTTGCCGTCGTGTTTGTTCTGCTGACGGCGGTGGCGTACAGCGTCTGGCTGGAGCGCAAGGTATCGGCGCATATCCAGAATCGCTGGGGGCCCACGCGGGTCGGGCCTTTCGGGCTTTTGCAGCCGCTTGCTGACGGCGTCAAATTTATCTTCAAAGAAGACTTGACGCAGCCGCACGTGTACAAGCCGCTCTACATCGCGGCGCCAATCATCGCGGTCGTCTTCGCTATTACATCCATTTCGGTGATCCCGTTTGGGAACTGGGTCAACATCGGCCCTTGGGGCACGTATCTCCAAATTACCGACTTGAACATCGGGCTACTAGTTGTTCTCGGCATTACGTCGATGGGCGTGTACGGCGTGGCGCTTGCCGGATGGTCCTCGAACAGCAAGTACGCGCTGCTTGGCGGACTGCGAGCCAGCGCCCAAATGATCAGCTATGAAGTTTCGCTAGGCCTCTCGCTGGTGGGAGTAATGATCATGGCTGGAAGCCTCAGCCTGCGCGAGATCGTGGATGCGCAGGGCGGAGTCTTTTGGGGTTTCATTCCGCGCTGGAATATTTTTCACGGGCAGACGATTGCATTTTTCATCTATCTCATTTCTGCGTACGCAGAAACGAACCGCACGCCCTTTGATCTGCCGGAAGCCGAGTCTGAATTGGTGGCCGGATATCACACCGAGTACAGCGCGATGAAATTCGCGATGTTCTTCATGGCCGAGTACGCCAACATGGTGACGGTCGCCTGCCTGGCTACGCTGCTGTTCCTCGGCGGATGGCACGGGCCGATCTTTGGTCCGCCAATCCTGCAAGCGCTGATGCCGGTGTTCTGGTTCTGCCTGAAGGTTTTCTTCTTTATGTTTCTGTACGTCTGGGTGCGCTGGACCTTGCCTCGCTTTCGCTATGACCAGCTCATGGCGTTCGGGTGGAAGTTCCTGCTGCCTCTGGCGATTGCGAACATTGTAGTGACGGCGCTGATCGTGGCGTGGAGAGCTTGACGGCAGTTCTCGGTTCTCAGTTCCCAGTTGAGATCTGGGTTCACTGAGAACTGAGAATTGGGAACTTGCAAATAATGCTTCACCTAATTCTATTTCTCTTTTTCGGAGCGATCTGCGTGGCGGGGGCTATCAACCTGCTGGTGCAGAGCCATCCCATTAACAGCGCGCTGTCGCTGATCGCGGTGATGGCGGCGCTCGCTGCCGAGTATCTTCTGTTGGGTGCCGAATTTGTCGCCGCGGTGCAAGTGATCGTCTACGCCGGTGCGATCATGGTGTTGTTTCTGATTACCATCATGCTGCTGAATGCGGGCGCGGAAGAACGCACCAAGGGCAGCCGCGTCGCGATCCTGCTTGGCATTCCGGGAGTGCTGATTGGTGGAGTGCTCGTCGCCTGGACGCTTCTCAATCGATCCAACACGCAGTCGGTCCCCATCGGCGCACTGAAGGGCGACCCCAAGGATATTGCCCGACTTCTCTTCCACGATTTTCTGCTGCCCTTTGAAGTCACGTCAGTGCTGATCCTGATCGCCATCATGGGCGCGGTCGTGCTCGCCAGCCGGCCGCGAGCTGTGACCAGCGGCCTGAGAAAGGACCCAGAATAAAGATGGTCCCTCTTTCCTACTATCTGCTATTGAGTGGAATCCTGTTCGTATGTGGTGTGCTCGGCTTCCTGATCAAGCGCAACATCATCACGATTTTTATGTCGATCGAGTTGATGCTGAATGGCGTGAACCTTTCGTTCGTGGCATTCGCCGCGCACTGGCATGCGCTTAGCGGGCAGGTCTTTGTCTTTTTCGTGATGGTGGTGGCCGCCGCTGAGGCCGCGGTGGGACTGGCGATCATCATTGCCGTCTATCGCACGCGTGAAACTTTGAATGTGGACCAGGTGAACCTGCTCAAGCTATGACGCCGAATCCCTATTTGTGGTTAGTCCCAATTCTTCCCCTCGCCGGGGCGGCGATCAACGGCTTCTTTGGCCGGCGATCGTCGAAGAAAGCGGTCTCGACGGTCGCGCTCGTCTTTTGTGGCGCCGCCTTTGTCATGGCGCTGTGGCTGGCCGCCGGCTTTTCTTCGGAGTCGGCTCCTTATTACTTCGATCTTGCGCACTGGATCCGCTCGGGCAACTTTCAAGTCGACTTCAGTTTCTATCTCGATCAGCTGTCGCTCGTCATGTTGCTCGTCGTCACAGGTGTCGGCTTCCTTATTCATATCTATTCGGTCGGTTACATGTGGGACGACGATGGGTACTACCGTTTCATGGCGTACCTGAACCTGTTCATGTTCTTCATGCTCACGTTGGTGCTGGCGAAGAACTATCTGGTCATGTTCATCGGCTGGGAGGGCGTGGGCCTGGCGTCGTATCTGCTGATCGGTTTCTGGTTCACGAAAGACTCAGCGGCGGCGGCCGGTAAGAAGGCATTCATCGTCAACCGGATTGGTGATTTTGGATTCCTGATTGCTCTCTTTCTGATGATCAAGCATTTCGGGTCACTCGATTTCACGGTCGTGTTCGCTGCGGTGCGGTCATTGCCAACTGAGACTGCTGGCGCCGGACTGCTCACGGCGATCGGTTTGCTGCTGATGGTCGGCGCCGCGGGTAAGTCGGCTCAGATTCCTCTTTATGTGTGGCTACCCGACGCGATGGAGGGCCCCACTCCGGTATCTGCCTTGATCCATGCGGCAACCATGGTAACGGCGGGCGTTTATATGGTGGCGCGGTCGTCCGTGATCTTCGATCACGCGCCCATGGCGATGATGGTGGTCGCGATCATTGGGACGCTCACCGCGCTGTTTGCGGCGACTATCGGCATTGCCCAGACTGACATCAAGAAAGTTTTGGCCTACTCGACCGTCTCGCAACTCGGATATATGTTCATGGCCTGTGGCGTGGGAGCGTTCTCAGCTGGCATTTTCCATCTGATGACGCATGCCTTCTTCAAGGGACTGCTGTTCCTTGCAGCGGGTTCGGTAATTCACGGCATCGGCGGCGAGCAGGACATGCGAAAGATGGGTGGGCTGCGCGTTTACATGCCCTGGACGTTTGCGACGATGGGAATTGCCACGCTTGCTATCGCGGGTATTCCACCGCTCGCTGGCTTCTGGTCCAAGGACGAGATTCTTTGGAAGGCCTTTAACGCAAGCTGGGTGTATTGGCTGATCGGCGTGGTTACGGCTTTCATTACGTCCTTTTATATGTTCCGGTTGATGTATATGACGTTTGGTGGCGAATATCGGGGGGCCGCGGGGCAGGATGCGCACGGTCACGATGATCACGGTCATGGGCACGGCCACGGAGAGCCACACGAGAGCCCGTGGGTGATGCTGGGTCCGTTGGTGGTCCTTGCCGTCCTGTCGGTTTTTGGAGGATGGGTAGCCGGATACGACCATCATTTCGAACATTTTCTGGCTCCCGTTTTTCAGGGGGCGAGTGGCGTTGCAAAGGAAGCTTCTCCGGAAGCCGGGAAGAGCACGCTCGAATATCTGCTCATGGTCGTTTCCGTCGGCGTGGCCGGGCTCGGATGGTTTCTCGCGTATCTGCTCTACAGCCGCCGTCCACAATTGCCCGCACGCATTGCGGCCAGCCTCGGCGGGCTCTACCTGGCGGTCGCCAACAAGTACTACATCGATGAGCTTTACGCGGTCCTCTTCGTCAAGCCGCTCATCGACGGATCGACCACGATTCTCTGGCATGGCGTCGACCAGGGCGTGATCGACGCTGCGGTCAATGATTCAGCCGACGCCGCGCGCCATGTCTCTGACGAGGCGCGTCACATGCAGTCGGGCAATTTGCGTTCCTATGCCGGCTGGATAGCGGCTGGAGGAGCAGTTGTAATCGCCTACATGGTCTGGATGGGAGTCCGATGAATCTGGATAGTCTCAGTCCATTCATTCTTTCGCTGGTGACCTTCATTCCTGCTGGAGGCGGCCTGCTCATTCTGCTGATCCCGCGCCGCGATCGCGACATCAAGCTGTTTGCCTTCGTCATCTCCATGCTGGCATTTGTGGCCTCGCTGCATTTGCCAGTGCATCTCCATCGTGAGACCGGCGCCTTCAAGTTCGAGATCGACAAAATCTGGATCACGTCTCCCAATATTCATTACCACATGGGCATTGACGGAATCTCCGTCTGGCTGGTCGTGCTGACAACGTTCCTCACGCCGCTGTGCGTGCTGATTTCGTGGACATCGATTCACGAGCGGGTGAAGGAATTTTTTATTCTGCTGCTGATCCTGGAGACGGCTCTGATCGGCGTTTTCACTTCGCTCGACTTGTTCCTGTTCTACTTCTTCTGGGAAGCGACGCTGATCCCGATGGCGCTGCTGATCGGCATGTACGGCCATGGACGCAAGGTCTATGCCGCGGTGAAATATTTCCTGTTCACCTTTATCGGATCGATGTTCATGCTGGCGGCGATTCTTTGGCTCTATGCCAAGACTGGCAGTTTCGATTTCACGATCATTCAGAATGCGATTCGCAGCGGCAGTGTGCCAGGTTTTGAAGCGGCATCGCTGTGGCTCTTCCTTGGCTTCTTCATCGCCTTTGCTGTCAAGGTTCCGCTCTTCCCTCTTCACACCTGGTTGCCCGACGCGCACGTGGAAGCACCTACCGCTGGATCGGTGCTGCTGGCCGGCGTGCTGCTGAAGATGGGCACCTACGGACTGCTGCGCTTCGACGTTGGCCTCTTTCCCGAGCAGGCACGCCGCAATGCGCCCTGGATCATGATTCTGGCTCTGATCGGGATCATCTACGGCGCGCTGGTTTCGCTGGTGCAGCCGAATATGAAAAAGCTGATCGCCTACTCCTCGGTCAGCCACCTCGGATTCGTAGTCCTCGGAATTTTCAGTTTCACCACGGCTGGACTAAACGGCGCGGTCTTCGTCATGCTGGCGCACGGAGTCGCCACCGGCGGGCTCTTCATGCTGGCGGGCATCCTCTACGAACGTCGCCACACCTACGAGATCTCCGAGTTTGGTGGACTGGCGACACCCATGCCCAGGTACGCCACTTTCTTTCTGGTCACCGTGCTCGCCTCGCTAGGACTGCCGCTGCTGAACGGGTTCATCGGCGAGTTCCTGGTGCTCAGCGGAGCGTTCCAGGCACGCCCGATCTATGGGATTCTGGCCGCGACCGGTGTGATCTGGAGCGCATGCTATCTGCTCTGGATGTATCAGCGCGTTTTCTTCGGCAAGGTGACGCACGAAGTCAATAACGCGCTGCCCGACCTCAACTTGCGTGAGAAGGCAGCACTATCCCCGATTGCGGTTGCCGCTCTGGCGATGGGTGTCGCGCCCCTGGTGTGGCTCAGCGCGATTGATCCGGCGGTACAAGCGGCGCTCGCTCCATTCACACAATTGGCCAGCAAGTTGGTGGGCCAATGATGGTGACGGTGATAACGGCGTTCGCGCATTTGTTGCCTGGTCTACTGGCGCAGGCGCAGACATCGATGCTGCCGCAAGGCGCAGACTACATACGCATCCTGCCGGAGTTGGTACTCTCTGTCTTCGGCATGCTGGTAATGGTCGTCGACCCGCTGCTCGACGAAGACAACAGCCATCAGGCGCTGGGCATGATCGCGCTGATCGGCACTCTCGCCGCGCTGGGAGCGACGTTCTGGATGGCCCAGTATCCCGGAACCGCTTTTTGGAACATGGTTCGGGTGGAAGGTTTCAGCGTCTTCTTTCACTTCCTCGTTATTGCGATTGCGGCGGTTGCCATTCTTAGTTCATTCGAGTATTTGAGGGTGCAGCGCATCCGCGCCGGAGAGTACTACGCTCTAATCCTGTTCGGCACGGTCGGCATGTGTTTGATGTCGTCGGCGATCGAACTCGTGCTTATTTTTGTTGCGCTCGAAATCTCATCGATCTCGACGTATGTGCTGGCGGGCTTGCGGAGACGCGAGGCTTCGAGCAGTGAAGCGTCGCTGAAGTACTTTCTACTGGGATCGTTCGCCACGGCGTTCTTCCTCTACGGCGTCGCGCTTATGTTTGGCGCGAGCGGTTCGACTAACATTGACGCGATCAGGCAGGTGCTGCGCTCTGGCAATGTACCGGTTTTGGCGTATGTTGCGACGGCGCTCATGTTCGTGGGATTGGGCTTCAAAGTCGCCTCCGCGCCTTTCCATGTATGGACTCCTGATGTCTATGAAGGGGCCCCAGCCCCCGTGGTCGGCCTGATGTCGACTGGCCCCAAGGCAGCGGCATTCGCGGTTTTGCTGCGCGTTCTGTTCGAAGCGAACGCACCCGGATGGTTCTGGCTGATCTGGGTCTCGGCCGCGCTTTCCATGACGCTGGGAAACGTCGGCGCTTTGGTGCAGGACAACGTCAAGCGCTTGCTCGCCTATTCATCGATCGCTCACGCCGGATATCTCCTGGTTGCATTTGCGGCACAGCCGGAACTGGGCACATCCGCGGCAATGTTCTACACCGCCGCCTATGCCGCGATGAATGTAGGAGCCTTTGCCGTCGTCAGCCACTTTGCGAACGCGGGCGAAAAATACGTCACGCTGGAAGATTATGCGGGCCTCGGTAGAAAGTCTCCGTTGCTGGCGGCGACGTTCACATTTTTTCTGATGTCGTTGATCGGTATTCCGATCACGGGCGGCTTTTTCGCGAAGTTCTACATATTGAGTGCCGCGCTGAAATCGAATCTGGTTGGCCTGGCGATCATCTTAGTGCTGAATAGCGCCTTGGGCGCTTATTATTACCTCCGCATCATCGTCATGATGTACATGCGTGAACCACGGGGCGAGGTTCCCGTTACTCCTGTGCCTGTCGCGGCAGGGCTCGCCATTGCGGTGTGCGTCCTAGCCACGCTTTACCTCGGAGTGGTGCCGGGACCAGTGCTCGACTACGCCGCCCGGAGCGCGCACCAACTTTTGAGCGATAGAGCGGCTCCGATCGTATCGAGCAGTAAAGCCGGCGGGACGCCGGCGCTACTTCAACGTCCGAGGTAGTAAACTATGCGTCCGGCTCAGGTTTTCACCTGAGCGGCGAGTTAGCGCTCGGGTAAAAAAATCAACTCCGGCTGCGATTGACAATCGCCGTCCGAGTCGGCATTATTAGCTACGCCACTTCCCCCGGAGGATCTATGGTTCAGTATCTTCGCAATATTTGCAAGGACGAACAAGGGCAAGACATTGCTGAATATGCCGTGATGCTCGCTGTCATCCTGGTATTGGTAATTGGCACCGTGCGTCTCATTGGCGGAAACGCCAACAACGTGTTCTCCAGTGTCGCCAGTTCTATCCCGCAGTAATTTCGGTTCCAAAAGCTTTAGAAGAAATTGGCATATCAAACGTTACAGTTCGACATCTCTATGACTCGATTTAGCACCTTCCGCCTGTTTGGCCGCTATTGGTTTCCATTTGCGGCGGAGGTGCAGAATCGGAGCGAGTCACCAGGAAAATAGAGACAGCTCAAAGATTCCGCCAAAAGCCGCGATAGAATCGCGGCTTTTGTTTTTGGCGGCAAAGGAAAGGTCATCGCCATGATTGTGAACATGTCCGACAACGCCACCGAACAGCAGATAGATCACATCATTCAGCGTATCCGCGAAGCCGGATTCCAGCCCCACGTCACGCGAGGCACCGAGCGCACCATCGTTGCGGCAGTTGGCAGTGGCGGGCGCCGTCATGAAATCGAGGCCCTTTCGGTGGCCCCGGGAGTCGACAACGTGGTCGCGATCGCCCAACCCTTCAAGCTCGTCAGCCGCCAAACGCGGCCGCAGCCCTCGGTGGTCAGCGTTGGAGCTGGAAAGGCTGGCGGCGTAAAAATCGGCGGCCCCGAAGTGATCGTCATTGCCGGTCCCTGCTCGGTGGAATCACGCGAGCAATTGCTGGAGACTGCGCAAGGGGTGAAGCGCGCAGGCGCGACCATGCTGCGCGGCGGAGCCTATAAACCGCGCACCTCCCCGTATGAGTTCCAGGGATTGGGCATTGAAGCGCTGAAGATTCTGCGCGAAGCTAGTGAACTCACCGGCCTCCCGGTGGTCACCGAGGTCATGAGTACGGAAGATTTGGACCTGATCTGCGAGTATGCCGACATGCTGCAGGTCGGCGCGCGCAACATGCAGAACTTCGCGCTGCTGCGAAGGCTTGCGACCGTCAAGAGGCCGATTCTCCTCAAGCGCGGCCCGTCGGCCTCGGTGAAAGAGTGGCTGCTGGCGGCGGAATACCTGCTTTCCGGCGGAAACGATGAGGTTGTGCTTTGCGAGCGCGGAATTAAGACCTTCGAAACCGGCATGCGCAATACTTTCGATTTAGCCGCCGTCGCTCTTGCCAAGGAACTCTCGCACTTGCCGGTGGTGGCCGATCCGTCGCATGGCACCGGCAAGCAGAGCCTGATCGGGGCAGTTTCGCGAGCTGCGATTGCCGTAGGAGCGGACGGCCTCATCGTCGAGGTGCATCCCTGTCCGGAGCGGGCGCTTTCCGACGGGCCTCAGTCTCTCGATATTCCACAGTTTGAAAGCATGATGCGTGGATTGAGTGCCCCTTTACGCCCGGTGCTTGCTCGTACTTAGGAGTTCTCAGTTCCCAGTTCTCAGTTCTCAGTAACAGCCAATTCTTTAGCTGAGAACTGGGAACTGAGAACTGACTCAGTGAATCGGGCCACTTTGTCCCAAAGCAGGCTGCCCAACCCGCCCAGCCTTTGTTTCAAATAAGTTAGGCACTCGGAGGCGACGTGGACCCCGGCCGTTGGGCCAAGATGTCCCGTCTCTCTTCGCGGCCGCCTCCATCCAAGTAATTGGAGATAATAGACTTAACCGCATTGTGATTGGCCTCGCGATTGCCCATTAAAGGCCAGGCGCGAAGGACGCCCTTGTATGCTGCGTCCTTCGAAAACGCCACCAAGAACACTTATGAACAACAGCGATAAATCGCAAATCACATGCGGACGCGAAGGCCGTCCGCCTAGTTCTCCAGCGTTCAGCGCAGCATGGGGTCGGGTTGTCGGACTGGCATTGCTGGTACTTTCGGCAGTACCTTCCTACGCCGGAACCCCTGCCAAGTTTTCCAGAGATCTCCAGCAGCGGGCTGCAGGCGCGAACAGCATGGTAACCGTCATCGTGCAGTACCGCCAGATGCCCACTGACTCGTCGATCAGGACGACGCAACTGGGTGGCGCAGCGATTAAGTCGAAGCTGCACACGATCCGTGCGGTGACAATGCGAGTCCCGGTCAGCATGCTGGCGAAACTGGCGCAGGATCCGAATGTCGCCTACATCACACCAGACCGTCCAGTAAGCCTGACTGCGACGAACGAGGACTATACGACTGCGGTCGAAGCGGATGTTGCGGCAGCGCAGTTCGCGTTGGATGGCACTGGCGTCGGCGTGGCCATCATCGACAGCGGAGTCGCCGATCATGGCGATCTGCGCGATGCCAGCGGTGCCAGCCGCGTGGTGTACAGCCAGAGCTTTGTCGCTGGCGACACCACGACGCCGGACAAGTTCGGACACGGAACGCACGTGGCGGGCTTGATCGGTGGCACGGGTGTTAACTCCGGCACAGGCAATGGCTATCTGGGCAAGTATGCCGGCGTGGCTCCGAACGTCAACATCATCAACCTGCGCGTGCTCGACCAGAACGGATCGGGCACGGACAGCCAGGTGATCGCTGCCATTCAGCAAGCGATCGCGCTGCAAAGTACCTACAACATCCGCGTAATCAATATGTCGCTGGGACGTCCGGTGTTCGAGAGCTACACCCTCGATCCGGTTTGCCAGGCAGTAGAATCCGCCTGGAAGGCTGGCATTGTGGTAGTGGTGGCTGCGGGCAACCGCGGACGCGATAACTCGATGGGTACGCACGGCTTCGCCACCATCGGCGCTCCGGGTAACGATCCCGCCGTCATCACGGTGGGAGCGACGAGGACAATGGGCACGGCGACGCGGGTTGACGATGGGATTGCCAGCTACAGCTCCAGGGGTCCGACTTTGGTCGATCACCTGGTGAAACCTGACCTGGTCGCCCCGGGCAACCGGATCGTCTCCTTGCGTGATGCGGGCAGCACCCTGGACATAAACCATCCAGGATTTGAAGTTGCCCCACTCGTCGGAACCCCAAAGTACTTTCGCTTGAGCGGAACCAGCATGGCAACGCCGCTGGTTAGCGGTGCGGTCGCGCTGATGCTGCAGCAGAACCCCTCGTTGACTCCCGATCAAGTGAAGGCTCGCTTGATGAAGACAGCGTGGAAAGGCTTCAATCAATACACCCAGTCTTGGGATGAGTACGGAAACACGTACCACAATCAGTATGACATCTTTACCTACGGAGCGGGGTACCTGGACATAGACGCCGCTCTCAACAATACGGACCTCGCCACCGGAGTCGCACTTTCTCCGACCGCAGTCTATGACCCGAGCACTGGCACTGTATCTATAGTGAACACCACCTCAGTGGTTTGGGGCGGCACCAGCGTCGTCTGGGGAGCCACTTCAGTCGTCTGGGGAAATTCAGTGGTTTGGGGTGCGAACACATTCACAAGCAACTCGGTAGTTTGGGGCAGCACCAGTGTGGTTTGGGGTGCAAGCTCTGTTTCTGGCTTCAGTGTAGTCTGGGGTGCAACTTCAACAACCGCCAGTCCGATGGCTGCATTCAGCGACGGCGACGATGGAGAAAACTAGGCAACCAACTGAGACCATATTCGGAGACTACCATGACAAATACTCTACCAATCAAAGCGAAAGTCATGATCGGAATGGTGGCCGTTGCCAGTCTGTGCGCTCTGTCGTTCGGCGTAGTCAGATGGCAAACGCAAGCCTGGCCACAGTTGCTGCTCCTGATGGCGGCAGCCGCGCTGAGTTCGCGCCTCAAGGTGAAGCTGCCTGGGATGACGAGCTCGATGTCGGGAAACCTGCCTGTCATTCTTCTGGCGGTCACGCAACTGGGATTGTTCGCTAGCCTGCTCGTAGCAGTAACGGCGGCGATCGCGCAATCCTACACGTCCGGCGGGAATAAAACGAAACCAATCCAATTTGTATTCAACGCATGCACACTGCTGAACGCGTCGGGACTCGCCTACCTGGCCTACCACAGCCAGATTGGGAGCCACGCGGCCGCGCACACGATGTCCCTGGTGCTGGCCGCAGCTACGTACTTCGTGGCGAACACGGCGCCGGTAGCGAGCATCATCGGCCTGACAGAAGGCGGCAATCCTTTCGCCCTCTGGCACAAGGTCTTCCTGTGGTCGTTCCCGAACTATGTGATCGGTGCGGGATTGACTGCGATCGCCTCTGCCTTCAGCACCATCAGCGGACTGGCAACGCTGGCAGCTCTGCTGGCAGTGCTGTTCGCTGTATACCAGTCATACAAGATGTACGTGGGTCGAGCCGAACAGACACAGCCAAGAGCGATGGCGATGGCTACTGGCCGATAACCCGCAAAGCTTCCTTCCTGCGCGCAGCCTAACGGCTGCGCGTTTTTTTTGGGGAGGGTTACCGGTTGTCGGCGACGCGTTCGAGGCATGGTCGGGAACTCTACTTGACGTCTCCGCAAGCGGGGCCGAGGTATCTGGAGCTGAAGGTAAAGTTCATATTCATGGTTCGACCGGTCGTGTTGGTGACAGACTGCATCGAGCCCTTTACGTTATCGGAACTGACCGCCTCGAGCAGCAGAGTTGCATCGGTCGATGACTGCTTTTCTTCGCAATGAACCTTGATTTCGAGCTTGCTGCCCGTGGAACTCAGAACCGTGCGGGTGCATTCCTTGCGGTTGTCGCTGAAAGCGGATTGCTTGTCGAGTTTCTCTTTGGTGACGCATTCTTTGTGGACGTCAGCGGTCGGCCCACCCATGCCGCTCTGCTTCATTGCGGCTTCTACGCGGGCGCGCTGCTCCGGAGGCATCTTGGCGAGAGTATCGGGAGGGATGGCCGGCACTCCGGTCATGGAATGAGTCACGGTCATCTCCCAGAGGCCCTCCTTGATGTTGAGGGGCGTGAGTCTGTCAGCGGCCCAGAGGAGCAGCGAGAAAAAGACGACCAGAGCAAGAGGAAATTTGCTTCGCATTAGGAGTCTCCCGGCGTTGTTTGATCGGCGTGCGCTGAACAGGATTACACAGTGCTGGTTGGGGAGCAAATCAAATGTGGGACGAATCGTCGGCGGGGCACATCCCCTGCTGGACAAATCAATGCAGGGACGGGGCGACGAGCACCAGCATTTGGACGCGATTCCGACCGCAGTCAGCGGGTTCAGCGAGTGCTGTACAAATCGGGGTGATTGCTATACAAATAGCGAACATCCTGCACTCTAACGGGACAGGAACCTCACTCCGAGGACTCAATCGTTGTACATCAAAGCGTCCTACGTCAAGCCCAGAACACTGAATGAAGCGATGGCTCTCCTGGCCGCGGGGGAAGCTCAGATTCTGTCGGGAGGCACGGATTTTTATCCGGCGCTCGGCGATCGAGTGGTGCACGGACCGGTCGTGGACGTTTCGGGCCTCGGAGAACTGCGGGGCGTGTCGAGTGAAGCGGGCTGGTTCCGCATTGGCGGGCTTACAACGTGGAGCGAGATCATACGAACGCCACTTCCCCGCTGCTTTGACGCGTTGAAGAGCGCCGCGCGCGAGGTCGGTGGCGTGCAGATACAGAATCGCGGAACGGTCGCCGGGAATTTGTGTAACGCATCGCCGGCAGCCGATGGAGTGCCTCCGCTGCTGGCGCTGGATGCGGAAGTGGAGCTGGGTTCAAAGGTCGGCTCGCGAAGGATCCCGCTCGCGGAATTTATTGTGGGGAGCCGGAAGACGCAACGGAAAGCGGATGAGCTGTTAACGGCAGTGCTCGTTCCGCGCGCGCTGGAGGATGCGTCGTCGACTTTTGTGAAGCTGGGCGCGCGCCGTTATCTGGTGATATCGATTTCGATGGTCGCGGTAGTGGTGCAGGTACGCGATGGGCGAGTCTTGCAGGCGCGGGTCGCAGTAGGATCGTGCTCCGCAGTAGCTCGGCGCTTGCGTGCACTTGAGTCGGAGTTGGGTGGAGTTTCGGTACCCGACGGACTGCGCGAGGTGGTAAGACCGGAGCATCTGGCTCCACTCTCGCCGATTGACGATGTGCGGGCTACCGCGGAATACCGGATGGATGCTTCGCTGCGGTTGGTGCAGCGGGCGCTGAACTCGTGCGCGGGGAACGGCTAATGGCTGGGATTCGAGAGCCGAGGACGGAGACAGACAGGCAGTCCATTGCGTTCCGTGTGAACGGGCGCGATGTGTCTGTTTCCAGTTCGCCTTTGCAGCGGCTCTCTCGCGTGCTGCGGGAAGAACTGGGGCTGACCGGAACCAAGGTGGGATGCGACGCGGGAGATTGCGGAGCCTGCACGGTGCTGTTGGATGGAGATCCAGTTTGCGCGTGCCTGGTGGCGACCGGGCAGGCTGAGGGATGCGAGGTTACGACAGTGGAAGGGCTGGCCGACACGTTTGTCGGCGGGAGATTGCAGCAAGCGTTTCTAACCCACGGCGCCGCGCAGTGCGGGGCTTGCACTCCGGGAATGCTGGTGGCAGCGACGGCTTTACTGGAGAGGAACCCTGCGCCGCGTCAGAACGAGATCATGGACGCGATTGGAGGCGTTCTTTGCCGGTGCACGGGATATCGCAAGATCATCGCGGCGATCCTTGATGCTGGAGTGAAAGATGGTGTGGTTAGGGATGATGCTTCGGCGGGCGCTGCGGCGATTTCACGAGGGGCGGACGCGGCGGTGGGAAAAAGATTGGTCCGGCTGGATGGAAAGCAGAAGGTCGACGGCAGCGAAATTTTTGGCGCGGATGAGACTCCGGCTAGCGCGCTGGCAGTGCGGGCGATTCGCAGCCCTTATCATCGGGCGCGATTTCGCTTCGGCGATCTGGCGGCGTTTGTTCGAGATCATCCGGGGATTAAAGCCATCTTCACTGCGAAGGATGTGCCCGGAAAGAATTGCTACGGAGTGATCAGCAAGTTCGCGGATCAGCCGGTGTTCGCTGAGGGTGAGGTTCGGCATCGCGGAGAAGCAGTGGCGGCAGTGGTGGGTGAGGCGGCAACAGTAGATGCGCTGGAAGTTGCGGACTTTCCGGTGAGCTGGGAAGAACTGCCGCCGCTCATCGACATCGACACCGCTCTGGCGACGGGAGCAAGGCTGATCCATGAGAACCGCCCCGGAAATATTCTGGTCCGGGGACGGGTAGTACGTGGCGACGTCGACAAAGCATTGGGCGCATCCGACGCGGTGGTGGAAGCCGATTGCGAAACCGGATTTATTGAGCATTCCTACATCGAACCGGAGGCCGGATTCGCGCGGCGCGTCGGCGACCGGATCGAAATTCAGGCCTGCACCCAGTCTCCTTATATGGATCGAAGCGATATCGCCACGATTCTCGGCATAACGCCAGAGCGGGTGCGCATCATCCCGACGGCAGTGGGCGGAGGATTTGGCTCGAAACTTGACCTTTCAGTACAACCGTTTCTGGCGGTAGCGGCGTGGCATCTTGAGAAACCGGTGCGCATGGTTTATTCGCGGACCGAATCGATTGTGTCCACCACGAAGAGGCACCCGGCGCGCATGCGGCTGCGCGGAGGCTGTTCCAAAGAAGGCAAACTGCTGGCGCTCGATTTCTCAGCGGATTTCAATACCGGAGCATATTCGTCGTGGGGGCCAACGGTATCGGCTCGCGTGCCGGTGCATGCGTCCGGTCCCTATTACGTGCCGCATTACCGGGCGTTAACGCGGGCAGTGCACACCAACCTGGTGCCGGCAGGGGCGTTTCGCGGCTTCGGAGTTCCCCAGGCTGCGATTGCGCAAGAACAACTCTATGACGAATTGGCGGATCGCGTTGGGATGGATCGGTTGGAGTTCCGCATTCTGAACGCTCTTGACGATCACACTCCCACGGTTACCGGGCAAGTTCTCGGCGAGGGCGTGGGCATTCGCGCTTGCCTGGAAGCGTTGCGCCCGAAATGGCAAACGGCGCGGCGCGAGGCTGCGGAATTTAACTCGAATGCTGCTAGTGCGCTCCGGCGTGGTGTTGGAGTCGCTGGAATGTGGTACGGGTGTGGGAACACTTCCCTGCCCAATCCGTCGACGGTGCGAATCGGATTGAAGCGCGACGGGCGGATCGCGTTGCACCAGGGCGCGGTGGATATTGGGCAGGGATCGAACACGATTGTGACCCAGATTTGCGCCGATGCGCTGGGCGCGCCGATTGAGCGCTTCGACCTGCTCTCCGGAGACACTTCTATCACGCCCGATTGCGGCAAGACTTCGGCTTCGCGTCAGACACTGGTAACCGGAAAAGCCGCACAGATGGCGGGAGAGAAGCTGCGAGGCGCAATTCTCAAGCTCGCGGGCGCGTGCGACTGTGCAACTCTTCTTTTTAGCGAAGGCGGCATAACCGTGCGAGATGGCGATAAGTCGCACATGTTCGCTCTCGGAAATTCCCCTCTTGATGAGCATGGTTATGTGATCACGAGCGAGGCAACGTTTGATCCGCCGACGAGTCCGCTCGATAAGAATGGGCAGGGAGTTCCATACGCCGTGTTCGGCTTTGGCGCGCACATGGCGGAGATCGAGGTAGACACAGAACTCGGCACGGTGCGGGTATTGAAAGTCACGGCGGCGCATGATGTGGGACGTGCCATCAATCCAACGTTGATTGAGGGGCAGATTGAAGGCGGCGTCGCGCAGGGCCTGGGCATGGCTTTGATGGAGGAATTCTTTCCCGGCAAGGGCGAGAACCTGCACGATTATTTGATTCCATCGGCTGGGGATATCCCTCCAGTGGAATCGATTCTAATTGAGGATCCTTCGCCGATTGGCCCGTTTGGAGCGAAAGGGATCGGCGAGCAGGCCGTGATTCCAACGGCTCCGGCGATCTTGAACGCGCTGCACGATGCGATTGGAATCCGCGTACGAAAAATCCCAGCCACTCCCGACCGCGTGCGGGCTGCGATTTTGGCGGCACACAAGGAGAAGGGGAAAGAGAATGTCCGTGGCTGACGACGCGATTCGTTGCGACGCTTGTCCCGTGCTGTGCTACATCAAGCCGGGAAGAGCGGGAGCGTGCGACCGTTATGCGAATGCCGACGGCCAACTGGTGCGGCTCGATCCACATGTAGTGCTGGAGCGTGCAGTATCGCGTGGCGACACGCTTGTACCCTTTCTTGAAAAGTCCCGCGAGTGGGATGGCGCGCTCGTGAGCGGCGAGCAAACGTTTGTGACCGCGATTGGCGCGGGTACGACGTATCCGGATTACAAGCCTGCGCCTTTTATTATTTCGTCGGAAGTCGCAGGCGTCGATATGGTCACGGTGGTGACCGAGGGGATTTTCAGTTATTGCGGCGTGAAGCTGAAGATCGACACCGACCGGCATCTGGGAGCCGAGTGCAGCACCGTACGCGCGGAGGGAGAGGCTGTCGGACACGTCACAACCAACGAATACGGATCGCAAATGCTATCGCTCGGCGGTGTGCGTCACCTCACCGGCGGCAGTCGTCACGAAGGCACGGCCACCTGCGATGCGCTGTTGAACTTGTGCAATCGAAAAGCGGTCGAGTTGAAGATTGACGATGGCGCCACGGTTATTGTGGAGGCCGACAAAGCGCCGATTGTGGACAACGTGCAGGAAGAGCGCATGCGCGTGGGCTGCGGGTCGGCGACGATCGGCATGTTTGCGAAACAGTGGTTTGGAAAAGTAGATGAGGTCGTAGTGGTGGACGACCACATTACAGGCGTGCTGTCAGAACACCAGGCAGGAAAGTTGCTGGGCGTGCCGGAGTCCGGGATCGCGCTGAAGGGGCGGCGATCGACGCCGGGACGGTATTTCCGGGTCGCGGAACCGGGCACATCATGGGGAGGAACTAATATCGACGATCCGCTGTCGATTCTCGGTCCGTTTGATCGCGAGGTTGCCCGCCCCGGCTTGCGTTTGCTGATGGTGAGCACTACGGGCGAGCAGCACGCGTATTTCGAACTCGATGAAGATTTTCGTCCGGTGGAGAAAGAGTTGCCGGGGGCTCTGCGCGAATCGGTAGAGCGCATTCGCGAAAACTGCGAACCCGCACTTTGCACGGTGCTGTTCATGGGCGGCGCGGGAGGCTCGCTCCGTGCGGGGGTGACGGAGAATCCAGTGAAGCTGACGCATTCGGTACGCGACGCGCTCACTCGCGTGACCTGCGGAGGCGCGCCGGTTTACGTCTGGCCGGGCGGAGGAATTACGATCATGGCGGACGTGAGTCGCATGCCGGAAAATGCATTCGGCTACGTTCCGACTCCGGCGCTGGTGGCGCCGATCGAGTTCACGCTGAAACTGACGGATTACGCGGCGCTCGGCGGATATATGGATCACGTACGGCCGCTCAGTTCGATTAAACGAGATGAGGAGAGCCGAAAGCGACTGCCAGCGCGACCGGATAATCCCTGGCCGCTGGCTTCTGCCAAGAGTGGGGAAAAGAGCAGGACGTGAATGATCGCGCACAGATCCGGATGCTACCCGATGGCCGTCGCCTGCACATGTACGACGGTCCAATCGATGTGATCGTAGAAGCTTTCGGTGAGGTCAGCGAAATCGAAGTCGCCTATCGCGTGGCGGCGGCGCGGTTCGTCGACATTCTGGATGAGTTGTGCAGTGAGCTTGAGTTTCTGCGACGGCCTGTCAGCGAGGATGGTGATCTCCCGGCGGGTCCAATTGCGCGGGGGATGGTGGCTGCAGTGAAGCCGTTTGCTTCGCGGACATTCATTACGCCCATGGCGGCAGTAGCGGGCGCAGTGGCGGAGGAAATTCTTGAGACGATGATCGCAGCCGCGAACCTTTCGCGAGCTTACGTGAACGACGGCGGCGATATTGCGCTGCACCTCGCTCCCGGCGAGAAATTTGTCGTGGGAATGGTGGAGCGTCCGGATCGAGCCTCGCTGTTTGGAACCACCACGATCAAGTCCGGTGACCCGATTCGCGGGATTGCCACAAGCGGCTGGCGCGGACGTAGTTTTTCGCTGGGCATTGCGGATGCGGTCACGGTGCTGGCCGATACGGCTGCAATGGCCGACGCGGCGGCAACGGTCGTGGCAAATGCAGTGGATCTGCCAGGACATCCCGGCATCGGACGCGTTCGCGCGTGCGACCTCGCGCCAGATAGCGACCTGAGCGAGCGACTGGTAACGCAATCGGTGGGAGAGCTGGAACCGACCGAGATTCGCGACGCGCTGGAAGCCGGAATCCGGGTTGCGGAATCGCTCCGTGGCTCGGGGCTGATTCGCGCGGCTGCCCTCAACCTGCAGGGAGAGACTCGAGTAGTCGTTCCCGTAGAGACGGGGCTTGCTCCGTCTCCCTCTGCGGAGACGCGTGACGGGAGCCCGGTTCATGCCTGAGGTTCAGATCCGAAAGAGGGTCCTTGTGGTCGAAGAGATTTTCCATGAAGGCGGGCCCTTAACGCCGACGCCGCTGCGTCGAGCCGCTGCGCTGGTAGTAATCCGGAATCCATATGCTGGCGGCTACGTCGAAAAGATCGAAGACTTCATGGACGACTTGAAGCCCCTTGGTTTGGAAATGGCGCGATCGCTCGTGGCCGCGTTGGGCGGCGATCCGAAAGTGGTAGAGGGCTACGGCAAGGGAGCGATTGTGGGCTCGGCCGGGGAGATCGAACATGGCGCGCTCTGGCACGTTCCCGGCGGCTATGCGATGCGGGACGTGCTCGGGGGCGCGAAGGCGATTGTGGCGTCGACCAAGAAGGTTGGCGGCCCGGGTGCCCGCCTCGATATTCCCATCACCCATATCAACGCCTCCTACGTGCGCAGCCATTTTGATGCGATGGAGGTGGGTATTGCGGACGCTCCACGCACTGATGAAATTCTGCTCGCACTTGTGATGACGACCGGGGCGCGCGTGCATGCCCGCGTCGGCGGATTGAAAGCGTCGGAGATCAAGGGAGAGGACGGGCTGCGATGAAGGCCGAAATCCGAGCAAAGATTAGAAAGATCGCAACGTTTGTCGAAGAGACTTCGACTGAGATGGGGCGGAAGGTTGACCCACCGACGCGGCGGGCGGCGGCGGTTGCGGTGATTGAGAATCCGTATGCGGGAAAGTATGTTGAGGATCTTTCGGAGCTGATGACGATTGGCGAAGAACTCGGCGAGTTGCTGACGCAGCGCGCGGTCGCGGCGCTGGGGATCGAGGGACCATCCGCCGAGGGCTACGGTAAGGCCGCGGCCGTTGGCGAGAATGGCGAACTGGAGCACGCCGCAGCGATCCTGCATCCGAAGCTGGGCACGCCGGTGCGGCGCGTGCTGGGAAAAGGGGCGGCGCTGATTCCATCTTCCAAAAAGCGCGGCGGACTTGGAGTTGTGCTCGACATCCCGCTGGGGCACAAGGACGCCGCGTTTGTCCGCAGCCATTTTGATGGCATGGAAGTGCGGATCAGCGATGCTCCGCGCGCTAACGAGATCATGGTAGCGATTGCGGTGACCGACAGCGGGCGTCCGTTGCCTCGCGTCGGTGGACTCACCAAAGAACAGATCAAGGGCGAGGATGGGCTGCGGTAAAAGCTACAACCGCGGCAGTTCACAGCACGCTTGGTGAAAAACACCATGGCTCACTTCATTGGCGAGACGCAGGAGCGGCCTGTCGTCGGCCCAGGATGAGGCTGTGGAGGGAACTCCATCATCGTGGGCGACGGTCATTAAGCCGATACTCGCCGAGGAGATCAGCCAGAACCCACGCTGCTCCGGCAATCGCGAAGGTCTCGACGGTTTCGCTCCAATTCGCATGATTGTGGGGATCCGAAAGAATCAACGGTACCCACACGAGTAGCCCAAAGATTACGAGCATCATTGTCAGAAGGCGAGTCGCGAGAAGTGCCATTCGATTCGTAAGAAGAGCCACAGCCGCCAGTGCGAACAGAACAGTCGTGGTTACCGCCCAGAACATCTGAGTTGGCGGAAGCCACTTCGGAACCAGATTGGCGGTAGCGCTAAGATAAATCGCCTGTTCGAGGGTAAAGGAAGCGGCACAGATGCCTAAAAGAATGCGGCCGATCCGATTAAGCGTTTCCCGTGACCGTGGCGATGACAGGCGCGCATAAACGATCGCAGCTCCGCTCACGAGGGAGAACTGCTCGAAGAAGTTGCCCCAGCTATTGTAGATCTGGGGTTTGGCGAAGATTTGTGGCACGCACCGTAAGGCAAAGACAAAATAAACCGCAACAAGGAGGACTGCGCCCGTTTTCGCGGTTCGACGGAACTGAATCGCAGCTCCGCCGAAGATTTCGGCAGCGGCGGCGGGGTAGACAATGTAACTCGGTAGATGCCAGCCGTTGTAGTCGTGCCAGGCCAGCGTGATGAGGCCAAAGGCCAAAGCCGCCGCTCCAAACACATGACGGCCGAGGTTCGAACCAGGCGTTGATATTGACACGGGCATAACAGGAATTGTTGCTTCGCCACCTGAGTTTTCCGGTCTCATCTGACTGCACTAGCCTCTCGGCAGGGCACTTTACGCCGAATCGCCGCAACAATCCACGATTTTGTAAATAGCATTTGCACTATTGAGAATTCCAATACTGGACTGGACCTCAAGGCTTACGAAGGGTCGGCGAAGGCTTAGAACTAAGTCCTTCAGCGAGGCCCCACGCCCATTTTCAGGAATTCCTTGCTTCCGAGCGAATCCAATGCGACAATCGGCGCGTCTGATCGCGCACCAAAACCCTTGCGGTGTGCGGCAAGTAGGCTGCTTCCCATATTTTCGTGGGAATGCTTCTGCAGCAACGATTCTTCAGGGAGGAGCTCCTTATGAGACACGCAAGCTCTTGTGTGACGATCATACTTTGCCACGCCTCATG
>Ga0210406_10002242_pt1 | contig 22421 bp, 18 predicted proteins | sample IncBWC30MmetaG_FD_155454 | JGI IMG/M metagenome (GOLD analysis project Ga0210406, IMG submission 155454) | Forest soil microbial communities from Barre Woods Harvard Forest LTER site, Petersham, Massachusetts, United States - Inc-BW-C-30-M | ecosystem: Environmental > Terrestrial > Soil >...
ATGGGGCGGCGGCGGGCTGCTCGATATCGGCAGTTATCCGATTACACTTTCGCGCTGGTTTTTTGGCGAAGAACCAAAACGTGTCACCGGGGCGCTCGAACTCGATCCGGACTTTGCCACCGACCGCCTGGCTTCCGCGATCATGGAGTTTTCCTCCGGTCATTCGGTGTTTTCCTGCGGCACGCAAACCAACTATTTTCAGCGCATGGAAATACTGGGAACCACCGGCCGCCTGGCCGTCGAAATTCCGTTCAACGCCCCAAATGACCGCCCAACGCACATTACGATTGCTGACGGAATGGCAATCTACGGCGGCAAAGTTGACCTGGAAGAGATTCCCGTCTGCGATCAGTACACCATTCAGGGCGACGCTTTCTCGCGCGCCATCCGGGCCGACAGCGCGGTTCCCGTGCCGCTCGAAGACGCCCTCGCCAACATGAAAGTCATTGCCGCGATTTTCCGTTCTGCAACGACGAACCGATGGGAAACACCATGACGCGTTTCGCCGCCAGCGCAGCGGTAATAGACTCGATTGGCTAAGAATGCAGCGACGGGTTCGTGATGTTGCGGCGGCGCTGCCCGTAGAACAACACCAGAGCGACGCCATTTGCTCCCACCAGAACCGCAACGGTTTTTGCGGCGTAACGAACCGGGCTCATTACATCTACCACCGGAAAGATGGAAAGCGCCACAAAGAGCAGCGTCAAAGCCAATCCCGAAGCGGCGGCTACTTTCAATAGCGTTCCGGAGCGCAGCTTGGACTCGCCTCTTGCGAACAGTGGAATAGCAAACAACGCCAGGTAAGCCAATCCGTAAAACGTGAAACTCCAGATTTGCAGCATCGAAAACGCTTCAAGCTCGCGCACGCCAATCAGCGCTGCCAGGCCCGTGAACAATGTAATCGCTCCGAGAAAGAGTACCGAGTTTATCGGCGTCCGGTATTTCGGATGCAGACGGGTGAACCAGGCCGGAAGCAGGTGATCCCATCCGGCGACCATCGGAAGTCTGGTGTTCGCGGCAAAATTCAAGGCGAAAGTGGCCAGATAGTTTGTCAGCAGCAGCAGAACCGCCAGTGGCACGATAATGCGCGCTGCCGCCAGTCCCGCGAAGCCAACTTGCAGAGCCTGCGGAATCGGGCCAATCATGTCCACGGATTCAGGTGCAACGAAGGCAAGAATGGCGCTGGTACCGAAAACATAGAGAATGATCACAATCGGGACAGCGATCAGAATTGCCCGAGGAAAATCGCGCAGTGGATTACGGGATTCTCCAGAAAAAATCGCCGCGTATTCCAGGCCAACCAGGGCGCCAAAGGTCATCTTGCTGAAGACGCTGAGACTGAACAGACTCATGGCGGGCACGGCGACCGCCAATGGATGATACTGCGGGAGGGCGCCCTGAGCGTGCCGCAAGAAGGGAAGAGCAGCCAGAACGGCGATGATCAAAATTGACAACAGGCTCCCCAGGTTGGTCAGCCATTTTCCGATATGCAGACCCAGGTGGGTTACAAACATCAGCGAAGCTATAATCGTTATGTTCGCGCAGAACAAGGCCGGACGATTGGTCCCGATCCAGGCAAATCGGGGCCCTAGCATGTAAGCCAGATAATTGGTGGTCACCAGGCCTACCGCGGCCGAGTACATCACGACATAAACCCACAGGTTCCAGCCCACCAGAAATCCTGTTAGATCGCCAAACGCGATGCGCGCCCACTCATACAAACCTCCTTCGAGAGGAAGCTTGCGGTTGAGGTGATTTACCACCAGCGCTTGCGGGACAAAAAAGAACACGACGGCGAACAGCCAGAATAGGACGCTGGCTTTGCCAGCCTTCACGGCAGTGCCAAAAAAATCCGGAATTACGACCAGGAGAATACACGCCAATACCAGGTCGAAGAAACCCAGTTGCTTGCGCAGGGTTTGCGGTTTGGCAAGGACTCCTGTTGCGCGCACATCCAGGCTGGCGCTGGACAAAATTGAACACTCCATGGCGAGATTCGGGAAATTCGCCGCCGGTCACCAAACCCGAGACGATTCAAGATGGAGAGTTGTATTACGGAAACGCGTGCGAGGGAAGCGCAAAACGCGTCAGCAACCGGTTCGAATCGTTATCGGCTGCCGCCCGCAATGGATGGCACAAGCAAAACCTTATCGCCTGCCTTCACGGCGCACTCTTCGCCACCCAGAAAGCGGATGTCCTCATCGTTCAGATAGACGTTCAGAAACTGGCGTATCTGTCCAGAATCGTCGCGCACGTGCCGCGACAATCCCGGATATTGCGAAGTAAGAATGCTCAACGCTTCCGCAACCGTCGCGGCATTACAGTCCAACTTTGGCGATCCGTCGGTGAACCGCCGGAATGCTGTGGGGATTTCAATCGTCACTGCCATGTTTTCTCCTGTGTTTGAATGTCGTGAACGCGATTCTAATTTGTTTGGGCTGTGCCATCACCCTTGTGCCACAGCCGGTGTCACCAACTGTGCATCCAGATACGCCTCAAAGGCTTCCAACTTTGGCGCAATCGCTTCGGTCAACGGATATTCGGCGACGATCGCATCGGTTGTCTTCAGTCCGTTCCCGGTAATGCAGACCACCGTAGTGTCGTTAGAACCGATACGGCCTTCGCGCAATAATTTTTTTGTTACGCCAGCCGTTACGCCCCCGGCGGTCTCCGCAAAAATTCCTTCCGTTTCCGCCAGCAATTGAATGGACTCCACAATCTCGCGGTCGGAAATGTCTTCCGCCCAGCCGCCCGATTCGCGAATCAGCTTGATGGCAAACGGCCCGTCGGCGGGATTGCCAATGGCCAAGGATCGCGCGATGGTGTCCGGTTTCTGCGGCTCGAACCGCGCCAGCCCCCGTTTCACCGCGCTTGCAATCGGGGAGCAACCGGTCGCTTGCGCGCCAAAAAATTTCACAGGCTTTTCCTCGACCCAGCCCAACCTCACCAGTTCGCCAAAGGCTTTGGCGATTTTAGTGATCAGGGACCCGCCGGCCATCGGCACGACAACGTTATCGGGAAGGCGCCAGCCCAGTTGTTCGGCGATTTCGAAGCCATGCGTTTTCGACCCTTCCGAATAGTAAGGCCGCAGGTTTACGTTCACCAGTCCCCATTGAAAACGATCGGCAATCTGCGCGCACAACCGGTTCACATGATCGTAGTTTCCGTTGATGCGCACGATCCTTGCACCATAAACGGCGGTGTTCAGAATCTTCGCCGGCTCCAGATCGGCCGGAATAAACACGCAAGCGTCAAATCCCTGTTGTGCCGACTGGGCCGCAACCGCGTTCGCTAGATTACCCGTGGACGAACAGCCGACGGTCTTGAATCGAAACCTTTGCGCCGCGGCCAGCGCTGTTGCCACCACGCGATCCTTGAAGGAAAGGGAAGGGAAGCACACCGCGTCGTTTTTGAAATACAGATTTCGCAATCCCCACTTTTTCGCAAGGTGCCGCGAAGCCACCAGAGGAGTTCCGCCAACACTGTTTGGAAATTGAAAACCTTCCGGCAATGGAAGGAATTCTGCGTAGCGCCACATGTTGAAATCGCGTCGTGCGAGGTCGGCTTTCACCGCAATCGATTTCAACGCTTGGTAGTCATAGGAAACTTCCAGCGGGGAAAAACAATCTTCGCAAAACGAACGGGGCGCGTTACCCCACAATTTTCCGCACTCCCGGCAACGCAGCTGATAAATGTCCGGCATCGGCATTCCAATCGCAGCCCGAAAAGGAATCCATCGCAGCAAGATCCACGGGCCATCGCAAAATGGCCACTTCCTCAGGCGAATTTCATGAACGTTTAGGGCTGACAAGGAGGGAGAAACAAAAAACCCTCCGTGCCAAAGAGTGCAGGAGGGGTCTCAGGAACTTCTAAGAATCTCTACATGCTCTTTAGCAGTTTTTTACGTGGAGCAAGTTGCCCTAAATCGCCACGTTTCGCCGCAGCAAGCGGCTGCACTATTAATGACAGGGAAAGTGCCAATTGTCAATACTGTTTCTAAAACGCAACATTCGATGACAACAATTTGCCAGGTTCTTGCGTCCAACGGAGAGAGGAAATTAAGTCAGCAAACCTCCAAAGCCACCCCGGCCATAAGGCCAGTGTGTTTTCCGGTGCACTGTTTGCTCTGGAGAACCTGTGCAAATACGCAGTGTTATACTAAAAGGCGATAGGGTTTCATGCGGTGAGGGGTCCGACGGCGGAGAGAATACAGGAGCAGCAGAAATGGGTGAACCAATAACCAAAATGTTTAGCTGGGCGCGTCGGGAAAAAATGGTTGCCGGATTGTTTGTGGCGCTCACGCTGGTGGTAGGAATTCTCATCGGAACCATTGTCTCCGGCCATACCTCAGCAATGAAAAGCATCGCCTTTGCGGGCAAGGGAGCGACTCCCCTGGCCATGCCGGATGCCATTCCGTCGTCCAATTCGTTCGCGTCCATTGTGAATCGTGTCGAGCCGGCGGTGGTGAATATCTCGACGACGCAAGTCATCGAGAGGCGTCGCCCCTCCGCCAAGCGCCGTCAGCAACAGCCAAACGATCAGCAGCCGGACAATCCGAATGATCCGATGCAGGACTTTTTCGACCGCTTTTTTGACGGCCGGCAGGATGCTCCCGCAGCCGCGGAGCGCAGTCTCGGTTCCGGCGTAATCGTGGACCGCAAGGGATTCATTCTTACCAACAATCACGTAGTGGATCAGGCCACCAAGATTCAAGTGCAATTGAACGGCGAAACCGCCAAGTACAACGCGAAAGTCGTCGGCGTGGATGAAGAAACCGATCTGGCAGTGATCAAGATTGACCCGCCCAAGGAACTGCCGGTGGCAAAGCTCGGGAATTCCGATGGTGTGCAGGTCGGCGATTGGGTGCTGGCGATTGGCAGTCCCTTCGGCCTGAACGCAACGGTGACCGCGGGAATCATCAGCGCAAAAGACCGTGGCGGAGTGGGCCGGCAATTTCAGAAGTTTTTGCAGACTGATGCTGCCATCAACCCTGGCAACTCTGGCGGACCGCTGGTGGACCTGGCTGGCGAAGTGATCGGCATCAACACAGCCATCATCACCGGCAGCCGAGGCTATGAAGGTGTAGGCTTTGCGCTCCCCTCTAGCGTGGCCATCAATGTTTATAACCAACTGATTCAGCAGGGACGCGTGACACGCGGATCGATTGGCGTCAGTTTCCAGGAGGAATTGGGAACCAACGCAATCACGCTGAAGGAACTTGGCGCGGCCAACGGCGTTGTGATCATGGGCGTTGAACCCGGAAGCCCGGCCGAAAAGGCGGGCTTGAAGGGCGGCGACGTAATCACCAACGTCAACGGAAAGCCAATCAAGACCGGAAATGACCTCGTCAATCCGATCGCGCAAGCTTCTATCGGAACCAAGGTAAGGCTCGGATACGTGCGCGATGGCCAAGCCAAGGAAACCACCGCAGTTGTCGAGGACCGCACGCGTGTGTTCCCGAACTCCAGTGTGAAGCTGGTGGACTCGCAAAATGACAATGGCACCGCCGAGTACGGCTTGCGCGTCGAAAACCTGACCCCCGAGCGCGCATCGCGCGTGGGCATGGAAGGGCAGAAGGGCGTACTGGTCGTGGACGTCGATCCCGCCAGCTTTGGTGACGACCTCGGGTTCGCCCGTGGCGACGTCATCGCAGAAGTGAATCGACAACCGGTCAATTCCGTGGCAGATTACAAGACCGTGATGAGCAAGCTCAAACCAGGGGCGAATGTCGTTTTCAAGGTTCTTCGCCGCCAGGATAACGATCGGGTGCTGACGGTATTTCTGCCGGGAGTGGTTCCGGCGGAAAATGCTCAGTAGCTATTTAGCACACACACGACAAAGGTAACGAACCGACTGATGAGACTCGTTCCTGGCGCACTCCTGGTTCTGCTGACATCTTTGTTGGCAGGGCTGGGTGTGCCGGCGAGTTTCGCGCAAACCGCGGCGGGTTCAGGAAGTAAAGCCGCATCGAGCAAGAAGCCTACTTCAACCCAGGGTTCGCAGAACAAGAGCGTAGCGCCCAACAAAAAGGCTGCAGCCAGCACTTCAGGAAAAAGTGACAGCGCCAGCCCGTCCAGCACTTCTACAAAGAAAAGTTCTGCAAAATCTTCCGGCAAGAACTCAACAAGTGCTGCGAAGAAGGCTTCTGGCAAATCGTCCACCTCCAAGAAAGCCCGAAAGCAGCCTGGCCAAAAGGCCCCCACCGCGGATCGCGTAATCGAAATTCAGGCAGCATTAGCCAAGGACGGCTCGTTTCAAGGTTCGCCAAGCGGTAAATGGGACGACGCTACTGCTGCCGCAATGCGGCGCTTTCAGGGGTCTCACGGCCTAAATCCGAGCGGGAAGCTGGACGCACCCACCCTGCAACGGCTCGGCTTGGGTTCGCAGACTGCAGGCATTGCTGCTCCGACGCCGCCACCAGGAGCCGTCTCGCGACTAACCTCTTCGGCCAATGTGACTACGCTGGAATCCCGCCAGTAACGTCGCAATCCGGGATTTGGGCCCTGCCAGTTTGCCGCTTGGAATACGTGACACGCTGTAGAATCAGCAGCTTATGGCAGGTTTGCTACGGAAGTTTTTTGCACATCTATTGCACCCGTAGTGAGATTCCCTGCATCTTTCCCCATACCGGAGCGCTCCGCCGTTTTCTAAGTTCCAGAAAATACTCCCTTTAAGAGCGCACGGTTCGCAGCTCCTTTTGGTTCCCAAACTGCCTTCATCGTTCCCGAGCGATTTCGGTGACGTCATTCGCGACCGCGGGCGACGTAGCGTGGGGAGAAAAAATGAACAAGTGCAAAGTGGTCATCCTGGCGATGGCAGTGTCCATATTGTGCGCTGTGCAGGCCAAAGCGGACAGTACTCCGATCGTGTTGACCTTTGAAGGCGTTGGAGATGATGTGCTGATCGGCAATTACTACAACGGGGGACCAGGCGGAGCTCTGGGCGTATCGTTTGGCGCAGATTCGCTCGCCCTGGTGTCCTCGCTGGCCGGCGGCAGTGGCAATTTTTCCAACGCTCCTTCCGGTATCACGATTGCGTTCTTCCTGAGTGGCGCTGGTGACGTAATGAACGTTGCGGGCGGTTTCAACACCGGCTTTTCGTTTTTTTATTCTGCTACCACTCTCCCTGGAACAGTGACGGTGTGGAGCGGCTTGAACGGCACCGGAACGCTGCTCGCCACGTTGACCTTGCCTCCCAACGGGTCCTGCACACCCGGGCCGAATTTCTGCCACTGGACTGCGGAAGGTGTCACCTTTTCCGGGACCGCCGCGTCGGTGAATTTCAGCGGCACCGCGAATGAAATAGGATTCGACAACATCACGATCGGTTCCGCTACCCCCGGCGGCGGACCCACGCCAGCGCCGGAACCCGCGACTATGTTCCTGTTAGGCCTGGGATCGCTGAGCTTTTTAAGCGCTCGACGCCGGAAGCGCGCCTAAATCCCACGAATCGTGGAGCACAATAAAATCGAAATCCGCGGGACGGGCAGTTGAGGCGACCGACTGTTCGTCCCGCTTCGCATAACGCAGGTTTGACGGTTTTTGACAAGCGATGCTAAAGTTCTTTGTCCGCACAGTCGGCTCACGTCGAGACGTCCAGCTCGTAAAACAGCGAAACGACAGGAATTCAGGAGGCAGTATGGCAACGGCAGCAGCGCCACGCGTGTACAAAAATTTTATCAATGGGGAATGGGTGGAGGCGGGTGGCGGTAAAGCTTACGAAAACCGCAATCCCGCGAATTCCGATGAACTGGTGGGAATGTTCGTCTCTTCCACTTCCGAAGACGTGGACGCCGCCGTGGATGCCGCCAAAGAGGCCTACAAATCCTGGCGGCTGGTGCCAGCGCCCAAGCGCGCGGAGATTTTGTATCGCACCGCGGAGCTACTGTTGCAACGCAAGGAAGAGTTTTCCAAGGACATGACGCGCGAGATGGGCAAAGTGTTGGCGGAGACTCGCGGCGATGTACAGGAAGCGATTGACATGACCTACTACATGGCGGGCGAAGGGCGGCGCCTGTTCGGCCAGACTACGCCGTCGGAGTTGCCGAACAAGTTTGCCATGAGCGTGCGGCAATCCATTGGCGTGTGCGGAATGATCACGCCGTGGAATTTTCCCATGGCGATTCCCGCGTGGAAAATGATGCCCGCACTGGTCTCGGGCAACACGGTGGTATTAAAGCCCGCCGAAGATACGCCGCTGTCTTCCTATCACCTGGTACAGACACTGACGGAAGCAGGTTTACCAAAAGGTGTGGTCAACCTTGTAAGTGGTGACGGGCCCAACGCGGGAGCGCCGCTTTCGCAGCACAAAGAAGTCCCGGTGCTGAGTTTCACCGGTTCGACGGCTGTGGGAAGGATCATTGCGGAAGCGTGCGCGCCGGACTTCAAGCACGTGTCGCTCGAAATGGGCGGCAAGAACATCATCATCGTAATGGACGACGCAAATCTTGATTTGGCGGTGGATGGAGCGGTGTGGGGCGGTTTTGGCACCACCGGGCAGCGCTGCACGGCGGCCAGCCGCGTTGCGGTTCACAAGAGCGTTTACGGAGAATTCGCGAAGCGGCTTGTCGAACGCGTTAAGCAGCTGAAAGTCGGTAACGGACTCGACGTTGCAACCGACATGGGACCATGCATCAACGAACAACAGCTCAATACGGTAATGTCCTACGTCGAGATTGGAAAAACCGAAGGCGCGAAGCTGCTCACCGGTGGCAAACGGCTGGATTCCGGCGCCTTTGCCAAAGGATGGTTCCACGAACCGACGGTTTTCGGCGACTGCTCCGCAAAGATGCGCGTGGCGCAGGAAGAGATTTTTGGGCCGGTGGTATCGTTGATTCCGGTGCACGATTTTGCCGAGGCGATCGAAGTTGCCAATGGCGTGCCGTATGGCCTTTCGGCTTCGATTTATACCAAGAACGTCAATCAAGCGTTCGCCGCGATTCGCGATATTTATACCGGCATCGTCTATGTGAACGCGCCGACAATTGGAGCGGAGACGCACTTGCCGTTTGGCGGCACCAAGCAAACGGGCAATGGCCATCGTGAAGCCGCGATTGCCGCCATCGACTTTTACACCGAATGGAAAACTCTGTACATCGACTATTCGGACAAACTCCAGCGCGCGCAGATTGACAACGCGGATTGATACCGGAACTCCGGGTAGCGAGTAGTGGATCGGGAGTCGATCAAGAGCGACTCTTGACCATCTGCATCCACCGGTCGTCGGTGCAATTGACCGGGGCTTGACAGGCTTCCTACAATGGTAGTTAGCACTCTCCGGGCGGGAGTGCTGCTATGAGACACGCACCTCTTCAGGAACGGCGCAACCGCCAGATTCTGGCCGACCTTGTCCGAACGTATATCGAGACAGGAGAGCCGGTTTCGTCGCGCGCCATTTCCAAGCGGTTCGAAGAAACATTGAGCACGGCGACAATCCGCAACGTCATGGCGGATCTGGAGGACGGCGGATTTCTCTACCAGCCGCACACTTCGGCAGGACGTGTCCCGACCGCCGCCGCGTATCGGTTCTTCGCGCAGGAAATCGCAACCCAGGCCACGCTCAGCCTGGAGGACAAAGAGTGGATCCGGCGCGAATTCTCCACCGCCAATAATCGCGTCGAAATCACCGAACGTGCCGGTCATGTGCTTGCGGAGGTATCAAACGGACTGGGCATCGTAGTTTCGCCGCCACTGGGTAGAACGGTTCTAGAACATGCGCGAATCTGGCTGTTGCCGGATGGTCGCGTGGTGGTCGTTCTGATTTCGCCCGGAGGAGTGACTCGCGACAAAGTTTTGCGGCCACCGCGGATTTTTTCCCAGCAGGAGCTTGACGCCACCTCGGAATTTTTGAACCGGCAATATTCGGGCTGGACGCTCGAAGCTATCCGCTCGGACCTGTTGGTGAAACTGGCGACGGAAAGCGAACGCTACGAAGGATTGCTGCGCGGGGCGCTGGCTTTGTGCGATCCGGCGGTTTTGTCCGACGAGACAACTTCGCAGTTGCACGTAGAGGGAACGGCGCAAATCGTTGGAACGCTGGAATTTTCGAACCAGCTGCAGCTGCGCGAGCTTCTTTCGGCGATCGAAGAGAAGCATCGCCTGGTCACCGTGTTGAACGCCTGTATTGACGCGCCGGAGCCGGTGCTGGTGCAAATTGGACTGAAGGAAATCTCTCGGGCGGGAGACAACCTGGCGCTGATCAGCGCGCCCTATACCCGCGTGGACGGAGTGCAAGGCTCGCTGGGAGTGATCGGGCCGACGCGGATGCACTACGAGCGCGCCATCAACGCGGTCGCGTACGTTGCGCAAATTTTCAGTGAGTCGTTGAGCAAGATTTCCTAACCGGAAACGGACAAGATTTCTCAGCCGGAGAAGGACAGTATTTTCCAGCTGGAAAAGGGGCAATGCTGTGAGCGAGAAAGAAACACGATTTCCCGTGACTCGCGGGGGCGAAAACCAAGAGAGCAACGTCGAAAACGAGTCGCTGCGTGCGGATGCGGAAGTGACAAAACTGGCTACCGATCTGGAAGACCTGCGGCAGACGCTGCTGCGGCGGCAGGCGGACTTTGAAAACTATAAGAAGCGCATCGAGAGGGAACGGGCCGAAGATTTTAAGCGCACCACCGCTCGGCTGATCGAAGCTCTGATTCCGGTCATCGACGGATTCGAGCAGGCTCTTGCCGCGCACCGCGAAGCGGAATATGAAATTTACCGGCGCGGATTTGAACTGATCTACAAACAGCTGCTCGACAACATTACCAAACTTGGCGCGGAACGAGTGGACCCGACAGGGAAGCCGTTTGATCCGCATTTGCATCAGGCAATGGATCGCACGGAGACCACTGAACATGAAGACGGCACGGTGCTGCAGGTTTTTCAGCCCGGCTACGTTTTCCATGGACGCGTGCTACGCCCGGCCATGGTGCGTGTAGCCGTACGTTCCGCGGCCGCATCGAAAGCAATTACCAATTAGCGCGCAGCGGCGAGGTTGTAGCACAAAATTTTGTACCATAACCACCAATCAAAAAAGGGACAGAACGAATGGCGAAGTCGCAGCAACGTGATTTTTATGAAGTGCTCGGCGTCTCAAAGACAGCCACGGTGGACGAAATCAAGTCTTCCTACCGCAAGGCCGCTCTGAAGTGGCATCCCGATCGCAATCCGGAAAACAAAGCGGAAGCAGAGATTAACTTCCGCGAGTGCACGGAAGCTTACAGCGTGCTGAGCGACCAGGAAAAACGCCAGCTCTACGACACCTACGGCCATGCCGGTCTGAGCAGTGCCGGCGGGGGCGTGGATTTCAACGGCACGATTTTTCAGGACTTTCACGACATTTTCGGTGATTTTTTCGGCTTCGAAGATATTCTTGGCGGCAGCCGGCGCGGCCGCACCCGTGCCCAACGTGGCGCGGACCTGCGCTACGACATGACGCTGACATTCGAGGAAGCGTCAACCGGCGTCTCCACAAAAATAAAATTGCCGAAACAGGAGTTGTGCGCGGCATGCCATGGAACCGGCGCAAAGGCAGGAACCGGCGTCACCACATGCCAGACTTGCGGTGGCCGGGGGCAACTGGCTTACCAACAGGGCTTTTTCACAATTACGCGCACCTGCCCGGCGTGCCAGGGCGCGGGACAAATTATTAAAGAACGCTGCCCGGATTGCCGCGGCCAGGGCCGCATGGAACGCGACAAGACCATCGACCTGCGCATTCCCGCCGGCGTAGACACTGGCACCCGTTTGCGTGTTCCCGGGGAAGGCGAAGCCGGCGCAAATGGCGGACCGAGCGGCGATCTGTACGTCGTGCTCGACGTGAAGGAACATCCATTTTTCGAACGGCGCGGCGCGGACCTTTATTGCACGATTCCCGTAAGCATCGCGCAAGCGTCGCTGGGCACGGACTTGCCGGTACCGGGATTGAACGGCGAGGAACGGCTCAAAATTCCCGAGGGCACGCAAAGCGGCGCGGTGTTCCGCATCAAGGGGCACGGTCTGCCCGATCCACGCGGCGGCGGCAAAGGTGACCTTTATTATCACGTGCGGGTGCTGACGCCCTCAAAACTGACGCGCGAGCAGCGCAAAATCATGGAGCAATTGGGTGCCACGTTGAAAGTGGACAACAAGCCCGCCGAGCGCGGTTCTTCGTTCTTCGACAAGGTAAAAGATATTTTTGGCTAGGGGCAGCTGACCGCGGGGCTTCCGATTGCGAAGACGATTTTTTGTCGATGCGTTTGACGCAGACCGCGCTGTTCTTGCGGGCCACGCGGCGCAACACCTCAGCAGAGTGTTGCGGGCCGCGCCAGGCCAGCTCTACGAATTGAGCGATGGAACTTCCGTCTGGCTGGGCAAGATTGAATCCGCGGGCAAAGATCATGTTGAATTTTCCCTGGTCGAGCCGATTCCGGTTGGAATCTCGTCGCTCGACAAGACCCTCTTACTCGCGGTTGTGAAGCTTGATGCATTCGAATGGGCGCTCGAAAAGGCCACCGAGCTGGGTGTAAACCGCATCGTTCCGCTGGCAGCCGCGAGAAGCGAAAAAGGATTGCTGGCGGCTGCGGGGAAGCGCGCAGAGCGCTGGAAGAAAATTCTGTTCGAATCGTCACAACAGTCGCGTCGCGTGCGCTTGCCGGTGATCGAAGCCGTCACTGCTGTGCGAGATGCGTTTGCCGCTTGCCAGTCAAACTTGAAATTTATGCTGTCTGAGCGCCCCGACGCCCAACCGTTGAAGAAAATTCTGGCGAATCGGAGCGCGCACACGGTTGCGCTGGCGATTGGCCCGGAAGGCGGGTGGACCGACGAGGAATTTCTTGCCGCGGCGAAAGCCGGATTCGAACAGGCCTCGCTGGGTAGATTGATCTTACGCGCTGAAACCGCAGTGACCGCGTGCCTGGCTAACGCAAATTACGCGCTGGACAACGATGAAAAATAGCCCGGTCAGCCGCGACGTGAATCTTCTTGGCGCGGATGCCTGGGTCGCGTAGGATAACGGCCATGGCGCGGCGAAATCTTTTTATCTTGGCCTTGGCAATCCTACCGTTTTCGGTGTTCTGCTCGAATACTGGTGCGCAAGACCGGCCTTTAAGAACCGTGGACGCGGAAACCGTTCCTGCCGGCACGCTGCGCGGCGAGATTGGCTTCGACTTCTTGCAGGACGTAGGATTTCCGCTTTCCGGACTGCGCGGAGATGAAACCTCTGTCGGCATCCTCGATCTGCGCATGGGCGTCGGGAAAATTGTTGAAGTGGAAGTAGAAGGCGCGATGCAAAACTTTCTGGATGTAAAGTCGCGCGGCACTTCCTTTGTGCCCAATCTTTCGCTGACCGGCGTCAATTCCACGCACGATACCGGGGATTTCACGCTGGCAACAAAAGTTCGTCTGCTTAGGAATGAAGGGAAGCGCCCGGGCATTGCCTTTAAATTCGGTTTCATTATGCCCAATTCGAACCAAGCCCGCGGGATCGGCACCAACTCAACCAATGTTTTCGCATTGCTGGCGCTCGAAGAGCAGATTCGCAAGCTCAGCGTTTTTGGCAACCTGGGTCTGGAGATTTTGCAGGCCCCAAATGCGCTCTTTACGCAAAACGACGTGCTGATGTACGGTGGCGCGTTCCGGTATCCGATACTCCGGAATGTGAATCTGGTGGGCGAAGTGAATGGCCTTTACTCCAGTCGCAGCATCAACGATGCCTTGGTCGGAACGCAGAGCACCGGCCAGGCGAGAGTTGGACTGCAGATTTCGGTTGCCGGATTCACCTGGGACTTAGCCGGAGTTCGCGGGTTAAATAAATACGACCCAAGTTCCGGATTCACCTTTGGCGTGAGCAAGGATTTCCGGTTGTTCGATTTCAGCAAAGTGGAGTAGTCATACGTCGCGCGCGTAAGTGGAACCGGCTTTCTCGCTGCGCCAAGTTCAATCTGGAATCTTGCGCGCTTCGCGTGTTATAAAAGAGCAGTAAGCAACAATGCCGAACCCGGACGAGCGCCCACTGACCCCATCCGCGAATCCACCTGAAGTCGCCGTGGAGCCCGTTCCGCTTGCTGCTTCGATTCCTGCTCTGCCTCCCTATATGCCGTCTTCTGTTCAGAAGGATCGCCAGCATCACCTTCGCCACGAAATCCGCGTTTGGACGCGGGACTTATTGATTGCCATCGGCCTGGCCCTGATTATCATCATTTTCCTGTATCAGCCGGTGAAGGTCGAAGGCACCAGTATGGCGCCGTTGCTTTCCGACCAGGAGCGCATTTTTATCAACAAGTTCGTCTACCGCTTCGAACCGATCCAGCGCGGCGACGTGGTGGTGTTCTGGTATCCCCTGGACCGCAGCAAGTCGTTTATCAAACGCGTGATCGCGCTGCCCGGTGAAAGCGTCGAAATCCGCCAAGGTATGGTGTATGTGGATGGCCAGCAATTGAAAGAGTCCTACGTTCCGCCGCAATATGAGGATTTGAGCGACTATGGTCCGGTCCGTGTTCCGCCTAATATGTTCTTCGTGATGGGCGACCACCGCATCAGTTCGAACGATTCGCGAGTTTTTGGCCCGGTCCCCAGCCGGTTCATTTATGGCCGAGCGGTTTTTGCCTATTGGCCCGTCGATCACTTCGGCTCGCTTTCAAGCACGGTCGAAGCGCTGGAAAAATGAGCAACGGAGGACACACTGACCGAAGTTCTGCATCGACCCGCAATTCTGGCGCTCGAGGACGGGCGCGTATTTAACGGCCGCGCGGCTGGCGCGATCACGCGCCGCGGCGGAGAAGTTGTTTTCAATACCAGCCTCACCGGCTATCAGGAAGTGTTCACCGATCCGAGCTACGCCGGGCAAATTGTTTGTTTGACCTATCCCCACATCGGAAATGTTGGCGCGAATCTCGACGATGAAGAAGCAGGCAAGCCATACATCGAATCGCTCATCGTGCGTGAATTCTCCCAGATCGCTTCGAACTGGCGCTCCACCGAAACCGCGCATCTTTATCTGAACCGCCATAAAATTCCGGTCATCTGGGATATTGATACCCGCGCGCTGGTCCGCCACATTCGCAATGTTGGCGCGCTGCGCGGCATGGTTTCGACCGACGGCACCGCCGCCGATCAACTGGTTCACGAAGCGAAAAGCTTGCCCACGATGACCGGGCAGGAATTGGCGAGCCGGGTCAGTTGCAAACGATCCTACGATTGGGAGAAAGGCTCGATTGATCTGGTCACGTCGCCTTGGTCTGAAAACATGGCCGACGCCGCGCAGAATCATGATGCGCAGAAACTTCGCGTCATCGCATACGACTTCGGCATCAAGCAGAACATTTTGCGGCTTCTGACCGATCATCACTGCGAAGTTGGAGTGGTGCCCGCGGCCACATCTGCTGAAGACGTGCTCGGAATGAACCCGGACGGCATTTTTCTTTCGAATGGTCCAGGCGACCCCGAACCGATGGATTATGCAGTGCAAAATGTGCGCAAGTTCATCGGCAAAGTGCCCGTTTTCGGGATATGTCTGGGGCATCAGGTCTGTGGATTGGCGCTAGGCGGCAAAACGTTCAAGCTGAAATTCGGGCATCACGGTTCGAACCATCCGGTCAAGAATCTTCTGACCAATCAAATCGAAATCACCGCGCAAAATCACGGATTTTGCATCGACCCCGGATCGCTACCGTCGAGCGACGTCGAAGTTACGCACCTCAACCTGAACGACCACACCAACGAAGGCATGCGCCACAAGTCGCAGCCGATGTTCAGTGTGCAGTATCACCCGGAAGCTTCGCCCGGACCGCACGATTCTCACTATTTATTCACGCAGTTCACGGATTTGATGAAGGAATGGAAACAGCCCGGGAGCTCGCGGCGGTAGGAATTCGTGCGAGCCCGAAAGCGCAACGCCAAGCCGTTTGAAGGGAAAAGATGCCGAAGCGGAAAGACATCAAGAAGATTTTGATCATCGGGTCCGGGCCGATCGTCATCGGGCAGGCTTGCGAATTTGATTATTCCGGCGTGCAGGCTTGCAAAGCGCTGCGCGACGAAGGTTACGAAACAGTTCTGGTGAATTCGAACCCGGCGACCATCATGACTGATCCGGAGATGGCCAATCGCACCTATATCGAGCCACTCTCGAAGGAATATCTCGAAGCGATCATCATTAAGGAACAACCTGACGCGCTCCTTCCCACCGTCGGCGGGCAAACCGCTCTGAACCTTGCCGTTGAACTTGCTGAAAGCGGCATCCTGGAAAAACATAAAGTGGAAATGATCGGCGCGTCTTTGCGTGCCATCAAAGTTGCCGAAGACCGTCTGTGGTTCAAAGACGCCTGCCGCAAAATCGGCCTCGAAGTTCCCGCGTCAGCCCTGATCAACAACGCGCAGGACGCCATGCGTCTCTGCGAACAACTGGGTTTCCCTTTGGTGATTCGCCCGTCATTCACGCTGGGCGGAACCGGCGGAGCCATCGCCTACAACCGCGAAGAGTTCGCAGACTCCATATCCCACGCGCTGGACATGAGTCCGGTGCACGAAGCGCTCGTCGAAGAATCCGTGCTGGGCTGGAAAGAGTTCGAACTTGAGGTAATGCGCGATTTTCGCGACAATTTTGTGGTCATTTGCACCATTGAGAATTTCGACCCCATGGGTGTGCACACCGGGGATTCGATCACTGTCGCGCCCGCGCAAACTCTTACCGACAAGGAATACCAGCGCATGCGCGATGCCGCCGCGGCCATCATTCGCGAAGTCGGCGTCGAAACCGGCGGTTCGAACGTGCAATTCGCCATCAATCCCGAAAACGGCCGCATGACCGTGATCGAAATGAACCCGCGCGTTTCGCGCAGCTCCGCACTGGCCAGCAAAGCCACCGGGTTCCCGATCGCGAAAATCGCGGCGCGCCTCGCCGTCGGTATGTCGCTCGACGAAATTCCCAACGACATCACCAAGAAGACGCCGGCATCGTTCGAACCAACCATCGACTACGTCGTCACCAAAATTCCCAAATGGCAGTTCGAAAAATTTCCCGGATCGGACAGCACCCTCGGCACGCAAATGAAATCGGTCGGCGAAGTCATGGCCATCGGACGTACCTTCAAGGAATCTCTGCAAAAAGCGATCCGTTCGCTTGAACCCCACACCCCCTGGCGCGCCCCCGCGGATGCTCCCGATTCTCTCTTGCGCGAAAAACTCGCCACGCCGCGTCCCGACCGCATTCATTGGCTGCTGACCGCCGTCGATCGCGGCCTGCACGCGGAAGAAATTTGCGAGCTCACAAAGATCGATCCCTGGTTCATCAAGCAAATCGAAGAGCTTGTCGCGATGAACAAGCGCGCTGCAGGCGTCACTGTAGAAACGGCTTCAAAGGAGTTGCTTCGCGAAGTAAAACGCCACGGCACCAGCGACGAAACTCTGGCGCAAATGTGGAAAACAACTCCAGCCGCCGTTCGTTTACAGCGCGCGCGTTACGGCGTGGCACCAGTGTTCAAGCGCGTGGACACCTGCGCCGCCGAGTTCGAATCCTTCACTCCATACATGTATTCCACCTATGAAGACGAAGATGAGTCCGACGCCTCGTCGAAGCCCAAGATCATGATTCTCGGTAGTGGTCCCAATCGCATCGGGCAGGGAATTGAGTTCGACTACTGCTGTTGCCACGCCAGTTTTGCTCTCCATGAAGACGGCTACGAAACCATCATGGTGAATTGCAATCCCGAAACCGTTTCCACCGATTACGACACATCCGACCGCTTGTACTTCGAACCGTTAACGCTCGAAGATGTTCTCGCCATCGTCGAAAAGGAAAAGCCGCAGGGCGTGATCGTGCAATTCGGCGGACAAACTCCGTTGAACCTCGCGCTTGAGCTGAAACGCAACGGCGTTCCCATCATCGGCACCGCTCCCGAATCCATCGATCTCGCGGAAGATCGCCGCCGCTTCGGCCGCTTGCTCGATGAACTGAAAATTCCCCAACCGCGCAACGCCACCGCTCTGGTGCCGGAAGAAGCCGCACGCCTCGCCTCCGAAATTGGCTTGCCCGTTCTCGTTCGCCCGAGCTACGTTCTCGGCGGCCGCGCCATGGTCATCGCCTACGACGCCAACACGGTGCAGGAATACGTCGCGCAAGCGGCGCTGATGGGCCCTGCTCGCCCCGTCCTAATCGATCAATTTCTCGAAGAAGCCACCGAAGTCGACGTGGACGCCCTTGCCGACGGCAACAGCGTGGTCATCGGCGGCATCATGGAGCACATCGAAGAAGCCGGCGTGCACTCCGGCGACTCTTCCTGCGTGCTTCCTCCGGTCAGCCTCTCGCCCGCCATTCTGGAAACGATCCGCGATTACACCAAGCGCCTCGCGCTGGCCCTCAAAGTCGTCGGCCTGATGAACGTGCAATACGCCATTCAGCGCGACACCGTTTACGTCCTCGAAGTAAACCCGCGCGCCTCACGAACCGTTCCCTACGTCAGCAAAGCCACCGGCGTTCCGCTGGCAAAAGTCGCCGCCCGCCTGATGGCCGGAAAAAAGCTTGCCGACATGAATCTTCCACTCGTTCATCACCACGGCGTCGCCGAAATCGCCGTGCGCGAATATTATTCGGTCAAGTCTCCCGTCTTCCCGTTCAACAAGTTTCGCGGCGTAGACACCATTCTGGGCCCGGAGATGCGCTCCACCGGCGAAGTTATGGGCATCTCCACCAGCTACGGTCAGGCATTCGCAAAAGCACAGCTTGCCGCAGGCCAGCGCCTCCCACGCAAGGGCACTGTCTTTCTTAGCGTCAATGACCGCGACAAGAAACATCTCACGACCATCGGCAAAGAACTTTCCGCGCTAGGTTTTCAACTCACCGCCACTCGCGGTACCGCTGCTGCTCTCCAAACCGCGGGCATCGAAGCCGAAGGCGTCTTCAAAGTAAACGAAGGCCGCCCCAACATCGTTGACCTCATCAAGACCGGCAAAATCGATCTGGTCATCAACACTCCTCTCGGCCGCGAATCCTTCTACGACGAAAAATCCATTCGCCGCGCTGCCATCCGCTACAACATTCCGTGCATCACCACGCTTGCCGCGGCGCAGGCTGCGGCGCGCGGCATCCGCGCCCTGATCGAGCAGGGAATCGAAGTCTCCGCTTTACAGGATCTGCACAGTGGCCAGGCCGCGGTTTCCGGTACATCCGGATCAGGAGATTAACCCGTGAACGTATCTGGAATTTTTCCCGCTCTGACAACTCCGTATCATCAGGACGGCTCGGTCGCGCTCGATCACTTCAAAGCCGATCTGGCCCGTTACAACAAGACCGGACTTGCAGGCTATGTTGTCCTCGGTTCGACCGGAGAATCCGTTCTCCTCTCTTTTGCTGAAGCTGACTCCCTTCTGGCTGCAGGCAAAGAAGCCGCCGCTCCGGGAAAACTTCTCATCGCCGGCACCGGTTCGGAATCGACCGCCGAAACCATCGCCCGCACCAAACGCGCTGCCGCTCTCGGTTACGACGTAGCGCTGGTAAAGACTCCCTACTACTACAAGCCCGCCTACAATGCGGAATCCTACCTTCGCCACTATCGCGCCGTCGCCGACGCTTCGCCGATCCCGGTTCTGCTGTACTCCGTTCCAATTTTTACCGGCATAACGCTCGAAACTCCGGAAATCGTCGCCCTGGCGCAGCATCCCAACATCCTCGGCATCAAAGACAGCTCCGGAGCGATCCAGCGCATTGTGGAAGTTGCCGCGCAAGCGCCAAAAGCATTCCAGATTCTCACCGGCTCAGCCGGAGTGTTGTATCCCGCGCTCGTCAGCGGAGCCAAAGGCGCCATTTTGGCTCTGGCTTCGCCGCTTCCGGAAAAATGTGTCGAGCTATTCGAACTCTTCCAGAGCGGCCAGCACGCCGCCGCTCAGACTCTGCAGCAGCACTTAGCCCTCGCGTCCAAAGCCATCGTTTCCGAAGGCGGCATTGCCGGCGTAAAATACGCCATGGATTTGCGCAATTATCATGGCGGCCTGCCGCGTCTTCCCCTGCTGCCGCTGGCAAGTGCAAATAGAGCCCGTATCGCGCAAATCATCTCGCAATTTGAGCCCGCGACCGCCCGCGCCTGACCTCCGCGTGGCGCAAGCTGCTCCCCAAGGGCCTTTCTTTCCGTCTATTGTCTGTGACCGAATCGTCCGGCTATCATCAAACGTCCATGCATTGTCGCGCCCTCCCGATCGAAGCACTCCCACACCAGCCGCAGTTGCTGCTCGATTACCTGAATTCCTACGACCGCGTCAGTGCCTTCTATCAGCACAAGCCGCGGCTGGAAAATATCTTGCGCGTTGCGCGCGATCTGCAATTTCCTGCTGACCGCCGCCGCGCCGTCGCCGCGATTCTGCGCCAGCAAAATGAGCTGCTCGGCTCCGGTGCGGCGACGCGGGCCAATCTTGATCGTCTGCAAGATGGCGCGGTCGCGGTGGTCTCGGGGCAACAGGTTGGGCTGTTCGGCGGCCCCTGCTACGCCGTATACAAAGCCATCGCTGCCGTGCGCATTGCAAAGGAGTTGAGCGAGCAGGGCATCGATGCCGTCCCGGTTTTCTGGATGGCCACCGAAGACCACGACCTCGACGAGGTTCGCAAAGTTTCCTTCTTCCATGAAGGCCACTTGGTCAAATTCGAATTGCCTGCCGCTGTTGGCAACAACGCTCCGGTTGGCAGAATTCCGCTGGGAGCGGAAATCGCGAGGTTACAGCCGGAAGCCGCAAGAATTCTCGGTGCCGCCACAGGCAGCGAAATCGCTCAAATTGTCAGCGACTGTTACCGCCCCGAGGAAACCTACGGCAGCGCTTTCGGCAAAATGTTTGCCCGTCTTCTGGGCAACTCCGGCTTGATCCTGCTCGATCCTCTGGACCTGCGCCTGCACAGAATTGCGCAGCCGGTCTTCATGCGTGCGATTGAACAGCGCGATTCCTTGGAGCAGCAGCTCCTGGACCGTGGCGAAGCGCTCGAAAAAGCCGGCTACGCGGCTCAAGTGAAAGTGACATCGCGCAGCACCGTGCTCTTTCATATTTCGCGCGACGGCCGACAGGCAATTAGCAGCAGCTCGGGGAACTTTGCGTCCGGCAACGAGTCTTGGAGCCAATCGGAACTTCTCAGCTCCATTCAGAGCGAACCGGAAAACTTCAGCCCCAATGCTTTGCTTCGGCCGCTGATTCAGGATTTTCTTCTTCCGACCGTCGCCTACATCGGCGGCCCTTCTGAAATCTCTTACTTCGCACAATCCGAAGTCCTCTATCGCAACCTTCTCGGCCGGATGCCGGTGATGCTTCCGCGCGCCGGTTTTACCCTGGTAGACGCCAAAGCGCAGCGCATCTTGGCCCATTTCGGACTAACGGTCGAGGATGTCTGGAAGGGCCCGCAGGAATTGCGCAAGCAGATCAGCAAGGCCAGCGTGCCGGAAAATGTTTCCAGCCTGTTGCAGGACGGCGGCAGCGAAATCAAAAAACGCCTCGAGCAGTGGGCGCAAGTGGTGTCGGTTCTTGATCCCACCTTGCAGGATGCAGTCGAGACAGCGCAAAAGAAGATTAGCTATCAGACCGAGCAGTTGCAGCAAAAAATCGGCCGCGCCCTGGACCAGAAACAAAATGTGATCGCCGACAAGGAGCAATTCCTGTCAAATCTTCTGTATCCAGAAAAGTCTCTGCAATCGCGCGAATTATGTTTCCTCCCCTTCGCCGCCCGCTGGGGCCGTCAGGCCTTCGAAGAAATCGAGCGCCACTCCAGCATCAAGAACATCGGCTCGCACTACATCATTCCCATCCCATAATATTCCCACGGCAATGAAAACTCTGAGCGTCAAAACGAATCGCCGCACTCAGTTTGTCGATATCACGCGCGAAGTCGAACAGGCCGTCCGCGAATCGGCCGTGAAAAGCGCCGTCTGCTACGTCTATGTCCCGCACACTACCGCCGGAATTGCCATCAACGAGCACGCCGATCCCGACGTCGCGAGCGACGTCGAAGGAGTCTTCGATCGCCTGATTCCGCACCAGGGTCCCTACCGCCACGCCGAGGGCAACACCGATTCCCACATGAAAGCCATCCTCACCGGAACCAGCCAAACCATCCTCATCGAAGACGGCAAACTCGCATTAGGCACCTGGCAGGGCATCTTCCTTTGCGAATTCGACGGCCCCCGCCACCGCACCATCTTCGTAAGAATCCTCCCGGACCCGTCCTGAAGCCTCCGTTGGCGGGTTTTCGTTGGGCAACCTTTCGGTTGCACAATACCGAGCCCCCCTCGCTAACATGCAACCAGGAGGTTGCATATGTCGACGGATCGCATCGAGAAAACAATTCTTCTGCGTGCACCGGCTGAAACGCGTCTGGCGCGCCCTTTCCGATTCGACGGAATTCGGCCGCTGGTTTGGCATGCGCTTCAACGCTCCGTTCGCGCCGGGAGCCACCATGACTGGCCTAATCGTCCCCACCGCTGTCAA
>Ga0210406_10002244_pt1 | contig 22418 bp, 16 predicted proteins | sample IncBWC30MmetaG_FD_155454 | JGI IMG/M metagenome (GOLD analysis project Ga0210406, IMG submission 155454) | Forest soil microbial communities from Barre Woods Harvard Forest LTER site, Petersham, Massachusetts, United States - Inc-BW-C-30-M | ecosystem: Environmental > Terrestrial > Soil >...
GATTTCCAGCCGGTTGAATGATCTTCCCGCTTGTGTCGGCACCGGACCACGGTTCACGACGACCGTTCCCTGCCCTGAATTTGACGGCGGCTGCGGCGCAACGAAGTTCGTCGGAGGACGAATGATTCGGGGCGCACTGTATCCTGCCCACGTCCCCCCGGGCTGCCATGCCCATCCGTAATTGGGCAAATAAGCCCAGGAACCGTAGTGGAAAGGGGTCCAACCCCACGGGTAACCGGAGACCCAGGCATAGCCAAAGCCGGGAGAAAACGCCCAAACCCCGTTCATGAACGGATCCCAGCCAGCGCCTGCAAAATAAGGCTGCCATACCGTCCCGTAGCCGGGAACATTCGAGAAGCTGCCGTAATAGTTCAGGTCGTTGGTGCCGTACGCATAAGGCGAGTAGCTGCTGTAGGAGTTGCTGGCGTATTGCCGGCGGTATTGATCCTGCTGTTTATCCCATGCGTCAAAGGGATCGGGTTCCACGTCTTTCGCTAAAGTCGTGCGATCGCCATACGTGAGGTCGAACGATGCGGTACGGTTCCTGCTGAGGGCAACCTTCCCCGAATCGCCTTCGACCTGCACGTCGCCTTTGAATACGGCTAGCGTCGCAGTGACGTCCGCCATTTCAACTCGAAGATGAGCGGCATGTGCGAGCAGAATCTTCTCATGGGCAAAACTCACAGTAAACTCGTCGTCCTTCGCGCCGGCAAAGTTGACGTAGGCAGTGCCTTCTCGCAGATGCACCGCCGAAACCTTAGCTCCAGAGTCGCGGAGCGAGAGTTGCGGAAATTCAACAACCGTGCCCGGCGTGATCCGCAGGGTGCTGCCGTCTTCGAACTCCACTTCCGCGCGGCCATCATTCTTAGTTTGCAACTTGACGCCTTGGGTAATGGGTAGATTCAGGAACGCCTTCTCGTATCCCTGGCCGAGATTGCGGTCGATCTTGACGTCGCCCTGAACCTCGCTCAACCGCACAACACGGACTTGCGAATCGGCAAAGGCGGAAACAGTTAGAGAGGCAACAAACAGAAGAAGAGATGACGCGACAACGGCCGCCACCAGCACTTTGACGCTGAACTTGGACCTGAACATACAACACCCCCGGAATGGCCCCTCTTGCTCTATTAGAACACTAGTCGGCTCATTCTGTTGCCTCGGAATTACTTATATTCGTTTGCCGGCAGAACTACTTGCTTGGCGGGGGTTGTAACAATCTCTCAGCTCGGGCTCGCACCACCTTGATCACGGCAGGATCGTCAACAATCTTTTGCAAGATCGGAGCCACCGATGACATTTCTTCGAGTTGGTGTCGATTCGACATTTCTTCCATCTTTTTCAGTTCCTCGTCCAGGGCAAGCTTCTGGTAGCGCAGGTAATAATCCAGACGATGGCCGAACTCCAAAGTCGTGGACAGTGCCTGGAAGAAGGTTGTCAGATCCTGAACAGAGGGCACGGGCGAATAGTTGTAGCTGGCGCTCGTGCTTTTTTGCGTATCCTTGTAGGCCAGCGTTTTGGTTCCAGTAAAAGCCAGTTTCTTGTTCTTGGAATCAATCTGTCCTTCAAAATAATGGGCGCGCTTGGCGAGATCAAAGACCCTGGTGCGTGCGGTTTGCGACACCGTGAAATCCGAATGGAAGGGATCGACCTCAGCCGACTCCGCGCTGGGCTTGCTGTCAGAGTCGTAGGAAGCATTGCCGCTGTCGGACACCGAGATGACATAGTGATCGGGCTCAGAGCCAGGAAAATCGATAGTAAAAGTGACCGTGGGAACAACCGTTTGCTGGCTGTGCGCAGAAACGACGCAGAAGAAAATCAGGCATGCGAGCATGCAGACATCGATCGCACGGTGAACTTCGGACGACTGTACGGTTCGAGATCCTTCTCGCTCGGTCGGAATGCACACGGGTCGGACGGGGCTGAAAAACATGTAGAGAGAATTATGCCAAAATCTGCGTCGCAGCATGTCATTGCTTACGCCCGCTGCCGTTCCAGCGTAGCAGCGGTATGCAAATGGCAGATCGCAATCGCGAGAGCATCGGCGGCATCGGGCGGCTCCGGAATCTCGGCCAGATTCAGCAACCGCGTCACCATGTGCTGCACTTGCTGCTTCTCTGCCCGCCCGTACCCAACCACAGCCGATTTAATGGATAGTGGAGAGTACTCAGCGACTTCGAGTCCTGCCGAAGAGGCGGCCAGCATCGCGACTCCGCGTACCTGTCCCAGCTTGAGCGCCGACTTCACATTCAAGGCGTAAAAAACGTCTTCGATGGCCACCCGGTCCGGCCGGTGTTCCACAATGATGACGCCCAATCGGTTGAAGATGGTCGACAAGCGCAGCGGCATAAGCTCGCGAGGGGAAAGCTTGACCGCGCCACAAGCGAGGCAAATCAACTTGCCATCGTGGCACAGCTCGACGACGCCATAGCCGGTGTACTCGGTTCCGCAATCAATCCCAAGCACGCGCATCAAGCAAAGTCTAGCACCGAGAGCAAGGAGTGCTGTTTACTCCTGGTTAGCAGCATTTTGGGCGGCGCGCCTTGACCCTCTCCTGTTCGCGCAAAAACGCAGCGTAGGCGCTGGGACAAGAACTCACTTCATGCCGCGCAAGAAAGCGCGAGTAGGCAGACTCATCAAAAATCTCGCGCAGAGCAGAGAGCAACAATTTGGTTGCGCTCATGAACCACGTAGGGACGGACGCCCTCGTGAGCCTGCCCTGAGCGAAGTCGAAGGGTCCGGCCGAGCGAAGCCCGGCAGCCGCGATCGAACTCGGACGCGATTGCGACGCCAAGAAGCTCATCCCTGCTCCTCCGCGGCAAAACGCGTCGCCACAAACGGCGCTTCCTTCACTCGCGGCTGCGTGCGCCCTGAGAGAACGCTGATCCACAAAAACACCGATTCCAGCAAAACGAGCGCAACCATGGAGACCAAGATTCCCGTAACCGCGGCGTCAAGCCGATCATTCAAGATCAATCGCGAAACCTCATGACCCGGCCCTGCGGACGAAGCCATTTGCCGCGCATGCGCCAGAAATCCAATCCGAGGGTTGGGGTCGAACATCTTCTCCCACGACGCCGTAAACGTTACCGCAACCAGCCACGTGAGCGGCAGCAAAGTCGCGGGCGCACAACGGGCCTTGCCCATCTTGATGATGATGGTCGTGGCCACGCACAGCGCCACTGTTGCCAGCAGCTGATTCGAGATTCCAAACAAAGGCCAGAGCGAATTGATTCCCCCCAGTGGATCTTTCACACCTTGCCACAAAAACGATCCCCAGGCAGCTACGATCAACGCGCTGGTTGCCAGGATCGACGGATACCAACTGGTACGCCCCAGCGGCTTCCACACATGACCGAGCGCATCCTGCACCATGAAGCGGCCTACGCGCGTGCCGGCGTCGAGGACGGTAAGAATAAACAGCGCCTCGAACATAATGGCGAAGTGATACCAGATGGCCATCACCGCCTGTCCACCCAAACTACTCGAGAAAATGTGGGCCATCCCCACGGCGAAAGCGGGCGCGCCGCCGGTGCGATTGAACAACGTCTGCTCGCCAACCGACTGCGCCAGGGCATGCATCCCTGCGGCCGTCACCGGGAATCCCCACCCGCTGATGGTTGCGGACGCAACTTCAGGCGCTTGGCCGACGACTCCCGCCGGGCTATTGATGGCGAAATAAGTTCCCGGCTGAAGCACGCAAGCGGCGATCGTCGCCATAACTGCAACCATGGATTCCGCCATCATCGCGCCGTATCCAACCATGCGAGTTTCGGGCTCGCGCCGAATTAATTTCGGAGTCGTGCCGCTGGAGATCAGAGAATGGAATCCGCTGATGGCCCCACAAGCAATCGTGATGAAGGCGAATGGAAAGATGCTGCCGGCGAAGATTGGTCCCGATCCATCGATAAACCGCGTCAGCGGAGGCATATGAAGCGTGGGACGCAGCGCGATGATTCCGACCGCCAACAATCCGATCGTCCCCAGCTTTACGAATGTGCTCAAGTAATCGCGCGGCGCAAGCAGCAACCACACCGGCAAGGCCGAGGCTGCGAATCCATAAATAATGATGATGCCCGCCAGCGTGGACGCGGTCAGAGTGAACCAGGGCGCGACCGCAGGGCTCTGCGAGACCCACTGTCCGCCCCAAATGGCGAGCATCACCAAAACAAATCCAAGAACCGAAACTTCGAGCACCTTACCGGGACGCAAGCGGCGCAGGTACAGGCCCATCAACAGTGCGATTGGGATGGTCATGGCAATGGTGAACACGCCCCAGGGACTGGCTTTCAAAGCGTTCACCACGATCAATGCTGCAGCCCCCAGCAGAATCACGATGATGCTGATAACTGCTGCGTAGGCCACGAATCCGCCTACGATGCCGATTTCCTCGCGGGCCATTTCGGTGAGCGATTTTCCGTCGCGCCGGACCGAGAAAAGCAGGATGACAAAGTCCTGCACACAGCCGCCGAACACGGCCCCAATTAATATCCAAAGCGTCCCCGGAAGATAGCCAAACTGTGCGGCGAGTACAGGCCCCACCAATGGCCCCGGCCCCGCAATCGCGGCAAAATGATGCCCGAAGACCACCCACTTGTTGGTGGGCACGAAATCGCGGCCATCGTCCAGCCGTTCGGCGGGCGTGGCTCGCTGCGCATCAAGCGCCAGCACCTTGGCCGAAATAAACTTGCTATAGAATCGGTACCCCAGCGCGTAGGTACAGAAAGCCGCGAGCACCAGCCACATGGCGTTGATCTGCTCGCCGCGGTGCAGCGCGATCGTACCCAGAGCGAGCGCGCCGAGAATGGCCACGCTCAACCAAACCAGAATTCGAATGGATTTCCTCATCGCATTTGTTGGTTAATCGCAAACATAATCGGGCGTAGTATGCCAGCCTCACTACGATGTCCTGAAAGTATACCCGCGAGACATCCATTTGAATTGCCGCGATCGTCACCTCCCGCATTGACAATAACCTGTGGCCCATGTCAAATCCGTTTGACCATGCATGCGCTTCCCCTCTGGCTGGGCAGATGGCCCCTCGAGATCATCGAGTCTGTTCTCGTCGTCGCATTCCTGGCGATCACTGTCGCCCGGAAGCGTACAGAATCTAACTCCCCGGCATTCCAGTTCCTGGAGCAATGGTTCCGCAGGCTAGCGCGAAGAAAGACTCTTGCAGTGATGCTCGTGGGAATACTCGCTCTTTTCCTTCGCCTCGCACTGATCCCATTGCTCGGGATTCCAGCGCCCGAGGTGCACGACGAGTTCAGCTACTTATTAGCTGCCGACACTCTTGCGCACGGGCGCATCACCAATCCTGCGCATCCCATGTGGATTCACTTCGAGAGTTTTCATATTCTCCAACAACCCACTTACATGTCCATCTATCCGCCCGGACAGGGGCTCATCCTGGCCTTAGGCCAGAGACTCGGACATCCTTGGATCGGGGTCTGGCTGATCACGGCCGCCATGTGTTCCGCGATCTGCTGGATGCTGCAGGGATGGCTGCCGCCCGAGTGGGCTTTGCTCGGCGGCTTGCTTGCCATCCTTCGCCTCGGGCTTCTCAGTTACTGGATGAACAGCTACTGGGGAGGCTCGCTCGCCGCTTTCGGGGGAGCACTCGTGCTGGGAGCCTGGCCTCGTCTCAAGCACCACGCAAATGTGGGCAGCGCGGTTTTGATGGGCCTCGGACTAGCTATTCTGGCCAGTAGCCGTCCGTACGAAGGTTTCGTGGTTGGCCTGGTAATTGCCGTTGCCATGCCCGCGTGGTTGGTTGGGCCGCGCCGTCCGACCTTTCGTGTGTGGCTTTTACATGTGGGTCCGCCGCTCGCTTTGACTCTGGTGTTCATTGCTGCCGGCATCGGCGTGTACAACCATCGCGTTACCGGTGACGCATTCCGCATGCCGCACATGGTAGATCGAGCGACGTACGGAATCGCGCCAATTTTTCTCTGGCAGGCACCTTTGCCCGAACCCGTATTTCACCATCTCGTAATGCGCAAATTCCATGAACAAGAATTTCGCAATTACGAAGCGAGCCGGACCGCCTCCGGTTTTTGTCTTCATTCGCTCGCCGCTCTTTTTATTTTGTGGGCCTTCTACGTCGGTCCCGCCTTAACCCTTCCTCTTGCCATGTTGCCCTGGCTTGTGCGCAACCCCACGATGCGACTTCCTTTGACGATTGTCGGGGCCGTCTTCGTCGCCGTCCTCGCGGTAACCTGGGCATTTCCGCACTACTTTGCCCCAGCTACGGCTGCGGTCTTTCTACTGCTTCTGGAGGGCATGCGGCATTTGCACCAGCGGCCGTGGCAGGGCAGGCTTTCGGGCGCCGCCGTGGTCCGGATTATTCCCGTGGTCTGCCTTGCGATGGTGATATTGCGGCTGGTAGCAATTTCCGCCCACGCTGATCTTGAGCCGCCCTGGCCCCGCGGCAACTTGAGTCGCATGAACATTCTGCAACAACTGGGAAACCTGCCCGGACAACATCTGGTATTGGTGCGTTATGCGGCGAACCACAATCCGAATAACGAGTGGGTCTACAACGCGGCTGATATCGACCACGCCAAAGTGGTGTGGGCCCGCGAAATGGGACCGGGCGACGATCCCGAGCTGTTGAAATATTTTAAAGATCGTAATGTCTGGCTTCTGTGTCCCGACAACCATCCTGCCCGCCTTGAGCCTCTGCCCAGCTTCGAGTCAATGAACCCGACCGATAAGTAATATTCGGAGAATGGGCATTCTTTAGACCAGGAGTTCCAGGGTGACGTATATATTGTCTCAATGGTCGGCATCAAGTTAACCGCTCGGGAGGTGATCTATCGTCTGGGACAGCCCGCATGGCTCGCATCTCAGACCCTTCGTTATATTCGAGAGGCAGCAGCCCAGGTTTCGCCCTCGCATTTTGCCTCGCTGTTTCGCAAGGTGCGTCCCCTTACGATGTGCAGCTACGCTCGATTGCAGAGCCTTCACCGGGCTGTGCTCTACATAGAACGAAACAAAATCCCCGGAGACATCGTTGAATGCGGAGTGGCTCACGGCGGGAGCGCCGCACTGATGGCGCTGAGCTTGCCCGATCACGCTCGCAAACTGTGGATGTTTGACACCTTTCAAGGATTGCCCGAACCCACTCCTGAGAATCCAGACCACCCCATCGCTTCCGCATATGCGGGTGCCTTTTCGGCGTCACCGGAAGAAGTGAAGTCCTCACTTCGTAAACTTGGAATAGACGCGCGCACCATCGTCATCGTGCCGGGATTATTTGAAGACACTCTGCCCGGCTGCGGGGTAGAATCCATAGCCCTGCTGCACGTGGACGGAGATTGGTACGAGAGTGTGAGAGCTACGCTACACCATCTTTATAGTCGCGTGTCACCCGGCGGAATCATTCAGTTTGATGACTACGGCCACTGGGCGGGAGCGCGCCGGGCTATCGATGAATTCATGAAGGCGCAAGGCATCACCCAACCCCTTCGGCGTATAGATTTCTCCGGAAGGCAACTCATAAAGGCTTGAGTCCTGCCGACGAGTTTCCGAAAAAAGATCGCCGGAATAGTTTCAACGCGCTGTCAAAGCGGCTGTAGGAGGCTTAACCCGATGTCGACCGAAATTCCCATTCTCCTGTCATTCCGACGAACGAAAGCGACGAGGAATTTGGGTCTCTGCCCGTCATGCAAGAAACCTGGATCCCCGGCCTCGCTTGTGATGGCAAGAATCGGGACTCTGTCGGCGATCTGCGTTAGTTTTTTGCTGAGCATGTCAATGTGCTCGACGGCGCAGACTGCCCCCCAGCAGCAAGAACAGCCCCAGGCACAGATCGGCTATAAGTCCGCCGCCGATGCCAGCCAGAAGAAGACCCTTCTGCTGAAGGACTTTCAACCTGTCCCTATGCTGCACGCCCCTGCGCACAACATCGACCGCGCCAAATACTACGTGATCGACGTTCACAATCACATCAACGACGCCATGCGCATCGACGACCACATGCCACCCGAACGCGTAATCGAAATCATGAATAACACCAATGTGAAGACTGTCGTCATTTTGACGGGCATGTGGGGCGACAAATTGCAGCGGGTAATTGACGAAATGGTCAAACCGTATCCCGGACGCTTCATGGTCTTCGCACAAATCGACTGGAGCAAAATTGACGATCCAAACTTCAGCCAGGAAATGGTGGCACAGCTCGATGACGCGGTGGCGCGCGGCGCCCGCGGCCTGAAACAGTTAAAGGACCTCGGCCTGAATGTGCGCGACAAGTCAGGGAAACTGGTGGCGGTTGATGATCCGCGGCTCGATCCGATCTGGGAGGAATGCGGACGACTCGGTATTCCGGTTTCCATTCACGTCAGCGATCCCGAAGCTTTCTTTCACCCAGTCGACAATACCAATGAAAGATATGAAGAGTTGATCGAACACCCCGATTGGAGTTTCTACAGTCCCCAGTTTCCGGCCAAAGAATCCATCCTCGCCGCCCGCGATCGCATGTTTGCCAGGCATCCGCATACGACGTTTGTGGCGCTCCACATGGCAAACTGGCCCGAAAATCTCGACTACGTTTCTCATCTGCTGGATACGCTTCCCAACGTCATGGTCGAATTCGGCGCGCGCGAGGCCGAACTGGGCCGCCAGCCTCGCCGCGCCCGCGAGTTCTTCCTCAAGTATCAAGACCGCATTATGTTCGGCACTGATAACGGCATGGACGAAGCCATGTATCGCAACCATTTCCGCTGGCTCGAAACTGCCGATGAATACTTCGATTACTGGGGATACCCGGGGCAGGGCCGCTGGAAGATTTATGGGATGGAACTTCCGGACGCCGTCCTCGAAAAGATCTATCACAAGAATGCCGAGCGCATCTTCGGAAAATTCCGAGGGACGGACACCGATAAGAACCGGTAGAAATCTTCCGCTGAGACAAAGAAACGTATCCAGCTACGTTTCTACAATTGCAAGCGCAGGGAAACCAAACTAGACCGTCGTCACGTGAATCCCTGTCTTCTTTAGTGCTGTCAAGTCAGACTTGGGAATTCCTCGGTCGGTAATTAAGTGGTGCACCGCCGAAAGTGGCGCAATCGAAGACAAGCTGCGTCGTCCGAACTTGCTGGCGTCACAGACCGCAACCGTAACCCGGGCGACCTCCATCATGGCACGATTGACTTTCGCCTCGAGAAGGTTCGGCGTGCTCAAGCCATAGTGCACATCGAACCCATCCACGCCCAGGAAAAGAATGTCCGCGTTCAGGCGCCGTAACGTCTCTTCCGCGATGGGCCCCACCAGCGAGAACGAATTCTTTCTCAGCGTACCTCCAGTCAGAATAACCTCGAGCGAAGAGCCCGAGAGTTCCGCGGCGATATTCACTGCGTTCGTAATGATTGTAAGGTTCTCGAACTCGCGCAGCGCCCGCGCGATCGCCGTGGTGGTGGTTCCGGAATCGAGAATCACCACCTGCCCTTCCCGCACCATGTGCGCCGCGGCGGCTGCGATTTGCAACTTTTCCTTGCGGTGCAGTTTTTCTTTTTCACGCAGCGTGGGATCTTCCAGTGCACTCTCGCGCGCCGGCAAGGCGCCTCCATGGGTGCGGTAGATGCGGCCGTCCGCCTGGAGAATGTCGAGATCTTTCCGAATCGTAACCTGGGAAGTGTGGAAGTGTTTGGCCAATGCGCCAACCAGCACACGCCCTTCGCGATTCAGCATGCCCAGGATCAACCTGCGTCGTTCTTCGTTCAGCATGTCTTTCAGTCAGACCACATTTTACCCTTGACACCAGGGCAAAACGAAAGTAAAAGTTATTAAACGCAAGCATACGAAAGCTGGCGGAGGCCCTCCATGCAAGTTCCTGGAGGTTTGCTGGTTTGCCTTCACCGTGGTTTTCGCCATGTGCGTCGTTCTTCTCCTCCAGCCGGCACTTCGAGGACGTCCAGAGAATCCCGCGAAGCTATGGATCAACAATCTATAAACCGATCGAGGAGTAACGGAAAGTGAATGCCCTCTCTGAATTATTGAACTTGCCCGACACTGAAAAACAAACTCGCGGACTGGTTCATACCCCTGCCGAAATCGCGCAACAGCCAGATACCTGGCAGTCCACATTCGACCTCTTCCAAAAGAGGGGTACCGGGATCACGGATTTTCTGGCATCTGCAGGTTTAGCCGTAGACCCTCGCATCCGCCCAACAGTTTTCCTGGTCGGAGCCGGAACCTCCGATTACATTGGGCAGTCTCTCGCCTATCTGCTGCGCAACACCTGGCGCTGCGAAGTACTCGCCGTCCCCAGCACCGACCTCCTCACCCACATGGATGAGCTCTGCGAACCCGAGAAAAAGTATCTGTGGATTTCCTTTTCCCGCTCCGGCGACAGTCCCGAAGGTGTCGCGATCCTCGAGCGGGCATTCAAGCGCCGCCCCGACATTTACCACCTCGTGATTTCTTGCAATGCCCGCGGGCAAATGATCCGCGCCAGCTCCGCCAACCCTCAAGCCTTGACCATCGTTTTGGACGACTCCGTGAACGACCGCGCATTAGCGATGACAAGCTCCTTCTCCAACATGGTCGTCTTTGGCCAGTGCCTGGCTCACGCCGGCGACGTGGCCAGATGCGAAACGATTTTCGCACAACTGATTCAGGCGGCAAGAAATTTTCTCCCCATCGCCGCCGATTGCGCCGCCGCATTGGCGAAGCAGCCATTTGCTAAAGCTTGTTTCGTCGGCTCTGGCCCGTTGCGAGCCGTGGCCACCGAGTCTGCGCTCAAAGTGCTGGAATTGACCGCAGGCCAGGTTGTGACCATGTCAGAATCCGCTTTGGGCCTGCGCCACGGCCCCATGGCAGCCCTCGATCAGGACACTTTGTTCGTATGTTTTCTTTCGAGCGACCCACGAATTCAGCAGTATGAGCTGAATCTGCTGGAAGAGATTGGAAACAAGCGGCTGGTCACGACCCGGGTTGTCGTCGCCGGAAGCCCTTCCGCGGCCATGAACTCTCTGGCTGAACACATTCTCGCGCCCGCCGGCTCCCACGCTCTTGCCGACAACTACCGCCCCGCCGTGGATGTAATCTTCGGGCAACTGCTCGGGTTGTTTTTCTCGCTGCGGTGGAACCTGCAGCCCGATTGTCCCAGCCCAAACGGCGCCATCAGCCGCGTAGTAAAGTATATCGGCATTCATCCCTGACTCAAGCTCCACAGCCGGCACAACCCATGAGAGGAATTCTCGAATGATTGACGTCTGCGTCGTCGGTGAGCTCAACCTGGACCTCATCCTCTACGGATTGCCTGAAGAGTTAGTCCTCGATCGCGAGCACCTGGCCAGCAATATGGCCTTCACCCTCGGAAGTTCGTCCGGAATCTTCGCCCACAACTTATGCGTGCTGGGTACGCAAGTCGGTTTCATATCGAAAATCGGGAGCGATCCTCTTGGCAAAATAGCCGCCGAACGGCTTTCCGCGGCCGGCGTCGACATCAGCCGCATCAACCAGGCCACAGGAAACACATCCACCGGGCTCACCGTCGTGCTGCCTTACCCCAAGCATCGATACATGCTCACCTATCCCGGAACCATGTTTGAAATGCAGTATTCCGATATCGACCTGGATTACCTCTGCACCGGCCGCCATTTTCATCTTTCCTCTTTCTACTTGCATCGCGCTCTTCGTCCGCAAATCCTGAACTTGTTTCAGCAAGCCAAGCAAGCCGGACTCAGCACTTCCCTCGACACCAACGATGATCCCGAAAATCAGTGGGCGCCAGATCTGCTCGATGTCCTGAAATACGTCGACGTCTTTCTGCCCAATGAACGCGAGGCCAAACACATCGCCCAGACCAGCGATCTTTCCGAAGCGCTAAATCTTTTCGCGGGACTCTCCAGGTTCGTAGTCGTGAAACGCGGCTCCGCGGCCGCCTTATGTCGCAGTGGTAATCAGGAGTGGAGCCTGGCCCCGCCCCCAGTGCAGATGGTCGACGACATCGGCGCCGGCGACACCTTTAATGCCGGTTTCATTCACGCCTACCTGCTCGGCGCGAAACCGGAAGACTGCCTCGCCTTCGCCAATATCGCCGCCGCCTACTCGGTCACCAAGCCCGGAGGCACAGAAGCCTTTCGCGACCGACACACTCTGCTCAACTTCATTCGCCAACAATGGAACGCACTGGGAAAAGGCCCCTTGCCGATGAAGGAAAGAGACTTTAAGTAATCTCAACAGCCGGCATTCGTGTGGGCACGGACGATTTGCCGGTGCAATTCTGTCTGCCGCTGAGCTACCAGAAACAATTTGGATTCCGAAGGTATAATCGCCATGGCCTATGGCGCTGGTGGCGGGAACAAAATTCGGTCCATACGAGATCCAATCTCTGCTCGGCGCAGGCGGCATGGGTGAGGTGTATCGAGCTGTAGACACCCGGCTGCAGCGCACGGTAGCGATTAAAGTCCTCCCCGCTCATCTGTCTTCTAATCCGGAGTCGCATGCGCGCTTTGCGCAAGAAGCTAAGTCCATTTCCGGACTTCAGCATCCCAATATCTGCGTGGTTCATGACGTCGGGTCGCAGGATGGCGTTGACTTCATGGTCATGGAGTACGTCGCCGGACTGACGCTCGACAAATTGATTCCCCCGGGTGGTATGGCAACCGATCAAGCCATCCGGTATGCCCTGCAAGTCGCCGACGCTCTCGCACGCTCCCACGCCGCCGGCATCGTCCACCGCGACCTCAAGCCCACCAACATAATGGTCAACGAGAGCGGACTCGTCAAAGTGCTGGACTTCGGGCTCGCCAGACTTGCCAACCCTGCGTCCGTAGATGCCACCATGGCAACCCTGGCAACGACGCCCGGAATGATCGTAGGAACTCTGGCCTATATGGCGCCGGAGCAGGCGGAAGGAAAGCCCATCGACGCGCGCAGCGATGTCTTCTCATTCGGCTCCGTGCTCTACGAAATGTTGACTGCCCGAAGAGCTTTTACTGGACAATCGAGCGCTGCGTTGCTTTCGGCCGTCATGCGGGATGATCCGAAGCGGTTAAGCGAAGTCAGACGCGACATCCCGCCCGAAGTACGCCGCATCGTCACCCGTTGCCTGAAAAAAGATCCTGCTGCTCGTTATGCCTCAGGTGCCGAACTCGCGCAGGAACTCAAGAACTGTCGTGAATTACTGTTCCCTGAATCGGGCGCTACGCTCAGCCCGACACGGATTGCAAGAGAGGTGCAACGCCCGCGGGTCCTGGTTCCGCTCCTGCTGGCGGTGATCCTTCTCGGGACTGGAGCGGCCTGGCTGCTAAAGCGCAACCGCGATGCTCGCTGGGCGCGCGACCTGGCTTTGCCAGAGATCTCCCGGCTGGCCGATCAGGGAAGATTTGGCGAATTTGGCGAGGCCTTCACGCTTGCGGTGAAGGCGGAGCAATCGCTTCCCGGCAATCCCGTCCTGGCCCAACTATGGCCGGTCATCTCGTACCAGACTTCACTCGATTCCAGACCGGCAGGGGCCGATGTATACCGCAGGGCGTACAGCAATGGAAACGCGCCTTGGGTGCTGGTTGGCCGGACCCCGTTAAAAAATGTCCGCCAGCCGCGCGGCAACTTTACCTGGAAGTTCGAAAAGCCCGGATTCGGCACAGTCTTCCGCACCACCGCCGCCCTATTTAACTGGTATCCATCTCCGATCGGTCAACCTGTGGCTGCAACCGTCACTCTCGACGAGTCCGGAAAAACTCCTGCTGGCATGGTCAGGGTTTCCCCAGAAAAATATTCCAGGACGCTTTTCATCCCAGGTTACGAAGGCATGCCGGAGTTGGCGCTTCCGGATTATTGGATCGATCGATATGAGGTGACGAACCGCCAGTTCAAGGCCTTTGTCGACCAGGGCGGATATCAAAAACGCGAGTATTGGAAAATCGCTTTCCAGCGAGACGCAAAGCCTCTTTCGTGGGAACAGGCTATGGCGCTATTCCGCGATGGTGCCGGGCAGCCCGGACCGAAAGACTGGATCCAGGGCGAATATCCCAAAGGACAAGATGACTTCCCCGTGACCGGGATCAGCTGGTACGAAGCGGCGGCTTATGCGGAGTTCGCCGGCAAGAGTTTGCCCACTATCTATCACTGGAATCGGGCTGCAGGACCTTTTTCCGCCGCATCCATCGTGCCCGCCAGCAACTTCGGCGGTCCGGGTATTTTGCCGGTTGGCAGCAAGCCGGACATGAGCCCGTGGGGCAACTACGATATGGCGGGCAACGCGAAGGAGTGGATCTGGACCGAAGCCGAACCCGGCAAGCGCTACGTCCTCGGCGGAGCCTGGGACGAACCCAACTATATGTTCATCGATCCGGACGCGCAGTCGGCGTTTCTGCGCGCCTCGAATATCGGGTTCCGGTGCGTCAAGTACATCGAGCCGGAATCGCTCCCCAAAGTCGCGGCCGATCCCATGCCTTCGCCCCGCCGCGATTTAACTAAGGAGAAGCCCGCACCCGACCAATTGTTCCAAGCCTACCGCGGGGTTTATTCCTATGACAAAACACCGCTGAACCCATCGGTAGAGCCTTATGGCCAGGACGAAGAGGATTGGAAAGCCGAGAAAATCACCTACACCGCGGCCTACGGAAACGAACGGGCCATCGCCTACCTGTTCCTTCCAAAGAAATCCAAGCCGCCATTCCAGACCGTCCTTTTCTTTCCCGGATCGAATGCGCTCCTGCTGCGGAAGTTCTCGCTCTACACCACATCCGCTCTGGATGCTGTTCTCCGCAGCGGCCGCGCCGTGCTGTATCCCGTTTACAAGGGCACATACGAACGAGGCGACGGCATGGAATCCGACGTGGCCAACGAGACCAGCACCTGGCGCGACCACGTCGTCATGTGGGTAAAGGACGCCTCGCGTGCCATCGACTACGGCGAAACCCGTCCTGAACTCGATCACAGCAAGCTCGCCTATTACGGCTATAGTTGGGGCGCGGAACTCGGAGCCATTATTCCCGCCGTCGAACCTCGAATCAAAGTGTGTATCCTCGCGCTGGGAGGACTCGACTTCCATCGATCGCTTCCTGAAGTCGATACCATTAATTTCGTTTCAAGAGTGAAACAGCCGGTCTTGATGCTGAACGGACACTACGATTTCTTCTTCCCCGTAGACTCGACCCAGGAGCCGTTCTACCGGCTGCTGGGATCGCGGAAAGACCAGAAGAAACACCTGCTCTACGACACCGGCCACAACATCCCGCGCAACGAACTGATCAAGGAAACCCTGAACTGGCTGGATCAGTATCTCGGGCCAGTAAACTAATTCGCGTCCCCAACGCAAATCAAAACACATCGGATTCAAAATCTGCCTCCAAACCAAATTGCCCCCGAAAATGTGACCTCATGAAGCCGCGAAGCAGCGCAAGAATGCAGCCCACGGCGTAAGCCGTGGGTAGACGACCGGAAAGATGCCGAGCCCCAGCGGGACTCCACTCCGTATTGAAAACGGCCAAGTTGGTGCATTCTGCAATGTGCAGGGGGTTAGGGTTGTCACTCGATTGTCACTAGACGCACCCTGGCGCGGGAATCTCGCCTGGTGGGGTTCATGCACGATTTCGCGCAACGGATCAGCCCTCAAAACATGTAATCGCCTGGTTACAACAATAACCTTGCGACCAGTTCGGCACAGCGACTAGAATTGCGCCTGGCCCGAAAAAAGAGACAAGCATAGCGATTCCTGTCTGTCGGTTCTCTGGTTCTTGAGAATATCTTGATGATGAAACCCGGTGTCGTGGTCGCTTCGCTGTTTCTGTGTGTCATCCCAGTCTCAGCCGAACACAATTTCAAGCCGTTCGCAGTGCGTGAAAACCGACACGCCGTCTCCGAGCCACTCAGCGAGATCGCAAAGACCGCAGGGCCGCCGCCGTTTCACGGATGGATCGAGAAGGAGGAGGAAGGCAGCTTGAACAAGGTCACGCGGATTGTTGATGAGCCCGACAGCGTTATTCAGGATGACTCCGAGTTTAGGCAGGCTTTGCCGATTACTCTCCATTTCAACTTCGATGGGTTGGACGGAGTGCATGCGGGAGGCGTAGTCCCGCCCGACACCAACGGAGCGGTCGGCGACAAACAATTTGTCTTGATTACCAATTTCGCATACTCCGTCTACGACAAAAGCAGCGGTAAGAAAATTTTGGGTCCGATGGACATCCGCCATATTTGGAAGAAACTTGGCGGCCAGTGCGGGGGCTACGACATTGGCGATCCGATTGTGCTTTATGACAAACTCGCCAACCGTTGGTTCATCTACGAATTGTTCGGCTGCATTGCGGTCTCAACTACGGACGATGCTACCGGTCGTTTCAACCTCTACTCGATCACCTTGCCCGGCACTTCGGATTATCCGAAAGTGGGTGTCTGGCCAGATGCCTATTATCTTTCAGAAGTCAATTTCGTAAATGGGGTACCCGAGGGCGAGGCTTGCGCGCTGGACCGCACCGCAATGTTGGCGGGAAACGAAGCAACCATGGTTTGCATGCCTCCCAATCCTATAGATGGGACCCTGCTTCCAGCAGACTTGGATGGGACGACCGCCCCTCCGCACGGGGCACCCAACCACTACGTAGAACTGGGGAATTCCAATACTACGTTGAACGAATATGACTTCCACGTGGACTTCGTAAGAATTGAGCGCTCGACTTTTAAGGGACCGAACATTATTTCTGTCCCCGCCTACACGCAACTGTGCGGTGCGGGAAGGGGCGCTTGCATTCCGCAGCCCAATGGCGGTGATCTGCTCGATGCTGTTGGGGACCGTTTAATGTACCGCAATCCTTACCGCCATTTCGGCAACCATGAATCATTGGTTTTCAGCCATTCGGTGGCCCCGGGGAAGGGCTCCACGGCGGTTGCCGCAGAGCGTTGGTATGAACTCCGTTCGCGGCCATCGCGAGGTGTATTTTCTCTTCACCAGGCGGGAACCTATCAGAACAAGAGAAACAATTATTGGATGGGTAGCATCGCGATGGACAAGGCGGGCGACATCGCCATGGGCTTCAGCGCGGACAATAGCACGACACTTGAACCCAGCATTTATTTGACGGGGCGCGTTCCGACTGATCCATTAAACAAAATGGAGAGCACGAGATTGGTAGTGAGAGGCAAAAACGTGCAGATTGGCAGCAATCGCTGGGGAGATTACAGCAGTTTAAGTATAGATCCAAGTAATGATTGTACTTTCTGGTACGTGCAGGAGTACGGCAAGAAGGGCGGAAGGAACTGGCAGTCTCGGGTGGTTTCGTTCCGGTTCAACCGCTGCAAGTAGACGAATGAATTAGATGGTTGGCGTAACATCCCCATATCGCTTATTGACCTCGCGACCGTGGGGTTCTGAGCGAAATGGCCTGATTACAGAAGTTACTTCCTAATACGCTTCTCGCGACAATCTGTTCCGTCGCCTCATGCTTCGCAGTAGTATTCAATTGCATGAGATCAATTCTCTGCACACTTGTCATTCTGTCGCTCTGGATACCGCAGGCTCCCGCGCAATCTGCCTTGCTGGTCGGGTTGCACGTTAATACTCAGGACGACGGCAACGGGAAGCAACCGCCTAGCTATCGCACATTTCTCATTACGTTCCGCGATGGCAAGGTGCAACTGGCCGCCGATCTGCCCGACTTGATCGTTCCGCGAAAGGACGGCTTTTGGCGGGTGGGCACTCTGCATAAAGGACCTGCGGGACAGGGGGGCTATCAAGAATTCGTCTATGCGGTTCCTGGCAGATCCGTTCCCCACGCCGTCGGCGAGTATCATCCGGCTAACCCTGACTGGAATTGCTCCGAAACCGACCAGGCCACCATTGAGTTTGTGAACCCCGATCTGCTTTCCGTCTCTTATTTCACTGAACCCGCTTGTTCTCTTCAGGTCGAATTCCAACACGGAACGTACAAGCTCGATGAACTCGAAAATGAATTAGAAATAACCGCGGCCCTAGGGGCCGCTGCGTGGGACGCTGAAAAGAAAGCTGACGCCTCTGCAAAGGCGGACAACGACGTTTCCCCGGACTGCGTCGGAGTCTCAAAACCAGAGGCGACGAATTGGGGAATCGAGCGCTCTAGCCGGTTACCTGGGAGCGTGGCCAAATCATGGGTTCTCGTCAGCGACTTCAATACACCTCACGTTTGTCGTGACGGCGATACCTACGAAATCAAGTTCCCGATTCCAGAATCTCTCACCGGACCCGCCTATCACGCCGACACTCTGTTGTCGCTTCTACAATCCAAGGTGGCCAAGGATAACTACATTCTTCCCGGCGAGGCTCTTCTAAACCCCGCTGGAGACTTCCTTGTGGCTTTTGGCTACAGTCCGCCCGTCAGAATATTCGGCATAAGACCGCAAGCCATCGAACCCAAGCCCGTACTCTCCGTGCCCACCACTCTGGAATCGAATGTCGTGATGGTGCAATGGGCGCTGGGAAGACACGTCCGTGAGTGGGAATCTGATCTCCAGGCGCTACAAGAAACTCACTTACCGGAACCCACCGTTGCGACTGGCAATCGTCAAGGGAGCGACTAGGTGTGAGACCGCATTCGTTGTTGGCGAAAAATCGCGGTTACACTCACAGCCCCAACGGTAAGATTGACGCGCCAGTCGCTCCGCTGCCATGGGATTCGTCCGGCCCCGCGCATCCAGTGAATCAGCGTCAAGCTGACTTCTTTTGTGGCAAGCTGAACGGAATCACCTTCCCATATTCTTCCGGAGGTATCCACTTCGTTGCCTTTCTTCTAAAGCTGCTGGGGACGAAGAATTCAATGATCTGCGCCATAAATCACCCCACTTGTAACAACAAAACTGAGGTGAAAAAGTTTCTCATTTTGACAAATCTCTACAAATGCCTTCGGGCTGATTAACCGGGTAAGAGCGAACTTGCAAACGTGCGGAGAATCCTGATTAGACGGTATCTCCGCTTGTTGTAACCGGGGTGAGCCGAGTCAAAACAAGAACGGATTCTTGCACAGCAGTTCGTTACGACGCTTTTGGCGGGGGCGTGATTTGCTTCAACCGCATTCTGGCGGCATAGCATTCTTCGTGAACAGCCTTTCCGTTCTCATCGGTTTTGGCGGCGTCAAGCTCAACGGGTTTATTGCAGATGCTGCATTTTGGTAATCGGAGTTTGCCGATAAATTGCAAGAATTTCCGCACGGGGCTGACCTCTAGACGCGAAGCGCCGGGCAACGCCAATACCCATTAGAAACACGTTCCGGGAAAAAGTGTTGCGCGCAAATTCGCGTCATGCGATGGGTTGCGGTTAATGACGAATCCCCATAAACGCGAACGAACAGGGACGAGCAGTCAAAACGCGTAATCGCCTGTTGACGGAAGGCATCCGTACTCCTCAAAGTTTAGCCACTGACTGTGTTGCGACCGGCTTCGACGGCTTGAGGCTGAAGTCGGGGCGAAGCGCCTTCGGGGCGGAGCGTTGAGAGGCTGTGGCCTGTTTGGACTGGCCGCCGTCGGGCAGCCGGAAGGCGTACAGGTTGCCGTCGGCCGAGCCCACATACACCACTCCATTTGCCACGGCGGGCGAGGAATCGATACCTCCGGCGTGGTAGCTCCACAGTTTGGCGCCGGTGCTAGCGTTCAGGGCGTACACGTTGCCGTCGGCCGAGCCCACATACACCACCCCATTCGCCACTGCGGGGGACGTGCCCACATTGCCTCCGGTGGTGTAGCTCCACTTCACCTTGAGATTCTTCACATTGTGAACGTGGAGCACATTCTCAAACGGGTTCATGCGCTGCATGTTGAGCCGGTGGAACGGTGGAACTGCCTCCAGTTGGCATGGACGTCGAATCGCGTCTGCGTAGCTCTGCCCCCGGAACGCCCGACCACGCTCACCCAGTGGTGTCCGGGCAGCGCCGAAGCAGGCCCTGGAATGCCGATCTTGGAGAATGATCCTGCGCTGTTGACAACGGCGACAGCCTCGTCTTTGGCGTCGAAATAAATGTCCACCCTTGTGTTCGGGGCGAAGCCACGGCCTGAGACGAGAATCCGGCTCGTCGGCAGTCCCGATTTCTTCGAGAGGGTGATGAACGGCGCGGCGCTGGCTAGGCCACAGAGCAGCAGGCACGCGCCAAACAAAAAGGCCAGAAAGTTGATCGACTGAGATCGTTCCCCAGACTGCTTGTTATAAACACTCACCGCGCAACCATCTTCGCTTTGATGCCAAAGAAACGCCGCCAAGCGGCAGCGGAGGCAACGAAGCTGTCGGGGCTTTCGATGTAGAGGGTCGCTAGACGACTCGGCGAGCGTGCTGGCCATAACATGAGTGAACGCTGAGCAGGCCCCGAAACAATTGCAGAGCCGACCTGACTTTTCACAGGGAAGGCCGCCGATGGTGAAGAGAGGCGAGCGACTAAGCTCCATCTAACCTGCCGGGGTAATGGCGATGGCATGTACGCAGAGGAGACCAGAGGCACCAGCGGCGATCGCGGTAGGGACACCAGTTACCCGGTGCCCCCCGCACAGACCCGGACGGACGCTCATTAGCGCATCCGGTCTTAATCTCGGATAAATAGCGGCCGAGCATAAAGCTCCTCCGCACACTCCCCCACCCGGGGGACACGCGCAGTCCCGCTCTGAGTCGGGTACGTGTCAAATGGTTCTTAAGCACGTCCTTCGACGAGCCAGATCCGCAGGAGACGAGCACCTACAAACGCTGGAAAGTTCGAGTCGCAGCTTATCAGGCCATGCTGTTCAAAGCGTCATTTCCCTTGCCGGACAAGTACAAGGTTGCTTTCGATGCAAACAAGAGCCTGAGAGATCGGCTGGGGCAACGGCAGTCAATTGGTGGTCATGGAGGCTAGTAACGACCCGGGTTTCACTTCGTTCTTGAGAGTGCTTTCTGAATCGTAATAAAAACGTATCCAGCATCGCGGGACGCATAAAGAAAAGCCTGCCCCACGCGACCAAATTGTGGAACTACGAAAGTGATGAGGCGATACGGTTCTTCTGCAGCAGATCGCCATAATTTATGGGTATGATTGAAGCCCCGGCTATCAGTATTCCGGCAATTACATCAACCACGTAGTGCCATTCCAGCAAGATGATGGCAACAGTCAACAGCGCGTCGTATGTCAGCAAGAGAGCTAAGATCCGCTTGTAGCGCCTCAAAAACCAGGTCACTATGAGCGGCGCACAGATGTGCACACAGGGAAAGGCGATGAAGTAATCCGTAGAGAGGCGATTGAGAGGAACGTGTTCCCACCGCGCCAGCGCATGATCAATGGACCCCCGCTGTAGTGAATATGTTTTTAGAGTGATGGGAAAGTCTGCAAAGTGAGTCGGACAAAGGTAATAAGGGCCTTGACTCGTCCACAGGTAAAACAGCACCAAGGCCACATAGCTTGGAAGAATTACCGTACCAACGAACTTCAATCCTTGTCTCGTTCCATCACAAATTGACACTAAGATCAGGCCAGCCCCGAGTAGCGGAAACATCCCAAGGTAAATAACTTCCAGAAAGCGGAATACAGAGATCGGAAAAGTTCTAACTGCCCAGTGACTGATCTGGGAAACAGAAACTCCACGGAGCAACCACAGGTCCATGGAGTTGAAGGAGGCATCTCTGGCGGCGAAGAAACGGGCCGAGACAATAATGTCGTTGTAAGCGAATACCAGCACCCAGCAGACAAGCAAATAGAGGGCTGGCAGCATCACGGAAAGTGCGGCCTTCCTCCCGGTTCCGGGGGGTAATCTGTAAAAAAATTCGAGCAGCGCAACCGTGTCTACGGTTAGTACCAATGCTTTGCCCCAAGATAGTGCCAGGCATAGACCAAAGAAAAACGCTAAGACTGGAAGGATTCGTAGCTTTTCGTCCTTGAATCGGCGCAGTGTGGGGCCAAATGTGTTTTTCGGCTCGAACCCCAGAAGGCACAAGAGTACCGCGAGGAAGATTGCATGCATGGACAGCAGCAAGTAAAAGGCGCCCAGCACTGCCCATTTAAAGTTGACGGGCAGGCTAAACCGTTTGAGCAATGGCACAACGGCGAGAATTAAGATTGCGGTGGCCCAATAGGGAAGGTGGCTGCCCTTCTTCAGGTTCGAATGAATCACCGGCGCCAAAATTTTCAATGTAGGGAGCCTAGCACGCGAGTACCCGCGCGGCAAATAAGGTGCTGGAGCTTAAACCTGGGGACACAACTGTTGTAACATCGCTTCTCTGACAAATGTCGACCCGTGTCAAGCACTTTTCGAGCGCACTGCTGCATGTACTCAAAAGGAGCGCCATTTCGTTCGCCCCACCAGCCAATAAACTCCGTACCCCACAAGACAGCGAACAAGATCCAATGCCAGCGTTTCAGGACGATCGTTATCATCGTCAGGATTCTAACCGGGGAAGGCGATTTATCACTCACTGAGAAACAGAACCGCGTAAGGAGCGTCTCCGCCCGCACGACCACGACCTCATGCTTTGACATTGCGGACAG
>Ga0210406_10002245_pt1 | contig 22407 bp, 20 predicted proteins | sample IncBWC30MmetaG_FD_155454 | JGI IMG/M metagenome (GOLD analysis project Ga0210406, IMG submission 155454) | Forest soil microbial communities from Barre Woods Harvard Forest LTER site, Petersham, Massachusetts, United States - Inc-BW-C-30-M | ecosystem: Environmental > Terrestrial > Soil >...
AGCCTGCCCCGCACTTGGATAGCGGGGTGGGCACCGGTTTTGCCTTGGCTAACAAACGCGAAAACGCGTTTGCGCGGCGATCATGCTTAAACAAAAGTGAGAAGCGGGATGACAATTCGAAGAAAAGTCATCCTGTTCCAGGCGCATGCGCGGCGACGCCGAAAATCCGGGATTGTGCAGCGGCGAACCCGGAATCCATCCGCAACGGCCAAAGTTTGCAAGTTACCCGGAATGCGATAGCTACCCGGCGCCACGCGGGATTATTTCTTGACGGTTTTTGAACGTCCTGTGCGGTGGGAATTGGCGAGCCGGCCAAGCGTAATCTTGATCTGCTGCTCGTCGATGTCGTCCGGGTCGTAAGGGCCCCCGTACCACTCAAGCGCCTCTTTGGCTTTCTTGCCGCGTTTACTGGCAATGTTTTCAATGAACTCGAAGTAGCCGGGCGGACCGCCGCAGTCTTCGGGCGGGCATCGGCGTTCGCCGCCCAGGAAGCGGGGGTAGGATTCTCTGGCCTCAGCGGGCTTGATGGCTTCGACCATGATCCGATGTGCCCAGTCGTCGCCAAAATCATACATGTAGCCGAACTCTGTCACCCCGGTTGCCAGCAGCGCGGATAGTTTGGTCGAGGCTGCATTGCTGATCCGCTTGTTCGGATGGGGATCATCAGGAAAGGGAATGCCGTATCTGCGCTCGTCGGCTGTAAACTGCCAGAGATGGTAGTCGAGCCATCCCATCGCGGCCTGGATGACCTTGTGCAGGGTCTTCAGGTTCATCGAGGTGCGCACGGCGACGCGTCGCCAGATCAACGGCTCGATATACTCGATCTCAATACGCAGGACGGCGATGGCGTCACTGGAGGAAGCGGTCATGCCCCCAATTTGACTCCGCTTCGCCGCCAATTCCAGGGCAATAACTCAGCTATCCTGTTGATGGAGTGGCCCTTGGCCATGCGGTCGATGACGTCGGCAATATCGGCCTCGGAGAGTGCGCGCGGCAATTTTTTGATCACCGACGACGTCATTCCGGGGCGCGCTGAAAGCGCGAACCCGGAATCTCGAGATTCCCCGATGAGCAATTGCGCATCTGAGGTCTGGTCCTTGCGGCCCATCCACGATGTGCAATTGCACATCGGGGAATGACGAACTATCTTGTGTCCACCGAAGCCAGGAACTCCTCGGCCTTCTCACGCGATGGAAAACGGCCAAGCTCGCGACAATCGGGATCGTGCTCCGTCGAGTCGGGCGACCAAAGCACGATGAACTCGCCGCCTTCCTCCTCGATCAAGGTGGTCAGTTCCTCGCTCTCATAAGGGGTCATGTCCCGAAACCCGCAGTGCGGGCATTCGTCGTCGCACGTGCAAGACCACTGATCGAGCCAAATGCGTTTGCAGCGGGCGCATCGGTAGAAATTGAGAAACCAGGCAATGCGAGTCTCCTAGGATCGCAAACGATAATTTCCGCGCGACACGAAGTCGATAAATCCGCGATCGCGCAAATATTGAAGCTGCTGACGTATCTTGGGTTTGACGTTCTGATTGCCGGGATAAAGGTCGCCCAGATGCCGCTCGAAGGCATACACTTCGTCAAGCGTGAAGTCTCGTTTGCCGAGCGACTCCACGCATTTCATGACATCTAGCAGCCAGCCACGTGTTTCGGGTGACTCGTTTCGGAGGAAAAGCGTCTTTTGCCATTCCGCAAGGACTAGCTCTTTCGCCCGAATGACACCGCTTTCAACGATGTGAATTTTGCCTGACTCGGGAACGCGGTCGAGCAGGATTTTCGAGCCGGTCCATCCGGCGCGCCGCGCAGTGGCCGCCAGAGGTTTTCGTTCCTCAATGATCTCGCGGACAAAGAAATGTTTTGGCACGATGAACAGGTTCACGACCGCAAGCGACTTGAGGTCGTAGTTCATCAGCAAAAGGTTGGGATTGTTGCTTGCAGCCAGACGCTCGCACTTGGTGTTGAACTCTCCGTCCAGAACCTTTGCGCCGAATTTTCCCTTCTGGCTCTTCAGCTCGAACTCTTCAGCACAGGACGTGCAAAAGAAATCCGCCAGCGGGCTGTTGTTGGGGAAGGACGAAATTCTCGCGTTGCCGCAGTGCGGGCAATAGGCCCAGGCGCTCACCCAAGCTTCGGTCCATGCGCGGGCATTTTGCGAGCCGCTGGAATAGGCGGCTTGCGATTCTTCGAAGCCAAGTTTCATAAGCCTTCCGCCCCAGCCGGTACGTCGTCGGCTGTATCTATCTAGCTGTACAACCACGGGAAAGGTTAGGCTATATTGCTTTTCGGGGAACGACGTTGAGGAGCCGTGTTTTGGCGGCGAGGGGTACCGATGGGGCAAGTCGTCACGGGAAGAGCCGTCAAAAAACCGGCGAAGGTGAAAGGTGGCGGCGCCCGTGTGGTGACCTACGAGATTGAAAGTTGGTCCGAATTCATCAACGTCATTGAGAGCTGGCAGGGTTTCCGCAATTGGTGTTTCCGCGGCCAAGGCGATGCGGGGTGGACCCTGCGACCTTCCCTGTCGCGTCACATTGAAGTGTCGAAAGTTGTCCGGAAGGCCTGGCCGCGCCAGGAGGAGCGGATACGCCGCATCTTTGAACGCAAATCGCATTTGTTCACCCAGGACACGCCGCGCGATGATGAACTCGAATGGCTTGCGCTGATGCAACACTACGGGGCACCGACACGGCTACTCGATTTCACGTGGTCGCCGTACGTGGCGGCTTTCTTCGCGCTGGAGCGCGCAACGGAAAACGCCGCGATCTGGGCGGTCAATCTCCCGCTGCTGTGGGATATCCACGACCGGCATCGCATCGACGGCGTCACGATTGAAGCAGCCGATCCACGCGACGCCAAGGCCTTCAACAAATACTTTCTTCCTAACCAGCGCGCCTTCGTGTGGCAAGGAGATCCATTCCGCATGCCCCTGCGTGTCGTCGCACAATCGGGCACGTTCCTCGTATCCAGTCATTTGGGGATGACCGTTGAGGACATTCTCGCCCGTTATCCCGGCGAGGGGCAATTGCTGGCCAAGTTCGTGCTCCCGGCCGCGAAGTTGCGCGCCGAGGCGATGGCATCGCTCTACTCCATGAACATCACGCAGGCGACGCTGTTTCCCGGTCTCGACGGATTGGCGCGCTCGATGGCCTATGAGTTTGAGTATAGCTGGGAAGTCGATCTCGCAACTGACGAGATCGTCGAAGCGATACGCCATCCGCATTTGCCCGACTCCGTGCTCGATCTTTTGCGCGCCAAGGACTCGCGCGCAAAATGAACCATGGATCAGGATGATTGCTCTCTTGCGCGAGGCGCCCCGGGGGTTGGCCGTCGCTGATTGCCCGCGACGAAGCGCGATAGCTTCGGATCGAATCGCTACCGCTTCTTCCATCCACCGCGATGCCCCGGTGCGCCGCCGGTGGAGCGCGGGGCGGGGCCGAATTCGGGGCCGGATTGGCGCGAGTCGGTTGGCTGGAAGATTTTGCTGCCGGTGCCATCGTCGGGCTTGTCGTGCGGAGGTTTGCGTGGGGTTGAGCTGCCCGGGCGATAGGGCAGCGACTCTGGTCCGTGCATTTCGTCGAGATGGGGTTTGTGGACGCGGGAGGTCGAGGAGGCACCGCCCGTGGGGCGCCCCTCATCCGCCTTCGCCCTTCGGGCTTCGGCGGACGCGCCCCGACCCTCCAAGAGCGAGCTTTGCTCGTCTCGACCCCGTGAAGAACGGGGCGAGGGGGAAGAGGCCCCGCCGCGCGGTGAGGCAGAAAAGCCGCCGCGTTTCTTCAGCGTGGCCGCCGGCAGGTTCGCGGCCTCGCCGTATTTCTTCGTCCCGGCATAGGCGCCGGCCTTGCCTTGCACCGTGCGCTGCTTTGCGGTGGGGTCGTCGACCACCGCAAGCTCCGTCGCGCGCAGGCGTTTGACCTCGTCGCGCAATCTAGCGGCTTCCTCGAAATTCAGATCGGCGGCGGCCTCGCGCATCCGCGTCTCCAGGTCGTTCAAGACGGTCTCGAAATTGTGCCCGATCGAAATCACGTCATCGGCCATGCCGCCGTCGCCGATCTCGACCAGCACATGGTCGCGCTCGTAGACGCTGTTCATGATGTCGTGGATCGAGCGCTTGATGCTTTCCGGCGTGATGCCGTTGGCAATGTTGTACTCGACCTGCTTTTCGCGGCGGCGGTCGGTTTCCGCAATGGCGCGCTGCATCGAGCCGGTGATCTGGTCGGCATAGAGGATCACCTTGCCGTCGACGTTGCGCGCGGCGCGGCCGATGGTCTGGATCAGCGAGGTCTCGCTGCGCAAAAAACCTTCCTTGTCGGCGTCCAATATCGCAACCAGCGCGCATTCGGGAATGTCGAGGCCCTCACGCAGCAGGTTGATGCCGACCAGCGCGTCGAACGCGCCGAGCCGCAAATCCCGGATGATCTCGATGCGCTCGATGGTGTCGATATCCGAGTGCATGTAGCGCACGCGAATGCCCTGCTCATGCAGATATTCGGTAAGATCCTCCGCCATCCGCTTGGTCAGCACGGTGACCAGCGAGCGATAGCCGGCTTGGGCTGTGGCGCGGACCTCGCCGACAAGATCGTCGACTTGCGTGCGCGCCGGGCGAATATTTACCGGCGGATCGATCAGCCCGGTCGGCCGGATCACCTGCTCGACGAACACGCCGCCGCTCTCGTTCAATTCCCACCCGCTCGGCGTCGCCGACACCGCGACCGATTGCGGGCGCATCATGTCCCATTCCTCAAACCGCAGCGGCCGGTTGTCCATGCAGGAGGGCAGCCGAAAGCCGTATTCGGCCAAGGTCGCCTTGCGCCGGAAATCGCCGCGGAACATGCCGCCGATCTGCGGAATGGTGACGTGGCTTTCATCGGCAAACACCAGCGCATTGTCCGGCACATATTCGAACAGCGTCGGCGGCGGCTCGCCGGGGCGGCGCCCGGTGAGGTAGCGCGAATAGTTCTCGATGCCGGCGCAGCTTCCCGTGGCTTCCATCATCTCCAGGTCAAATGTGGTGCGCTGCTCCAGCCGCTGCGCCTCGAGCAGGCGGCCCTGGTTGTTGAGCTGGTCGAGCCGCAGTTTCAGTTCGCCCTTGATCGACTTGATCGCCTGCACCAGCGTCGGGCGCGGCGTCACATAGTGCGAGTTGGCGTAGATTTTTATGAATTCGAGGTCGTCCTGCTTGTGGCCGGTGAGCGGATCGAACTCTTCGATATTTTCGACGACATCGCCGAACAAATTGACGCGCCAGGCGCGGTCTTCATAGTGCGCCGGAAAGATGTCGATGACGTCGCCGCGCACCCGAAAGGTGCCGCGGGTAAAATCGGCTTGAGTCCGTTTGTACTGAAGCGCCACCAAATCAGCGATCAATTGCCGCTGGTCGATGCGCTCGCCTTTTTTCAGCGCGAACGTCATCGCAGTATAGGTTTCGACCGAGCCGATACCGTAGATGCACGAGACCGAAGCGACGATGATGACGTCGTCGCGTTCGAGCAGCGCGCGCGTCGCCGAGTGGCGCATGCGGTCGATCTGCTCGTTGATGGAAGAATCCTTCTCGATATAGGTGTCGGTCCGCGGCACATAGGCCTCGGGCTGGTAGTAGTCGTAATAGGAAACAAAATATTCGACCGCGTTGTCGGGAAAGAAACTCTTGAACTCGCCATAGAGCTGCGCGGCCAGGGTCTTGTTCGGCGCCAGGATCAGGGCAGGGCGCTGCGTTGCCTCGATCACCTTCGCCATGGTGTAGGTTTTTCCCGACCCGGTGACGCCGAGCAGCACTTGCGTGCGGTCGTTGCGCGCGATGCCTTCGACCAGATCGGCGATCGCGGTCGGCTGGTCGCCCTTCGGCTCGTAGTCGGATTTGATCACGAAGCGCACGCCGCCTTCGGATTTTTCCGGGCGCGGCGGGCGATGCGGCGTCCACACTTTCAGCTGGCCGTCTTCGCCCTTGAATTCGGGGCGGCCCTCGCGGATCAGGTCTTCCAGCGCGTCGGCGGTCGCCTTGACGCCGAACGCTTCCATCTTGCTGCGCGGCGGGTGGGCGAGCGCCTCGTCGTCATCCTCGGCGGTCGGCAGCCCAAGCTGCCGCGCCAGCTCCGGATCGAGCGTCGGGATCGTCGCCGCGGTGCCGTAGTTCGCTTGCGGGGTTTCGTCGAAGCCGGCTCGCGCTTCCTCGCGGGCGGGACTCGCGGAGGCACCCCCACCCTGACCCTCCCCCGCAAGCGGGAGAGGGGACGCAGGTTGAGACTCCGCAGCATCATTACTCTCAGCAACGCCGGGTGCGAGACGCCTGGAGCCCTCTCCCGCTTGCGGGGGAGGGTTGGGTGGGGGCGACGCACGGGAGGTGCCAGCCGCATCGCGCTTCGCCACGTCATCGTTCGCGCCGCGGGTCGAGGCCCGCGCGCGGTGCGCGGCGGCCTCGCCGCCGGCGCGGCGATCCCAGGAATTATCCGGCGGCGGCTGCAATCCGGTCGACGAACCGATGCCGCTTTCGCCGCGGTTGATCGCGGGATTGAGCAGTTTTGCCAGCGACGGTCCGATCGGCTGCACCTCGGGCCTCGACGCCTTGGAATTTGGTGCCTTGGAACTTGGCGCTTTTGATCTTGGGGTTTTGCGGGGCTTTTTGGGATCGTCTGAATGCTTCGCCATTGGCCGAATATGGGATGACTCCGGCCGCGAGAAAAGGGCAAAAGCCCCGGCAGCGAGCGTGGGTAAACTCAGATGTCAGCAGCTGTCAGCCGTTAGAGCAGGATGACTTTTCTTCGAATCGTCATCCCGCTCTATCTTTTTGTTTGGGCATGATCTCCGCGCAAACGCTTTCCGCGTTTTGTCGCGAGGGAAAACCGGTGTCCACCCTCGGGTCAAGCCCGAGGGCAGGCTTTTTCCGGATCATGCTCTAGGTTCGTCAGGCCAAAGCCGGCGCGGGCGAGGTTTTCACGATATCCAGATGAATCCCGCCGCAGTGCGTGCATCGCATGGTCCAATATTCGGCACCGGCGCGGCCGCCGATCACCTGAAGGACGGCCAGGCTCGCCTGGCAGTCCGGGCAGTTCGAACGGGCGGCTTGGGAATATGCCGGGAGGACCTTGGTTTCCGCCTGAGTTTCGTGGGTTTCAAGGTGCGACATCGATGCCGTCCTTTCCGGTTGGCTATGCGACAGTCGGGCTGCGACCCTTCGGCGCCGGCGAAGGGCTAGCGCGTGATGACTTTTCTTCGAATCGTCATCCCGCTCTATCTTTTTGTTTTGAGCATGATCTCCGCGCAAACGCGTTCCGCGTTTGTCGCGAGGGAAAACCGGTGTCCACCCCGCATCAAGTGCGGGGCAGGCTTTTTCCGGATCATGCTCTAGCGCTGCCTGATGTGGTCGATGTGGGCCTTGGCGTCGGCGATCGCGGCATCGGGATCGGACCACGCGAAGCCGACCTCGAGGGTGGGAAACAACACGCCGTCGATCACGACCGGGTTTTGGTCGGCCCGCTTGATGCGGGCGTGCCACAAGCCTTTGCCAGCCTCAAAGGATTCGATATCGAAACCGTTATAGGAGAAGATCATCTTAGCTAGTCCCCGTTTAGAGCGCGAAGTCAGGGGACCATGTTTCCGCCGCGCGGAATGTGAACTGGTTCACATCTGCGGATTTTTCATTTTGCGCCGGCCTCAGCCGCGCGCGGCGATGTGGTCGGCGAGCACGGCCGCATCGTCGCCAACCCCGGACAGGAACGCCGATTTCATTCTCGACAGCCATTGCAGGCCGAGGAAATAAAGCCCTTGTATCTCGCTGACGCCATGGCGGTGCAGGGGCTCACCGCGTGGATCGAAGGCGGGGATTTCGACCCAGCCGAAATCGAGACCGTATCCGGTCGCCCAGATCACCGCGCCGATCCCCTCGGTGCGAAGGTCGAGCCGCCGCAACGGCTCGGCGACACAGGCGGGATCGGGCAATGTCGCGCGCGCGGCGGGGTCCTCCGGATACCGGAGCCCGCGTTGCCTGATGTGGGCATCGACCATGTCGAGGAAGGTCGTATAACCGGTATCGCCGGTGGCGAGACTTTCGGCGAGATCTGCCGCGATGTCGATCACACCGTCGCGCGCCGCCTGCACCCGGCCGAGCAGAATGATGCCGTCGGCCGCAAAGCCGCGGAAGTCGATGGTGTAGCCACCATAGGCGCCCGTGAGGACAGGCGGCAGCCGCGAGCCTGCGCGCAGTTCCACCGGGACGTTGTCGACGCCCGTGTCGGCGAACCACCAGACCAGATCGCGGCCACGGTAGCTGCGTGGCAGACGGTGGTGCTGGCCGACCGAGAGAAAGACGCGGCGGCCGGCGCGGAACAGCTCATCGGCGATCTGGGCGCCGGAAGCGCCGGCGCCGGCCACCAGCACCGCGCCCGGCGGCAGCTGATCCGGATTCTTGTAGCCGCTGGCGTGGACCTGAAAGATGTTTTCATCGCGCAACATGCCCGGCATGAGTGGCCGCTGATAGGGGCCAGTGGCGACGACGACATTTTTAGCTTCGAACTCGCCTTCGGATGTCTCCGCGACAAAACCGGACGCGCCATTGCGACGAAGCCGCCTCACCGCGACGTTACAGCGAATCGGCGGCGCGACGAAATCGGCATAGGCCTCGATGAAGGCAATGATATCGCCTGATGATGCAAAGGCGTCCGGGGCGGTGCATTGAAATGAAAAATCCGGCAGCCGCACCGACCAGTTGGGAAACTGAAATTTCAGGCCATCCCAGCGTTCGCTGCGCCAGCGCTCCGCGATCCGGCCGCGCTCGAGCACGAGATGCGATAGCCCGCGCTGCTTGAGGCGGTAGCTCATCGCGAGCCCGGCCTGGCCGCCGCCGATCACAAGCGTGTCGATCTTTTCAGCTGGCATGGCGATTGACCTTGCTAGCCGCCTTGCCGCGCGCGGCCGGACTAGCGGCAACGCGGATGATCCAGCGCCGGAACGCCAAGAAATCGCGCTGCTCGCTCTGGAAGCCGCGATAGACCAGATACCAGCGCATGCCCTTGGGCACGCTCAGCGCAAACGGGGCTACCAGCCTTCCTGCGGCAAGGTCGTCGTCGATATAGGGCCTGATGCCCATGGCGATGCCGAGCCCGTCGACCGCGGCCTGCAGCGCCTGGCCGTAAAATTGAAACTCCGGTCCGCGCGCGGAGGTCCGCGCGATGCCGGCGGCCTTCAGCCATGACGGCCAGTCGTCTGCGGCATGCGCGACGCGCAGCAAGCTCGATCCTTTGAGATCGCTGGGACGCTTGAGCTCTCTGGCGAGCCGTGGCGCGCAGACCGGCATGAGATCGGCGGCGAACAAAGGTTCGGCGGCGAGCCCCGGCCATTCGCCGTCGCCGAGCGTGATGCCGCAGCTCCAGTCGTCGCCGAACGGCGCCGCCGCGCCGCCGGTGGTGATGCGCACATCGATGCCCGGCTCCTCGCGGCGAAAATCCGCCAGTCGCGGGATCAGCCAGCGCATCGCAAAGGTAGGTCCCACGCCGATGGTCAGCACGCGGACGCTGGCAGAGGCCGTCACCTGCGCGGTGAGGCTCGCCAGCGCATCGAAGATCGGCGTCAGCCCGCTCTGATAGGCGCGCCCCGCTGCCGTCATCACCAGCCGGTTCGCCTTGCGCTCGAACAGCGCGACGCCGAGCCGCTGTTCCAGAAGATGCACCATCCGGCTGATCGCGGCCGGCGAGACGTTGAGCTCGCTACCTGCGGCCGCAAAGCTGCCGCCGCGGCCTGCGGCCTCGAACGCCTTGATGCCGTTTAGAAACAAGAGCCGCCGCATCTCCAATGCTCCTTATTGTTTGAGCATGTCCTCCGCGCAAACGCGTTGCGCGTTTGTCGCGAGGGAAAACCGGTATCCACCCCGCATCAAGTGCGGGGCAGGCTTTTCCGGGTACCATCAGGAAAACTGATGCCAGGGCAAGATAACTCTGTTTGCGCCTCCGGTCCAAGCAAGGCACAAATATATAAGGAGAATCGAATGACGCCGCTGATGATCGCCGGGCTCGGGCTGCTGATGGTCGCGACCGCGTTCCTGTCGGGCCTGTTCGGCATGGCCGGCGGGCTGATCCTGATCGGCGTGCTGCTGGCGCTGATGCCGCTGCCGACCGCGATGGTGCTGCACGCGATCACGCAGATGGCCTCGAACGGCTGGCGCGCGTTCCTGTGGCGGGCGCATATTCGCTGGCGGCCGGTCTCGGTTTATCTGATCGGCTGCGCGCTGGCGCTCGCGGCATGGTCGATCGCCCGCTACGTGCCGGACAAGCCCATTGCGTTGCTATTGCTCGGGGTGACGCCGTTCATGGCGCGGCTGATGCCGAAGGAGATCAAGCCCAATCCCGACAGCGTCTGGCAGGGCACCTTGTACGGCTCGATCTGCATGGGGCTGATGCTGATGACCGGCGTCTCCGGGCCGCTGATGGACACCTTCTTTCTCGGCGGCAAGTTCGATCGCCGCGAGGTCGTCGCGACCAAGGCCACTTGCCAGGTCGCAAGCCACTTCACCAAGCTGATCTATTTCGGCGGCATCATCGATCAGGCCGCGACCCTCGACCCGGTGCTGGCGCTGGTGGCGATCGCAGCCTCCATGCTCGGCACCACGCTGGCGCGGCGCATCCTGGAAGCCATGAGCGATGCGCAGTTTCGCACCTGGGCCAACCGGCTGATCACGACGGTGGCGAGCTACTACATCCTTTATGGTGGTTGGCTGTTGCTGGCCCGCAGCTCTGTCGCATCCAACTGAGCATGATCCGGAAAAGCATGCCCTCGGGCTACGACCCGATGGGTGGGAACCGGTTTTCCGAAAAGATCATGCTCCAAGGGAGAAAGCCGATGACGGAGGCGGCCGATCCGCTGGTGCTCGATTTCGTCGAATGGGTGGCGCGGGAGCCGCGGGTTTACGCCGAAGTGGTGGCGACCTGGCGAACCTCATGTCCGCGCCTGACGATCTGGGAAGACGCCGCCGACCGCGGCTATGTCGCGCGCGAAACGGTCGCGGGTTTCGGGTTGATCGTGACGGTCACCGAAGGCGGCAAAAAACTTTTGCACGAACATGATCGGGTCTGCTAGCGGTCCGATTCTGACTTTCCCATCGCGATCACTTTCCCGCGCCCGCCATTGACTTGAACACCCGCACCGGCGACATTCATGCAACCGCATCCAATTTTCCGATGCCTGACAAATCCTATGGGAACGCGCCATGATCGACCTTTATTACTGGACCACGCCGAACGGCCACAAGATCACGATGTTTCTTGAAGAAACCGGGCTGAGGTACAAGATTTTCCCGATCAACATCGGCAAGGGCGAGCAGTTCAAGCCGGAATTTCTGAAGGTCGCGCCGAACAACCGGATTCCCGCGATGGTCGATCACGAGCCGAAGGGCGGGGCCAAGCCGATCTCGATCTTCGAATCCGGCGCGATGCTATTGTACCTCGCGGAGAAGACCGGAAAATTCCTGCCCGCCGACCTCTACGGCCGCTACGACGCGATCCAGTGGACGTTCTGGCAGATGGGCGGGCTCGGGCCGATGGCCGGCCAGAACCATCACTTCCGCAACTACGCGCAGGAAAAGCTGCAATATGCGATCGACCGCTATGTGAACGAGACCAACCGGCTTTATGGCGTGCTCAACAAGCGGCTTTCCGACCGCGAGTTCATCGCCGGCGACTATTCGATCGCCGACATGGCGAGCTATCCCTGGGTGGTGGGCTACAAGAACCAGGGCCAGGACATCGAGCAGTTTCCGCATGTCAAGCGCTGGCTCGAGACCATCAAGGTCCGCCCCGCCACCGAGCGCGCCTACGCCAAGGCCAAGGAGGTCAATCCGAACTACGGCCAGCCGGCGATCCGCACCGAGGAAGAGCGCAAGATCCTGTTCGGGCAAACCGCGTCGGTGGTGCGGTAGGACACCGCTGTCGTCATCCGTCACCGGGTCGGCGCGCCGCGCCGCCGGAGGCTCCAGCGGATGATCCAGCAGACGCGGAAACGTCGACCGGCTCAGCCGGTCATTGGTCGCGCGTTGCCCTGGAAAGCCGGCGTCAGCGTGCTGCGGTGCCGGTCCGCCCATCCGGTTCGCTGTCGAATGCGGCGCTTGCCACTTTCACGATGTGATCGATGACCGCGCGCATCGCAGGAGACTTGCCGAGATCGCGATAGAAGAGGAGCCAAAGCTCCCGTTTGGGGGGTGGTTCGGGCGTCTTGACTTGCACGAGCGCCGGGTAATGGCGGGCCATCGCGTGCGCCAAGACGGCAAGACCGAGGCCGCCGCGAACGACTGCGAGCATTGCGGCCATATCATTGGTCCGCAACGCGAACGGCCGGGCGCCGGCCACGGCCGCAATCCAGCGCTGTTCCGGGACATGCTCTTGGCTCTCGTCGAAGCCGATGTAGTTGCGGTCGCTCGCGGCAGTTCGCGCGACGTACTCACGGGTTCCATAAAGCCCGTAATGCATGACCGCGAGCCGCCGTGCGACGAGTCCCTTCTGGCTGGGGCGGAACATGCGCAGCGCAATGTCAGCCTCGCGCCGGCTAAGGCTCACCACGCCTAGTTCACCAGCGAGCTCGATTCTGAGCTCGGGATTGCTTCGCTTAAGTGACGTCAAGCTGGGCGCGATCACGCTGCCTATTAGATGAGGTGGCCCACTGATGCGCACGACCCCGTGGGGGGAGCGGTCGGCCGCTCGTGCGTAGCGCTCGATATCAGCGATGGCGGTCTCCGCCGCAGCGCCGAGGTCACGGACGCGTTCTCCAGCGCTCGTAAGTTGGTAGGCGCGCGGCAGCCGATCGACGAGTCTTATGCCGAGATCGCGCTCGAGGCTCTCGATCCGCCGCGCCACGGTCGAGTGGTCGGTACCCATTCGCTTGGCGGCCGCCGACAAGCTGCCGCTCCGCGCCAAGGCGAGGAAGAAGGCTAGGTCGCTCCAGTCCATCGCCGGCTCGCGAATATATGCGCATTCATTGCGCAAGAATTCGTATTTGGTCCACCCGCTGATAGGGCTAATCCACTCTTCTTGCAAGCGGGCCGCTAGAAATTTCAAAGCCAGCGCGGCGATCGAATGGCGCCGTGACGGATATTCCGGAGAAAACAATGCCTGAGGATACCGGCAAGGACATGCTCGCGTTGCTAGACGAGGCCCAATTGAACGTCCGGTTCTGGACGACGATCGGCTTGCTGATCTTGACGACAATCCTCGACGCATTCGACTCCTTCATCGTCGGATTCATCGTGTCGGCGCTCGCGCCGCAATGGCAGCTGACCTTTCTGCAGACGTCGATCATGTTGCTGAGCGGCGGGGTGGGCGCGATCGCCGGAGCGTTATGCGGGGGAAGCTTCGCCGATCGCTGGGGCCGGAAGGCGCTGATGGTCTCAGGCATCTTCATCTGCGCCTTCGGCGCCGGCACGGTCGCGTTCATCCCGGAGCGCGCGTGGCAGCTCTTCGCCGCGCTGCGCTTCTTCGTCGGGTTCGGTCTTGCCGGCTCGGCGGCCGCGGGGATCGCCTTCCTCGTCGAGTACATCCCGACCCGGCATCGGACCATGCTGACCAGCGCGGTCGCCGTGCCGGTCGGACTTGGGCTGCTGCTCGCGTCGCTTTCTGCGGCAACGCTGTTGCCGCTGATCGGCTGGCGCGGGCTCGCGGCGCTCGGCTTTTCACCGATCGCGGTTGGCGTCTTGCTGTGGCTCTTCGTGCCGGAATCGGTCCGATGGCTCCTCGCGAAGGGCCGGGTCAGCGAGGCGCGATCGATCGTTGCCCGTCACTTGAATGTGCCGACGGCATCGATTTCGCCTTCGGTACCGGTGCCGCAATCCCCGTCGCGTCGCCGGCTGTCCGTCTACGCTCATCCACGGCGGTTTTGGCTGACGGCCCTCACTTGGTTCGGGGCAAGCACCGTAGCGACCAACGTGGTGCTATGGGGACCAACGATTGTGGCGGTGCTGCTGGGCATTGCGCCCCAGAATGCCGCGCGTCTCTTCGTCTATGTCAGCCTTGCTGGATTGGCGGGCCGGGTCATGTTCAGCCTGTTGCCGCAATGGCTCGGCCGGCGACGCTGCGGCGAGTTGATGGGATACGGCTCGGCCGTGATGCTCGCGGGCGCGGCGATCTTCCATGCCGATTTCGTTGGTTCGGTTCCGCTGTTCATCGTCTTCCTGGTTGTCGGCGCGCTGTTCTTCGAAGGCGGCTTCGCCAATCTCGGACCATACGCCGCGGAGATCTTTCCGGTTCGGTTGGCGGCGCGCGGCGTCGGGGTCGCCCAGGCGGCGAACGGGATAGGCAGGATTGCCGGGCCGCTCTGCCTCGCCCTGATCTCCGGCAGCAGCAACTTTATCACTCCGCAGGCGACGGCCGACGCCGTTCTACCCGCCTTCCTGTTTCTCGCCGTCTGCGGCCTTCTCGTCGGCGTGACATTCACTGCGATCGCCATCGAGACGCACGGCCGGCTGCTGTCGCTCGGGGACGATGCGGCGACGAACGAAAATGCACAGCTCGACAATGCAAGTGAGGCCGTCCCGACAGTTCGGCAGGCCGGATAGCGATCCAGCGGCAAGATGTTCGAACAGCCAGAGGGAGCGAGAATGGTCGACACCAGGAGCGAAGTTTGCGACGGCATGAGGGTCGATTGGGACACGCCGATCGCGATGGATGACGGCCTGATGTTGCGGGCTGACGTGTTTCGTCCTGTGCTTGAAGGTCGCTATCCCGTCCTGTTGTCCTACGGCCCATACGGCAAGGGCCTCGCATTCCAGGACGGTTATCCGACCGCATGGGAGTTCATGGTAACGCAGCATCCCGACACCGCGGCAGGATCGACCAACAAGTATCAGAACTGGGAGGTCGTCGACCCCGAGAAATGGGTGCCGGACGGCTATGTCTGTATCCGGGTCGACTCGCGGGGCGCCGGCCGTTCGCCTGGCCAGCTCGCGCTCCAATCGCTGCGTGAGACCAGAGACCTCTACCTCTGTATCGAGTGGGCCGCAACGCAACCCTGGAGCAGCGGCAAGGTCGGCCTCAACGGCATCTCCTACTACGCCACCAACCAGTGGTCGGTCGCGGCGCTGCAGCCGCCGCACCTCGCCGCGATCTGTGTCTGGGAGGGGTTTTCCGACCAATACCGCGAGGCAGCGCACCACGGCGGCATTCCCTGCCTGTTCGCGGCCAATTGGTTCGAAATGCAGGTCAAGAACGTTCAGCACGGCTTCGGGGCGCGTGGCGCCCGCAGCCGCGTTACCGGCGAGCTTGTCTGCGGCCCGGACACACTCACTGAGGAGCAACTCACGCAGAATCGCCTCGATCCGAGGCAAGGCATTTTGGATCATCCGAACTACGACGAAACGTATCGCAGGCGCGCGGTCGACTGGAGCAAGGTTACGGTGCCACTGCTCTCCGCGGCCAACTGGGGCGGCCAGGGCCTTCACACGCGCGGCAATTTAGAAGGCTTTACGCGCGCCGCATCGCCGCAGAAATGGCTTGAGGTGCACGGCGGCTCGCACTGGGCCGCGTTTTATACCGATTACGGCGTGAGACTGCAAAAGCGGTTCTTCGATCACTTTCTCAAGGGCGCGAAAACCGATTGGGAGAATCAGCCCAGGGTGCAGCTGCAGATACGTCATCCGGGCGAGAAGTTCATCGAGCGCCATGAGACCGAGTGGCCGCTGGCACGGACGCAATGGACGAAATTCTATCTCGATCCGGGCGGCCGATATCTCGGTACCCAACCGCCGGAGGCTGAGACCAGCATCGATTTCGAGGCGCTCGGCGACGGCGTCACGTTTCTGACCACACCCTTGCGCACCGAGATGGAAATTACCGGTCCGTCGGCGGCAAGGTTGTTCGTTTCATCGACGACGAGCGACGCCGATCTTTTCCTCGTGCTCAGGGTGTTCGACCCGAACGGCCTGGAGGTCGTGTTTCAGGGCGCGCTTGATCCGCACACGCCGGTCGGTCAAGGCTGGTTGCGTGCGTCCCACCGCAAGCTCGATCCGGCACTGACGACCTTTTACCGCCCCTATCACACCCACGACGCCAACGAGCCGCTGCAGGCAGGCGAGACCGCCACCCTCGATATCGAGATATGGCCGACCTGCATCGTCGTGCCGCCCGGCTATCGGATCGGGCTGACGATTCGCGGCAAAGACTACGAATGGGAAGGTGCCGCTGCCACGTTGTCCAACATCAAAAATCCGATGAAGGGTTGCGGACCGTTCGTTCACGACGATCCCGCGGCGCGCCCGCCGGAAATCTATGGCGGCAGGACGACATTGCATTTCGGCGGCACTCGTCAACCTCACATCTTGCTTCCGATCATTCCCGCAAGCCCAGTGAAGCGGCGACACCAATGACCAACCATAAAAGTTCGCAATTCCACGGGCTGCGCCGGGCAGCGGTCAAATCGGCACTTCGCGCCACCCTGTCGTTCGGAGGATTGGTCTTGGCAAATGTAGCGATCGCTCAAACCCCATCGGTGGAAAGTGCCGCGAAGACGGCAGGCCTTGCGGTGAAGTCCGCGACCGCCAACGTTAACCAGGTCGACATCTTCTACCGCGACGTCGGCACAGGCGATCAAACCGTGATCCTGCTGCACGGTTTTCCGGAAACCGGCGATGCGCTGGCGCCGGCCGTCGCCGCGCTCGGCGCGCGCTACCGGTTGATCGTTCCCGATTTGCGCGGGTTCGGCCGCTCGCAGCGTCCAGCGTCCGGGTACGACAAGAAGACGGTGGCGACCGACATCAAGCTGCTGATCGATCAACTCGGAATCGAGCGCGCCCATCTCGTCGGCTACGACATCGGCGCCCGCGTCGCCTATGCGTTTGCACTCCAATATCCCGAACGCCTGCGCAGCCTGACGGTGGCGGAGGCGTTCATCGAGGGACTGGCCGGCACCGCACAGCTCAAGCAGATCGCGCCGAATGTTCGGCGGCTGAAGCATTTCGCCGAATTCGCCGACGCGGACGGGGCCGAGCAGCGCTATCTCGGCAAGGAGGACGAGTTGATCCTGCAGTTCATGAACAGCCGCACCAAGGCGAAGCAGTTCACACCCGACGATGTCGCCGGCTACGTCGCTTCCTTCCGGCGCGATCGCGGCATGTGGGCGGCGTTCAAGCATTATCAGGCATTCGACCAGGACGCCGCGTATGTGCAAGCGGCCGATATTTCCAAGAGCGCCGACCTGCCAATCCTGACCATCGGCTGCGCCGGCGGCGGCGGCGACACCCTCGAGCGCCAGCTCAAACAAGCCGGGTTCAAGAATATCAAGGCCGCCATCTTCGACGGTTGCCTCCACTGGATCTTTGACGAGAGCCCGGCCGAGACGACCCGGACCATCGGTGATTTCATCGCCGCAGCGTCGTGGTGACGACCAATCATCGACCAGCGAACACAAGAAGGAATGCATCATGACCGCTCAGGTTTCACGGGAGATTCGCCTCAAGGCGAGGCCGACGGCGTTGCCGACCATGGACAATTTCGAACTCGCAAGCGTCGAGCTAAAGGCGCCGGCCAATGGCGAGGTGCAGGTAAGAAACCTCTGGATGTCGGTCGATCCCTATATGCGCGCGCGCATGATCGATCGGCCGAGCTACGTGCCGCCGTTCCAGCTCGGTCAGCCGCTGCAGGGCGCCGCTGTCGGCGAAGTGGTTGCGTCCAGATATCCCGCCTTCAAGTCCGGCGATATCGTTCGATCCATGTTTGGCTGGCGTGAATCGTTCAACGCGCCGGCTAAGGCGATCGAAAAGATCGATCTGCGCGGTCTGCCGATGCAAACCTTTCTCGGTGCCGCGGGCGGGCCAGGTCTGGCGGCCTATGTCGGTCTTCTCAAGGTCGCCGAGCTGAAGGACGGCGACGTCGTCTTCGTCTCCGCCGCGTCCGGCGCGGTCGGTTCGATTGTCTGCCAGATTGCCAAGATCAAGGGCCACACCGTCATCGCCTCGACCGGCGGTGCCGACAAGTGCGCCTATCTGGAAGAACTCGGCGTCGACCACATCATCGGCGACGAAGGATATCACAGCCGCGCTCCGTAATGCGGCGCCCCAGGGGATCGACGTCTATTTCGACAATGTCGGCGGCGCTCATCTCGAGGCGGCGATCGAGGTCGCCCGGCCGTTCGCCCGCTTCGCGCTCTGCGGCATGATCTCGCAATACAACGGCGAGGCCCCGGCCGGTCCGCGCAACATTTTGCTGGCGGTGGGCAAACGCCTCACGCTGAAGGGCTTTATCATCAACGATCACTTCCAGCTGATGGGCGAGCTTGCAAACCAGATCGCCGTCTGGTTCGCCGCCGGCAAGCTCAAGGCGCGCGAGAGCGTGGCCGAAGGGATCGACAATGCGCCGGAAGCATTTCTAAAACTCTTTTCGGGCGACAAGATCGGCAAGATGCTGGTGAGACTCGGCTAACGTGGATGAGGACCGGCAGCGCGGTCAAGCGGACCGGCCGGATTGACGCCGTCTGCGGCCCACCCGCGCCAAAGTCATCGTGACATCATCTCGGGAATTCGAGACGCGCTTCCAATCCGCCGCCGGAGCGATTGACGAGCGCGAGCGTCCCGTGAAGCGCGGTGGCAAGCTGTAGGGCGATGGCAAGGCCAAGCCCGGTGCCGCCGGTTTCGCGATTGCGCGAAGCCTCGATACGATAGAACGGCAGGAATGCCGACTTCAGATACTCGTCGGGAATCCCGGGGCCGCGATCGGATACCGTGATTCCGATGCGGTCGGGCCGTTTTTCGTCGATGGCTACTTCGACGTCCTTGCCGAATTTCAGCCCGTTATCGATCAAATTGCTCATGATGCGGCGCAACGCCTGCGGGTGGGTGAGTATCGTCACCCCGCGTTCTCCGACAAGGCGCAGATGTTTTCCGGCATCGGAATAGTCGCAGACGAGGCTATCGACAAGCGCATACAAGTCGGTCTGGCAAAGCTGCTCGGCGAGGTCGTCGTGTCCGCGGGATAGCGCAAGCCCTTGTCTGACGAGCGTCTGCATTTCCTGCAAGTCGCCCTGAAGCTTTTCCTTTGCACCGGTGTCCCCCAGAAAATCGGTGCGTAACCGCATGCGCGTGATCGGGGTCTGAAGATGGTGCGAGATCGCCGCCAGAAGTTGGATCCGTTCCGCAACTTGCTCGGCGATGCGTTGCTGCATGGCGTTGAACGCGGTAGCGGCGCGCGCCACTTCCTTCGGACCGTCCTCCGGGAGCGGTTCACCGCGCAGATCCGAACTCAGGCTGTTGGCCGCGCGTTCGAGGCGCGCCAGCGGTTGCGTCGCGAGCCTCACGGCAACCCAGGTGAAGAATGCGAGAATACAGAGTTGAACGGCGAGCGCCGTCGGCAACCAGGGCGAAATGATCGTTCTCCGCAGGGGGAACACCTCCATCGTCATCGGGCTACCGTCCTTGAGGCGAATGCTCATGCCCGTTGGCAATCGCTTCGGTGGATCCAAATAGACCCAGGTTAAGCCGTGGTCGGCCCCCAACGCGGCTGTGAGAGCCACCCTGATCCCTTCCCCTCGAGGGTCGATCTGCTCCATTGGTATTGGCTCCGTCCTCCGAACTCCGAGAACGTATCGATATCCGGGTCGAGCGAGGCGGCCAAGCCAGGCGGGTCTTCTTTCGGCCTTCACCCGGTCGAGGATCGCGACCGAGCTCGTGACGTCCCTAACGAAATAGTCAGTCGATAAAGCGACGGCGGCGCCATAGCGATCGAGGACGATCAAACCGAAAGACAGCACATGTGCAGCGACAAGGCCGGAGAACAGGATAATCGCCAGCCGGCCGAACAGTGAGTCCGGCCAGAGCCGCGCCACTATGCGCCGAAAAATATACCGAAAGCCGCCGCTCATGGCTGTGCCCACGGTGCTTCGACGGAGGCCGGCGCGCGAAAATTCGCGGGATGCATCGGTCACTCCGGTGGCGCTTCGGCTTCTCATGTGGAACCCGGGGCAACGTCGTCGGGTCCGCGGGCTAGCGCAAGACCCTGTTTGACGAGGGTCTGCATTTCCTGCAAGTCGCCCTGAAGCTTTTCCTTTGAACCGGTGTCCGCCAGAAAATCGGTGCGCAACCGCATGCGCGTGATCGGGGTCTGAAGATCGTGCGAGATCGCCGCCAGAATTTGGATCCGTTCCGCAACTTGCTCGGCAATGCGTCGCTGCATGGCGTTGAAAGCGGTAGCGGCGCGCGCCACCTCCTTCGGACCATCCTCCGGGAGCGGTTCACCGCGCAGATCCGAACCCAGGCTGTTGGCCGCGCGCTCGAGCCGCGCCAGCTTCACGGCAACCCAGGTGAAGAATGCGAGAATACAGAGTTGAACGGCGAACGCCGTCGGTAGCCAGGGCGGAATAGTCGTGACCCCCTGCCAGTCGGACTCCATCCGTACCGGGCTGCCGTCCTTGAGGCGAAGGCTCAGGCCCACTTCCGATCGCTTCGGCGGATCCAAATAGGCATAGTTCAAGTCGTGTTCGGCCCCCAGCGCGGCCCTGAGAATAGCCCTGATCATTTGCCATCGAGGCTTGAGCGGCTCAAATGCCTCCGCCCCGCCTCCGAGAACGAATCGATATCCGGGGTATCGAGGTGAGCTGGATCGAGCAAGGCGATCAAGCCAGGCGGGTCTTTCTCCGGCCGTGACCCGGTCGAGGATAGCGACCGCGCTCGTGAAGTCCTTAGCGAAATACTCAATCATCAAAGCGTCCGTGGCGGTATAGCGATCGTAGACGAACAAACCGAAGGCCAGCGCATGTGCAGCAAAAAGGCCCGAGAACAGGATGATCGCCAGCCGGCCGAACAGTGAGTCCGGCCAAAGCCGCGCCACCATGCGGCGAAAACCGGCGCTCATGTGGACCCCGGGGCAACGTCGTCGTGTCCGCGGGCTAGCGCAAGACCCTGTTCGACGAGCGTCTGCATTTCCTGCAAGTCGCCCTGAAGCTTTTCCTTCGAACCGGTGTCCGCCAGAAAATCGGTTCGCAACCGCATGCGCGTGATCGGGGTCTGAAGATCGTGCGAGATCGCCGCCAGAATTTGGATCCGTTCCGCAACCTGCTCGGCAATGCGGCGCTGCATGGCGTTGAACGCGGTAGCGGCGCGCGCCACTTCCTTCGGACCATCCTCCGGGAGCGGCTCAACGCGGAGATCCGAGCTCAGGCTGTTGGCCGCGCGCTCGAGCCGCATCAGCGGTCGCGTCGCGAGCTTCACGGCAATCCAGGTGAAGAGTGCGAGAATACCGAGTTGAACGGCGAACGCCGCTGGCAACCAGGGAGGAATGGTCGTTATCCGCCAGTCGAACTCCATCCGCACCGGGCTGCCGTCCTTGAGGCGAAGGGTCAGGCCCACGTCCGATCGCTTCGGTGAATCCATGTAGGCATAGTTCAAGTCGTGTTCGGCGCCCAGCGCGGTCCTGAGAATCGCCCTGAGCCTTTGCCATCGAGGTTTGAGCGGCTCAAATACCTCCGCCCCGCCTCCGAGAACGAATTTATATCCGGCGTATCGAGATGGGCCAGGTCGAGCGAGGCGATCAAGCCAGGCGGGCCTTTCTTCGGCTTTTGCCCGGTCGAGGATAGCAACCGCGCTCGTAAGGTCCTTCACGAAATACTCAATCGTTGAATCGTCCACAGCGGTATAGCGATCGTAGACGATCAAACCGAAGGCCAGCACATGTGCAGCCACAAGGCCCGAGAACAGGATAATTGCCAGCCGGCCGAACAGTGAGTCCGGCCAAAGCCGCGCCACCATACGCCGAAAACCGGCGCTCATGACGGTCCCCGCGATGTTTCGACGGAGGCGGCAAAGACATAGCCTTCGCTGCGTACCGTCTTGATGTAGCATGGCTCTCGGGCGTCGTCGCGCAATCGCTGGCGAAGGCGGCTGACTAGAAGGTCTACCGATCGATCGAAAAGTTCGGCCTCGCGGCCTTGCGTCAGGTCGAGCAGTTGATCGCGATTGAGGACACGTTGAGGATGCTCGAGAAATACGCGCAACAAGCGATATTCGGCGCCGCTCAATGAGACCACCGTCTCGGCGGCGTCGACCAGGAAACGTCCAGCCGTATCGAGCTTCCATTCGCCAAACCGCAAGACGCGGGCCTGCTCCGATGTCGCAAGGTTGCGGGGCAGCATCTCGGCCCTGCGCAAGACCGAGCGGATTCGCGCGAGCAGCTCGCGCGGGGCAAACGGCTTCGTCAAATAGTCGTCCGCCCCCATCTCGAGGCCGACGATGCGGTCCGCCTCTTCGCCGCGCGCCGTCAGCATCAGGATCGGAATGTCATAGGGTTGATTTGCGCGCAAGTTGCGGCACAGCGCGAGGCCGTCGTCCCCCGGCAGCATCAGGTCCAGCACGATCAGATCGACGCGGTGACTAGCGAGGACCTCGCGCATCTGCCGGCCGTTGGCCACCGTGGTGACCCGATAGCCGCTCCCGGCAAGGTATCGCTCCAGAAGCTCGCGC
>Ga0210406_10002248_pt1 | contig 22346 bp, 18 predicted proteins | sample IncBWC30MmetaG_FD_155454 | JGI IMG/M metagenome (GOLD analysis project Ga0210406, IMG submission 155454) | Forest soil microbial communities from Barre Woods Harvard Forest LTER site, Petersham, Massachusetts, United States - Inc-BW-C-30-M | ecosystem: Environmental > Terrestrial > Soil >...
CCAGCGCAATGGCCGCCCGTTGAGCTTCCGCACGCAGCACGGAATGCTCGTGCCCTTGCGCGGCTGGTTCCGTTGGATGACACGGCAGAACCACATCTTGCACAATCCGGCTTCAGAGCTGGAACTGCCGCGCCTGGGCCATCATCTTCCCAAGCACGTGCTGACCGTGGAAGAAGTCGAACTGGTGTTGCAGCAACCCAACATCACCGATCCGATGGGACTGCGCGACCGCGCCATCCTGGAGACGCTCTACTCGACCGGCATACGACGCGGAGAACTGATCCAACTCAAGCTGTACGATACCGACGTGCGCGGCGGAACTCTGTTCATCCGCCAGGGCAAAGGCAAGAAAGACCGCGTGGTGCCCATCGGTGAGCGGGCTATCAAGTGGATCGAAAAATATCTACGCGAGGTGAGGCCGGAGCTGGCAGTTGAGCCCGACGACATGACGCTGTTTCTTTCGCAGTACGGCGAAGCCCTCAGCCGCGACCATCTCAGCGGCATGGTGCACGATTACCTGCTGGCGGCGAACATCGGCAAGGGTGGAGGCCCGCACTTGCTGCGTCACACCATGGCCACGTTGATGCTGGAGAACGGCGCAGGCCTGCGCTTCATCCAGGAAATCCTTGGCCACGAAAAAATCACGACCACGCAAATCTACACGCACGTTTCCATCCGGCGTCTGAAGCAGGTGCATGACTCAACCCATCCCGCCCAACTGCATAAAGCGCCAGGCGCGGCCCAGGAGCAGGAGCGCGACGAACTGCTGGCCGCACTCGCAGACGAAGACGAAGGCGAGGACTAAAACGGTCCACGGGGTAACATCTCCAAAGTTACTTCTTTGCGCACTTCCCGCTGACTACAATCAGCGGTGATGCAGTCCCCAGGCAGCCAGGGAACGCGCGACGCTTCCACTCCAGAGATAGAGGAAGTTTTTTCTTTAGCTGCCGATCCGCAGTTAGCCGAAAACTCGCGTCAGGGGTCCGAGAGAAAAAATCGCGCGTTCGCGCTGGGCTTCGAGGAACTTAAATCCCAAACGATGCAATGGGGTAGCTGGCAAGCTAGCGGCAGAACTGCGTCAGTCCCAACTGTCTACCTCTATGATGGCCCCACCCTCATGGAAGAAGTCGATAACAGTGGGAATGTGCTGGCCAGATACACGCAAGACCAAGGCATAGACGATCCTGTGGCGATGTTGCGGTCTGGAACAACCAGCTACTACCAAGCCGATGCCCTGGGTACGGTCACGTCGCTGAGCAACGGCGCGGGCGCGCTCGCCAATACCTTCACTTACGACTCGTTTGGAAACGCTACAGCGTCCAGCGGCACGATCACTAACCCGGTCCGGTACACGGGACGCGAGTTCGATGCCGAAACCGGACTGTATGACTACCGGGCGCGGTACTACGACCCAACCGTCGGCAGATTCAACAGCGAGGATCCAGTCGGATTCTCTGCCGACATCAACTTCTACGGTTACGTGTCGAACAACCCTATTGATTTCATCGATCCGACCGGCTGGAAGAAAAAGTGCACAACGCGGATCATGTTAGTCACGGCCTATTGCGACAAAGGTCCTGGGTCCGATTGGGCTCATTACAAACCGAGGCGTAAGGGTGCTAAGCCTTCGAGCGTCGGACCCGGCGATGTGGCGGTTGCGAACTCCGACCCGCAGCCCTACCCATATGGTTGTTCCGTCACGGTCTCGAATAGCGCCAACGGAACCACCGACTACCAAGGCACAACTCATGATACCGGGGCTGGATGGGACAGCAGCCACCATGACGTTCTACCAGGGGCGTGGATCGATATCTGGATGTCGCCTTGTCGAAAGGCCCTAAACTATGGAACACGTTACGGGACGGTCACGATCTGCTGCGATGATAATAGCTGCGGGAACTAAGACTCTCGGCGCTGGGCTCTGGGTAGCGGTGCTTGGCGGTGCGGTGGCTGCCTCCCCCAAGAAGTTGGTGGAGTTTCCAGGCCCGCAGGCACAGCTTCAGTCTCCGGACAGACGGTATGTTCTTGAGAACCTGGATTCGGACAAGGAGCCTCACCATACGCTTCGGTTGAAGAACAGCGAGACCGGGGCGGTCCGTACACTCTGCAACTACCCGCGCCACGTCAGTGTGCTGTGGAGTCCTGACGGGAAGAAGCTAGTCGTGAATGACTATGCCGGGAGTGACTTCTCCAAAACCCTGATCTTTTCCGCCGATCAAGACAGCCCTCCTCAAGATGTTGGGGCGCAACTCCTTGAGTCGTTGAAGGACTCCCCTGACAGAAGAAGCCTCGCCGACAACCACCATGTTTACTTTGCTGTTTCCAGTTGGGAGGGAAACGAAGCTGTAAAGGTGAAAGTCTGGGGCCACGGGGAGGTCGATCCGAAAGGCTTCTCCCGACTCTATCAGTACACTCTCGACGGTTCTTTCCGGCGAATGCGTTAGCTGACAATGAGGAGATCAGCGAATGAACGACAGCGTGGTGAGCCCGGATGGGGCCCTGAAGGCGACGCTAAAGCTGAAGGCGACGCTAAAAGGGTTCGATCCCAAGAGCAGCCAGGCCGTGTGAAGATCGAGGAGTCGAAGAGTGAACGTGGGCGGTTCTACGTCACAGTGACGTATGGCGAAGCTGGGCAGATGAGGATCGACTACAAAAACTTACGACGTGCACAAGGCGTCCGAGCTCTCCTTTGCCACCAACCGGAATGACGCTTCGCAGGAGTCTAAAGAGCGTCGATGCGCTGCCCCCGAAGGTGAAGCGTGTTGTCGACCCAGCCAAGTCGTGGTGGCCCGGTGTGCTGGTGGGTAACATCGGGAAGATTCAGCGCGCAGGACTCGAACTCTCCATCCTGGTTGTGCCCGATACGCAGGTTAGCAACGCGATATTCCTGTTCGCCATTGACCGGACAAAAGGGCGGGGATTTTTCTACAGCGTGCACCAGCACATCCCAGAATGTTTCCCAAAATGCGACAAGTAATCGGGGCTGGCTTACCGATGAGAACCGTCACGAGGTTTGTGTTCGGCTGCGTGCTCTTTCTCGAAGGAAACCGTAGACCACCAACTCAAGCCAGAAAACACTGATCGTAGTGACGGCCGCTTCCCCGATGAAGATCTGGATTCTGTGAAGCCCACTTGCGGCCCCCATACCGACAAATGCCCGCAACGCTCCTGCAGCAAGTGCCACGGCGGACGCGAATAGGAAGACCAATCGTTCATTCATCCTCCGATCCCGGACAAGTCTCGGACGAGTCGGAGCAACACGGGGCTGGCGCACAAACCATATCAGAAGCACAAGAAGGCCAAGGGCCGTGCTCGCATGCTGGAGCAACTTGTAATTCTGCACTGACCCTTCAATGGGCAGCCGAACTGTGTCGCTCAGAAAATGCCAATGCTGGTACGGCCAAGAAGCAGGATGGGTGAACGAATCCCAGAGGATATGGGTTGCCGCTCCGACAAGAATCGACAACGAAACCAGTGCAGATTGAGCGGCACCTCTAAGTGGCGCCATCCTTGGATCTAGTTTTACCCGTTGACGAGCGTCCTCTGGCAGCCATGCCCAAAGTGGTTCCTTCGCGTATCTGTGAAATAGCCAGTAAACGGTCAAGCCAAGTGGAAGATCGAACGCGAAGAGACCCGGCAATGTGTGCCCGAACCCTCCCTTCGGAGCAAGCCGTATGAAGTATTCGAAATCAGGGGCAAAACAACCGACCACCACAGCTGATGCAATAAGCTTCGTGCGCCGAAATGGGAGAGCAGCCGCGGCGTGGGCTAACGTGAAGGGCACCTTCGAATTATGGCATCACAAGTTGCTGTCGCACCGCGCTCCAGCTTTTCTTTGCCACAGCTTGCCGATTCCGGGGTCGAATCCGCGCTCGATCCTGACCGGGTAGCGTGGCGAATCGGACACGGTGAGGGGGAGTTTTTCGCTGTCCCAGAGGGTAGTGGAGGGGGTGAGGTTTTTTTTGCCATGCTGCGCATGGGGAGGAGGGGTGACACATCACCAGTCGAAGATGCTTCCTACAAACAAACGGCCGCGCAAAATTTGATATTCCGATCTTGATACCCGCGGCACCATTGGATGCCGAGCCTGACCGGGCGGAATGACGGTATAATCTCGCCATGGCTGACCATGTGATCCACATCTCAGAAGCAGAAGCCGCGAGCAACTTTGCTGAAGTACTGGCGCGGGTGCGCGCCGGTGCAGAGGTGGTGATCGAGAGCGACAAGCTGCCTGTGGCCGTACTTCGTCCCGCCGAGCCGCATGTGCGCTTGCTTTCCGAGTCTTTGCGGCTCGCGAAAGAACATGCTTCCACGGCCACGCTCGACGGAGACTTCGCTCGCGATCTGGAAGCCGCTATCAACAGCCATCGTGAGCCGTTGAACCCGCCCGCATGGGACTGATCCTCGATTCCAGCGTGGTGATCGCTGCCGAACGGCGCGGCGACACTGTCGAGCAGTTGATCGAAAAGATCGTGAAAACGACGGGCGACCAGGAAGCGGCACTCTCGGCCATCGGACTGACTGAACTGATCCACGGCCTTTATCGCGCGCAAACCCCGGAAATAAGCCAGCGCCGCGAATCGTTCCTCACCGAACTGCTGACCGATCTAACGGTCTATCCCTACACGAAAGAGACCGCGCTTCTTGCGGGAAAGATCGATGGAGAGCAGCAGAGCCGAGGTGTGGTGATTCCGTTCGGAGACTTGCTAATCGGAGCCACGGCGCTTTCGCTTGGCTTCAAAGTGCTAACGGGCAATCTCCGCGACTTCCAACGCATCCCCGGCCTGACGGTGATGCAGTTTTAGTACCTGTCCAACTCGGGCGCTTCGACATCTTGGAGGCGCTTGACATCGCCTTCGCCCGTGGCGAGATCACGAGCCACAACATGCAGAATGCGGATTGCTGTAGCTTGGTCGATTGCGCGAAGGTTGGCTTTGGTTTCGTCGGTCCAGGCGATCTTCTTCCCAATCGTTACTGACCCTTGCTGTGAGGGTCAAGCGGGGTGCGGCCCATGCGCTCGAAATCTTCGACGGTCAGGCCAAACTCGGCGAGCACTTCTTCGTGGGGAATGGGCGCGTGGGTCTTGAGCCATTCCCTAGAGGCTTCGACGGCGCGCATTTCTTCGTCGCTGATCGGTTCATCGTCAATAGGAGCGTTGGCCAAGCTGCGAGCGACGGGATCGCTGATCGCCTGAAGCAGATGAACGACGGCGGTGAGTTTCTCGTTCGGCAATTGATCGAGCAGGGCGTGGGCTTGCTGGCGTTCTTGGGTGACGTTGGTTCCCATAAGTTCCCTTCAATCTATTTTAGCCCGCGACGCGGCCGAACTCACGCCGGATGTCTTTGTGAGGAATGCCTTCTCCGCGAGCCAGCGAAGCCCGAGCGCGGTCGATAGCGGCCGCCGTTTCGGGGGTGATCTCTTCCTCTTCCAACGGGGCGGAAGCTAGCGAACGCGACAATGGTTCCACCATCACTTCGGGCAAACTGCGCACGGCGATGAGCTTCTCCACAGGCAGCATGTCGAGTAGCGCATGGGCGGCTTCACGAGCGGTTTCTGCTCCGGTGATCAGATCTGATCTCCCTGTTGTTCCTGAATATTGTTCCCGATCGGCGTCGTGCCGATGTGTAGCACACAACTTCTTAACTTGGACACCGCTTGTAGCAGTCATGGCGCCGCCGCCGCTGGATAAGGATAATGGAGCTCTGTCCAGATCCAGGTAAAAACGATGACCTTCAAAATCTTCTCAGCTCTCTTATTCCTGTCGGCGCTGATGGCTGCGGCCCAGGTTCGTGTATGGCAAGGCACGTTGACATTACTAACGTATGAGGAAGGCGCGCCGGATCTCAATCCGCCATTCGATGAGTATGCAAACAATCGCTTTAACTATCCTTACGCGCTTCGCGACAACTTGACGGATCGGCGCACCGACCATGCCTGGCGTGCGGTGTTTCTGGAAAATGAATATTTGAAGTGCTCCGTGCTGCCCGATCTGGGAGGTCACGTTTACACGTGCACCGACAAGATCAGCGGCCAGCCGATGTTTTACGCGAACCCGTCCATTAAGAAGGCGGCAATTTCCTATCGCGGTGCATGGGCCGCGTTCGGAATCGAATTCAACTTTCCTGTTTCCCACAATTGGGTCAGTCTTTCTCCCGTGGATTTTGCTTTCGGCACAAGAGACGATGGCAGCGCTTCTGTTACCGTTAGCAACGTCGATCGCGTCTACGGAATGCAATGGTCAGTCGAACTCGTGCTGCGGCCGCATTCTACGGTTCTGGAGGAGCGAGTTACGCTGAACAATCGGAGCGATGTTCGGCACCGGTTTTACTGGTGGAATAACGCCGGAGTTCAGGTGTGGGACGATTCGCGAATCCAATACCCAACGCACTTTACGGCGAGCCATGGTTTTCGAGAGGTGACGACCTGGCCGGTTGAAGCGGATGGTACTGATCTTAGCATCATCAAGAATCAGACAAAAGGGCCAGTGTCTTTATTTGTGCATGGCAGTCGCGAGCCGTTCATGGGGGTCTGGAACCCGCACACTAGTTCGGGAACGGCCCACTACGCAGATTATGCTCAACTTCCCGCAAAAAAGATCTGGTCATGGGGAACCGATCCCGACGGGCTGGATTGGCGCAAAACCCTGTCGGACAACAACAGCACCTACGTGGAGATCCAAGCGGGACTCTTTCGTAATCAGGAGACCTATGCCTTTCTTGAGCCTCGCCAGACGATCCGCTTCTCTGAGTTCTGGATGCCGGTGCGCGACCTAGGCGGAATTTCGCGGGCTAACCTAACAGGCGTGGTCCGCCTGAGCCGGGAACAGACCGCACTCCTGACTGGCCTCAACGTGAATCAGGCTGTTCCCGGCGCGACCCTACGCATTGCACTTGGAGACGAAACCATCTTCCAGCAAAAAGCTGATCTTGTTCCGCAACACACCTGGACGCACGAAGTGACCAATGCAGATCCGCAGCGGAAGTACACATTTGAGCTTCGCGACCCCAACGGAACTGTTCTGCTGGGTCAGACCGAAGGCGAGTACGATTGGACTCCCATCGAAGAAGTGCGTGTTGGACCGCAGCCCGCTTACCGGATTCCTGAACCGGAACGCCGCACCGAAGACGACTGGCTTCAACTGGGAAATGAGCAGGAACTTGACGGCAATCTCCTGGGAGCGCTGCAAACCTATCTGGGCGGGTCGGACAAGTTTCCAGACAGTTTTGAGCTGAGCAAGGCGGCGGGGCGACTATGTGCGAGTTTGCTACGCTTCTCGGAGGCGGAGCAGAGGCTCGATCCGGTTCACGCCCGCGATTTATCGGATTCCGAAATTTCCTATTACCTGGGAATTGCGTACGAAGGGGTCGGCAAGAACCGGCAGGCCCGTGAATCATACGAAGCGGCTGCACGCATGCCACAGTTCCGCGCTGCGGCCGGAATACGGTTGGCTGAGTTGATGGCGCGGGAAGGAAATTTGAGACTGGCAGAGTCTTACCTCCAACTGGCGACCGACGCTGCTCCGGAAGATCTTCGTTCTGCTGAAGAGCTCACTGCGGTGTTAGGAGTAGAGGGGCAGAAGGAAAAATCGCAGAAGCTCGCACGGGAATGGCTGGCGCGATTTCCACAAAGCTACTTTCTGCTCGAGCAGCTGGGGAAGCCGGACCTGCATCATCTCGGCGATGATGCCAATCGCGTATTGAACGTCGCGTCGGAGTACATGCGTCTGGGAATGTACTCGCAGGCGCTTGCGGTGCTCTCACGCCATTATCCCGCGGCGGTCGCAGATGAAAGCGAGCCCGGCCAGCTCCCCCCCGACAAACACCCTTTGATCGCCTACTACCGAGGATATTGCCGGGAGAGATTGGGGCGTTCTGCGGCCGGCGATTTCAACCTGGCGGCGAAGCTTGTGACGGACTACGTGTTCCCCAGCCGCGCGGAGGATCTGCAAGTACTGACGGCTGCGTTGAACTCTAATGCGCAGGATGCGAGTGCACATTACCTGCTCGGAACGCTCTATTTCTCAAAGGGAGTCACCGATCAGGCGCTCGCCGAGTGGGATCAGGCCCGGAAGTTGAATCCACAGATTCGGGTGCTCCACGCCAGCCTGGGGCGTGCTCTGCTGCATGGAAAGAACGATCCGGAGCACGCTTTGATCGTGCTTCAGGAGGGCCTGCATAACGATCCTCAGAACCTCGCACTCTACACAGGAATTGATCAGGCACTGAGCATCTTGGAGCATCCACCCAAGGAGCGCGTTGCGGCGTTGGAGCGGTATCCGGACCTGGCCAGCATGCCGACTTCGCTGGTCTACGAACTGATTTTGAATTTGGCCGAAGCCGGAGAGTTCGAGCGGGCAGCTGAGTTGTTCCACAATCGGTTCTTTCAAAGGGAAGAGGGTGGAACCAATGTGCGGCAAGTGTGGCTTGAAGTACAAATCCAGCACGCTCTATCCACGGCGCAGCAGGGACAGTGTTCGGATGCAATCAAGGCCGTCGACGATCTGGCGCACCCGGTGCCGGATTTGGCATTTACGCGCGATGGACTTGAGCCGTTCCTACAGTCCGCCAGGTTTACCTATCTGATTGGGAGCGTATACAAGCGCTGCGAACTGCCGGACAAGGCTCTGAGTAGCTTTAAGCACTCGGCCGAAAAGTCGAGTTTTGCAGATGCAGCTTGGGCGTGGAAGGCGTCTCGGCAACTTGCAGATTTTGATCATGGCTCCGCCCAGCAAAAACTGCGGAGCATTCTCGAGCGCGTCAAGAACTCTGATAACAGCGATTCCCCGGGTGGCTGGTGGTTTTACAATGTCGGCATGCTCGATGCCAGCTTGGGAAATACCCAACAGGCAGCGAGGGAGTTTCGCGAAGCGCTCTTATCTCCTGACACACGGATGACGCATCACCTGACGCGGCTTGCGATGTCGGGCAACAATCCCTGAGGCGCTTCGATTCAGGAGTGGAAGGAATCTCCCATGAATAACCTCCGTCGAGTGCTGCTTGTGCTCATCGCTTGCTGCGGTTCCACGTTAGCGGAGGACGGCGTCATTCACAGCCGGTGGGCCAACTCGGATCCGCGGCTCGACACCAATCCGATGTCTTCGTTTTGGCGCGGGTCGGAACCCGTCTCCATGGAGTCGGATGCGCTCGGCAGAAATGAGCCGAAATATCGGACCGAGATCCGGGCGCGCTGGACGAAGCAGAACCTCTACTTTCTCTTCGTGTGTCCGTACGAAGAACTCAATCTGACGCCGAATCCAAATACGTCGGCTGAGACGAACGAGCTTTGGAATTGGGATGTCGCGGAAGCTTTCATCGGCGCGGATTTCAAGAACATAAAACGGTACAAAGAATTCGAGATTTCACCGCAAGGAGAGTGGGTCGATCTGGATATCGACCTCGACCGCCAACATGATGGTAGCGGTTGGAAATGGAATTCGAATTTCGAGGTCTCATCGAGGATCGATAAGGCCGCCCACGTGTGGTATGGGGCGATGCGAATTCCGTATGCTGCCATCGACAGTCGCCCGGCGGCCGCCGGCAACACTCTGCGAATCAATCTCTTTCGTTGTCAGGGACCGGCCTCCAGTCGGCACTACATTGCCTGGCGAGCGCCGATGCGCGACAGTTTTCATGTTCCGGAACGCTTTGGCATTCTGAAGCTCATGGAATAATGGGATAAAATCAGCACCGTATAGGTTCCTGCCGCATGTGAGGAACGGCGTCACGCCCAGCTTCTGGTAGTAGTCCTCACCCGCGGCCGGCTGTTTAGAAAACGCGCGAGTCTGTAATTCGACGTTCAGAGCGGCAGCGCCGCCGATCGCGAGGGCTTGTGCTCCCCTACTTAAGAGTTTCTGGCGAATCACCTTGTGTCACGGTGGAATCACCTCCAAACCATGCGGGACCTTCGCCACTTCAATCTCGTGGATAATCGTCGGCCCGCGCTGGCAAAGAATCGCCTTTGTCGGGAGTGTTGAAATATTGTGGGCGGGATTTCTCCCACTCCACCATACTGAGACCGGAAGGATCGTACAAAATGCGGCCTGCGCGAATCGTCATACGAGCCGTCAGTTTCGCGTTTCCGTCAAATCTGGCGACGCCACAATCGATGTAACTGAAATGACCCTTCGCTAGTTCGAGGACCGCGATATCGGCGTCCTTGCCTACCGCCAGAGTGCCCAATTCGGGCCGATGAATCTCGGCCGCTGGATTGACGGTCGATCGGCGAATGATGTCATCCAGGGGCACACCCAAGGCCAGGAATTTTGACATCACGATCGTCATGCTGACTACGTTGTAGTCCCCTGAGTGTAAGTCAGTGGACATGGAATCAGGAATGAATCCTTGTTTCTGAGCAGGAACTGCGTTGCGAAACCAAAAGCTGCCGGCTCCATGTCCAACGTCAAAGATCACGCCACGCGCGCGAGCGTCCGCCAAGGCGGGATTGATCTTGCCGTCGGCAAGAATTATGGGGAATTGCTGGGCAAAGACGTGGGTGTGAATATCACCAGGTCGCATCTTCTTCAGCAGATCTTCGTAAGTTCTCTCTGGACGAGGCCAGAAGTCATACATGACCGGAACATTCGCAAGCGTCGCACATTCAATAGCACGATCCACCGCAGCCCACGGCACGTGCTCCGCATCCCAAGGCTCTTTCGTCCAGTAATGCGCAGTCTTTACTCCCACGATGATGTCCCGATATCTTGTGATCGTGGCGGCGCAAAGTTTGGGGTCCATCTCATCCAGACTTTGTTCCAGCCCGCCTCCCATCCCGTTCCCGACGATATTCAGGAAAGCCAGAACACGCACTTTGGCGCGGTCGATGACTTCCTCCTTCTCTTGCAGGAAGGTTTCGGCGCCTGCCGTACCTGCATCGACGATGGTGGTCACGCCAGATTGCAGCGCCATATCCGCCGGGATGCCAAGCGGGAGAGCGTGCGCTCGGGCTTCAGGAGTGAACCAGTTGAGTGGCGCTCCTCCGTGACCGACGTGGTAGTGAATATCGATCAGTCCGGGCGTGACGAAGAGCTTCGAAACATCCACAACCTTTCCGGCCTGGTCGGCGGGAATATCTTTTTCGACAGCAGCGATCTTGCCCTGAAATACGGCAACGTCGCGTACGTCGTCGATGTGATTGGCAGGATCGATAACGTGGCCGCCTTTTAACAGCAGATCATAACGAGGTGGAGTTTGCGCAAATGTGACGAAAGGAGATCCGAGGACGATCGCTAGTGCAGTGATGATTGCAAGTGATGTTTTCATCCGCCTCTGCCTGGCCCCTGTGTGGTTTGTGTTGAAGCGAAAGTGTATCTACACGAGACGAGATTGTCATCCTCGATGACAGAGCTCGATGACAGAGCGGCCCCGGACGGGTTGTAAACCAGAGACGCACTAGCGTAATCTTATCGGCTCCCTCGAGGTTCGGTCTGGCAAATTGGAGCGATCAATCCGGAAGGAATCATGGATCGTCGTACTTTTGTAAAGGCCGGTTGCGTAGGAAGCGCTTCGCTGCTGATTCCAGGTCTGGACCCGATGGCGCGGGCGGGTTCTCTTCCTTCCCTCCCACCCATTGAACTGCACGGTCTGCCCGATTACGCGCCGTCGCCACTGGGGATGCCGGGATTGTTTCGCGGACGAGTTATCGAGATCCGCGAACCCAAGGCGATTGTGGGGAATCGCGTGACGCAGTCGATCGTGCGCCGTCAGCTGGAACGGGCGATGACCGAACTAACAGGCGAGAAATCGGTTCAGGATGCATGGACGAAATTCATCGATCCGAAGGACATCGTTGGCATCAAGATCAATCCGTCGGGTGCGCCTGCCTGTTGTTCCTCTCCCGAGATCATACGAGAGATCATTGACGCGGTCCGGTCGGTTGGAGTGCCTCTGCGAAATATCGTCGTCTACGACCGGTATTCTTATGAAATTGATATCGGTAGCTATCAGGCACTGTTGCCGACTGGAGTTCGCATCGTGGGCATCCAGGACGCCTTCGCCAGCGGCGTAGTCGGCTACGAGCCGAATGTCTATTGTGATGCCAATTTCTTCGGCGAGTGGGAAACCCGATCCTACATGGCAAAGATTGTGGCCCACGAAGTAACGAAGATTATCAACGTGCCCACCATGAAGGACCATTCGGCCTCCGGAGTTACTGGAGCTCTCAAGAACCTGGCCTACGGTACTTTCAATAATGTTGCGCGCACCCATCAAGCGCCGCATTCTTTTACAAATCCTCTGATCGGATTGCTGTGCACGGTCGAACCCCTACGTTCGAAAGCGGTGCTGCATATCATGGATGGAATGCGCCAGGTATGGCACGGGGGCCCGCTCACGCAGGTCCAGGATTTTATCGAGCAACCAGGGATTCTCATGGTGGCTACCGACCCAGTGGCGATGGACACCGTTGAACTGGAGGCGATCGAGAAGAAACGACGCGAACACGGTGCTCCGTCCGTGTGGGAGCAGGAGTCAAGCAGCATCACGCCAGACACCGAAGTGTTCTTTCACGATCCCACCAAGAATCTGTTCTTCCGGCAGCCGGGACATATTGCAGCGGCGGGGAAACTTGGACTCGGAGTCTCCGATCTCAAGCAGATCGATCATCGTCTTATCTCAGCCTGATGGTGATGATGGAAACAGCTACGCCTAACGCTCCACGCGAATGGCCAACCCTGCTTGGGGACAATGCCCGTACCGGTGGACAGGGACAAATCAAATTGCATTTTCCGGAGAAGGCGGCTTGGCAATATCGTGCCGGCAGCGCGGTGCGGTCCGCCCCTGTGCTTCGAGAAGGAATTCTGTATGTTGCTTCGGTCAGCGGAGTGCTGCACGCAATCGACGTCGGCACGGGAACATCCAAGTGGAAGTTTGAGTCAGCGGGCCAGGTGTATGCCACGCCTTCTCTCTTCGGGAACATGGTTCTTTTTGGTTGTGACGACGGCAAGATCTATGCTCTGGATCGGCATTCGGGGAAAAAACTGTGGGAGGCGGCAAGCCAGGCCGAGGTGTGGTCATCGGCGGTCGTCCGCGATGGCGTTGTTTTCTTTGGGAGCGCGGACGGGAAAGTCTATGCTGTCGACGCCCGGAGTGGTCACGAAAAATGGTCCAAAAGCCTTGGTGGAAGGATTTATTCCACGCCGTACGCCGCTGAGCATCAGCTTTACGTGGGTTGCGGGGATGGCAAGGTTTACTGTCTCGCAGCCGATTCGGGAAAGATATTGTGGGGAACACCTACGGGCAACGGTATTGATTCATCTCCCGCAATGGCCAATGGCCTGGTCCTTATTGGCTCCGAGGACTTTTGTGTTTATGCGCTGAAGGCGAGCACCGGAGAAGTGCGCTGGAAATATGAAACCGGCCTCGGCATCGCCTCGTCACCAGCGGTATCGGGAGATTTTGCTGCGATTGGCAGCAAAGATGGATTTCTGTACGCCTTTGATGTTCCCACAGGCCAGTTGCGCTGGAAGACCGAGGTGGCAGAAGTGGTTACGGCATCACCAGCGATTGCAGACGGTGGGCTCTGGATTCAGGCGGGAGGCTTGTTTGCCCTGGATCCGGCCAACGGAAAAATTGTGTGGAGAGCCGCCCTGGGGACGGCAATCCAGTCCGTTCCCGTCCTAACGGGCGAGGGTATTTATATAGCCAGTTTGAGCGGCGAGATTTATGCGCTTCGATAAGCCATGGGCGGCAGCGCTCGTCGTAGTAATTCTGTCCGTCGGTTCGAGCGCCCAGAGCTCAGATAAGCCAATTCTTGTTTACCAGGAAAAGTACGTCATGGGCACGGTCTTTGAGATCGCTGCTTATGCTGAATCTTCCGAAAAGGGCTCCGCCGCGATCGCCAAGGCTTTAGAGGAGATCGTCCGAATGGACGGTCTGATGAGCAACTATAAGCCTGAGAGCGCATTGAGCAGGCTGAACCGTTCCGCTCATTTCCACGCTCAGAAGGTTCCGCCCGACTTGTATCGCGTGATTGAACAGGCGGTGCAGTTTTCCAGACTCTCGGGCGGGAGGTTCGACATTACCGTCGCGCCGCTCGTAAACCTGTGGAAAGCTGCGTTGTCGGGCGACTCGCTGCCTTCGCTTTCACAGCAACAACAAGCCGAGGAGTGTGTTGGCTACGAGAAGATCGAATTCACTCCGCCGGACCAAATTACATTTCGGTCTTCCTGTATGCAGTTAGATTTGGGCGCGATCGGCAAAGGGTATGCGGTTGACCGCGCTGGTGAGATGCTCTATTCCTACGGCATTCGCAACGCGCTCATCAATTCCGGAGGAAGTACGATTTTGGCCCTGGGATCGCCTCCCGGAAAGCCTGGCTGGCTTGTGCATCTGCGCGATCCTTCTCACAAGATTGATCCCTACGTGGTGCTTAAGGACCAGAGCGTCTCCACATCAGAGCAAACGGCGGTTTCTTTGCTTGCTCCCGAGTCCGCAGGGCATATTATTGACCCAGCCACCGGAAGGCCCCTCGATACTGAATTCGCGGTCAGCGTCATCACCTCTTCTGGAACTCCTTCCGACGGGCTTTCGACCACATTGCTGCTGCTTGGCCCGAAGGTTGGCAAGGCTTTGGTCGATGGCATGGCCAACGTCTCTGCCATCTGGCTTTCTCCGAAAGCAGAAATGGAAACAGTAACCAATGGACCGCAGATTTTTTTCGGGAAACCGCGGTGATGACCCAGGGCTCCAGAACGGATCGCATGAATTTCAGGAACATGGTTGTATTGTGCGTTTGCGTCATATTTTCTCCGTCTGCATGGAGTACGGTGTTGGTGCAGTGGAACGCCGCCACGTTGCCTCCGGCGAGTTCGCTCGGAGTGAAGGCGATCGTTTTGGCCTGGGGACGCGGTGCACCGACCGGGCTGTGGGCCACTGCGCGCAAACAAGGATATCGGGTATATGTTGAGACGCCGCTGAACCAGGCGACCTCCGCAGCCAAAGGATGCGCGGAAAACAGCTGCGCCGGAATCATTCTGAACGTTCTCGAATCAGAGAGCCCTGCAACCGAGAAATCCATTGCGAGCTTGCGATCGGCTTACCCGAAACTGCGCGTTCTGATGCTCAGCCCCACTGGCAAGCAGCCCAAGATGAGGGGCAGCCTCATCCTCAAGCGCGATGCAGTGCTCGAAGTGTCAAGCCCGACCGCGCAACCCTGGATTGATACGAATCTTGCATTAATCAAAACTGAGCAGCGGTCCGGCCGCCCGCAGATTCCGCTCTATACGTTTTCATGGGCCGATCCAGGGACGCAAACAATCCTGACGGCTGATGATTATTCCCTGGCCGTTGCCGAGGCCGGCGCATTCCATGCTGATTTGGTTCTGCCGTTGGACGAACATCTGCAGCAGGGCCTGAACAAGCGTGATGGCGAGGCTTGGGCGCTCTGGAATCAAGTACGCTCGACGTTGAGGTTTTCGGCCGATGCGAGTCAAGGAGGATTGGAACCAGCCGCCAACGTGGCGGTGATCGTTGACCAGCTTGATCCAAGTGATGAAGTTGCGAATCTGCTGAGTCGCCACAATATTCCATTCCAGGTATTTATCGCCGCGGACTTGAAGACAGAGGACCTCAAGGGCTTCGACATTGTGATCGTGTTTGCAAGACCGGACGCCGAAACCGCGGAACGGATTAAGAATTTGGCAGCGGGCGGCGCAACTGTCGTAGCCGTGGATGCGCACGGCAAGTATTCGTGGCAGAGCAGCCAACCAGTCCAACTAAACGAGCACACGACTTTGTATCCCGTAGGAAACGGCAAGGTACTCGAATTGGCAGAGCCGGTCTCGGATCCCGAGACTTTCGCACAGGATATTCGCCGGCTGCTGGGCAAACGGAATGCGCTGCTAAGCCTCTGGAATGGACTGACTACCATCGCTGTGCCTTACAAAGACCGCCGCGCAAAGATGACTCTGCTGGAATTGGTGAATTATGCCGGAGAGCCGCTTCGTTTACAGGTGCAAGTCAAGGGATCGTTTACGACTGTCCGTTACGAGACGCCCGAACATGGGTGTTGCCAGTCTCTTGAGCCCGTAAAACACGACGGATTCACCGAATTCGTGATTCCGGAAATACGCATCGCGGGACGGGTACACCTGGAATCGCAATGAGGTCTCGTTGGTTTACGCGATTCTTGAAGAAGTACCGCTATCGGAACCTACGGATAAACAGCTTGTGGCGGTCTGATCGGTAAAGGCCTAGCACGTAAATCGCGGGTTTTGCCTTCGTGGAAAAAATCTCTTGCCTGATTCGCAGTACGGCAGCGCCTACCGGAATACCGAGAAGCCGGGCCGTGTGTGCATCGGCGGCGGTAGCGTCGATTTCTTCGTCAGCGTGGCCGATCTGAAGCCCGTGGTCGCGCTCCAGCACAGAAAACAACGACGTGCGGTCCAGCCTGGCCCGAGCGAGATCACCGAACTCGTCAGCCGATAAATAGCAGGTTTCGATGGCAAATGGTTCATCCTCGCCGAGCCTCAGGCGCTCGACTTTAACCAGGCGGCTCGTGACCGGCAGTGACAGACGGGCTGCAATCTCCGGTTCGGTCTGAATGACTCCAAGAGACAGCAGCTTGGAAGAAACGGCCAGACCACGGCGTGACATCTCCTCCGTATAGCTCATCAGTTTGTTGAAATGGATCTTGGGTGGGGCGACGAATGTACCCGCACCGCGACGCCGGACTACCAAACCCTCGCGTTCGAGACCGGTGAGCGCCTGGCGTGCGGTCATCAGACTAACGCCGTGAATACGCGCAAGTTCCCGCTCGGAGTCTACGAGATCACCAGGTTTCAGAAGGCCCCTTTCGAGCCGTTTAACGATCGATGACTGGATCCGCTGGTACACGGGCAGCCCGTTATTCCGGATGTGTGGCATCCAAACGTTCTCCTACGCAGGCACCTTACTACGAAGTGCTCTAGAGCTCCAATACTAAATCGTATTACCTTTCACGGAATGCCTCTTCCTGCTACACGAGGAGCAGCCAATCTCCACCGCCGGTGGCGTATCCTCATTGGGTTTCTGGATGAATACGGCATACTGTGTAAATCATTGTGCACCAGTGTGTTAGCGTGACACTGGGGAATTGTGCCACGCCCTGAGCGCTTGCTTTCCAACAGCAGAGCCAGTCATGGGGACTCGATTCGCTCCAGGCGATACTACAACCATATTGAATTTTTCAATTTCTTTTATTTTTTTCTTGACGAGAAACGGTCATCCGCTATATAGCATGTCCATCCTTGTTTATGGTTATTTTTGTTGCTGATCTGAGGAGGCTTGGGATGAGACGGTCCACTGCGCTTTGCTGCTCGCTCCTTTTGTTCGTGACGGTAACCGGGGCTTTCCATTACGGCTGGAGCCAGGAAGTGACAGCTTCCATCACTGGCACGGTGACAGACCCTAGTGGTGCCGCTGTCCCCGGCGCGACGGTGACGGCTACATCAGAGGAGCAAGGGCTCGTGTACACGACCTCTACGAACGACTCAGGTCTCTATCTCGTCGCTCACCTCCCGGTGGGGACGTATCGCTTGAAGATCGAGAAGTCGGGATTTTCCTCGGCCACCCATCCGCCCTTTGTTCTCACGTTGAACCAGGTGGCGCGCGTCGATATCGCGATGAAAGTCGGACAGGCGAGCGAGACGGTCGAAGTGACCGGCGAAGCCCCGATCTTGAAGACCGAGTCGACGCAGGTCGACACCATCATCAATGCTGCCACCAACGACAATATGCCCCTGGCTTCCCGCAACTACGTGCAACTGACGCTGCTTGCGCCAGGGGCCGTATCGACGGATCCGAGCAGCTTTAACAACGGCAATAACACTCAGGGACTGGGCGGCCGTCCGCTGATCAATGGCAACCGCGAGCAGGCGAACAACTTCCTGCTCGACGGCATGGATAACAACCAGGTATCCGACAATGAACTCGGCTACACGCCCGCTCCCGATGCAATTGAGGAATTCAACCTCATCACCAACAACGCTCCGGCAGAGTTCGGCAATTTTGAAGGCGGCATCGTCAGCGCGACGCTCAAATCAGGCACCAACCAATACCATGGCGATGTTTGGGAGTTTTTCCGCAACGACGTTTTAAATGCCAACAGTTGGCAGAACAACCTGAACCTTAACAGCGCGGGGCAGTCGGATCCCCTTCCGAAAGCCAAACTGCGCTGGAACATGTTTGGCGGCACCTTTGGCGGACCGATCATCAAAGACAAGCTCTTCTTCTTTGCCGACTTTCAAGACCAGCGATTTGATATTCCAGCCTCGCCGGCTGCTTATAGCGTGTTCACGGGCGCCGAGCGCGGCGGCGACTTTAGCGCTATCTGCACGAGCAATGGCGGATCCTTCACAGGTCCTGGGGGCATTTGCGCGGGAGGATCGGGAGTTCAGCTATACAATCCCTGCGCATCCTTGACTGCGCCGTGTACCTCCTCGTCCACACCAGCAGCCACACGGCAGCCTTTCGCACATAACCAGATCCCAATAGCTATGATCAGCCCGGTAGCCAGCGCCCTGTTCGGCTCGAGTTTCTACCCGACTCCTGCCGGTACAGCGCTACAAAATAATGCGTCGTATATCACCAATTCGCAGTTCAATGAAGAGCAGGGCGATTTCAAGATCGACTTCAAGGCGACACAGAAGGACAGTATTTCCTATCGCTTCACCAAGGCTTTTCAGAACAATCCTTCCAACAATTCCCAGGCATTGTTGGGCAACGGCCTGGCGACGACCCCGATTACCAGCATGGTTGGCGACTGGACTCGCGCCATCGGAAACAATCTTGTGAATGATGCCCGCTTTGGTTGGAACCATGTAGTGGCAGACACCGGTACTGCGTGGGCCTCCGGCCTCGGGCAGTTCGGCAACACGCTTGGAATCGGGAATGGCAATCCGGGAAATCTCCCCGGCTTGCTTCAGCTCCACTTCAGTAATTCAGCCGTCACCACCCTCGGCAATCAGCAGAGCACGGAAGACTTCAATGACCACGTATGGGAAGCGGAAGACACTCTGAGCTGGACCCACGGGCGCCATAACTTCAAATTTGGTGGTCAATGGTGGCTTCAGACGATCAATACTTTCTATGCCGGCAACAATGGCGAACTGGGTCTCATGGACTTCACCGGACAGTTCACCGGAGCCTCAAGCACTTCAGGTGTAGCGGGTGATGGTGGGGCCGATTTCTTCCTCGGCCTCGACCAAACATACGGTCGTGGAGTAAGCACGGGCCAGAGCTGGCAGCAAAACAGCAACGTTTTCGGCATTTACGCCGAAGACACGTGGCGCATGACGGACCGCTTCACCTGGAATCTCGGATTACGCTACGATGCGCACACTCCCTGGGTCGAAACCAACAATCATCAGGCGAACTACAACTTTGCCACCGGCAATATCGATCTAGCTGGTCAGAACGGAGCCAGCCGCGCCCTCTACGACGGAATCTATGGCGGCAAAGCCTTCCAGCCGAGAATTGGTTTCGCTTGGACTCCCTCAGCCTTGGGTGAGCACACAGTGCTTCGTGGAGCTTTCACCATCTCCTCGTACCTGGAGGGAACCGGCACGAATCTCCGCCTGCCCCTGAATCCGCCATTCACTCCGGCGGAAATCAATCAGGTCTATAACAGCGTTCCATTGCCTGGGCAGGACACGACCTCTGGAATCGTCGGCACCGCTTCTTCGCCCTCCTGCGCTGCGCCTGCGTATGCCTGTTACTCAGGGGATTTGCTCCGAATCTGGGATCCTCATGTACAGCCGGCGCTCGCAGATCAGTGGAACTTTACGGTCCAGCACCAATTTGCTGGCAACACTACCCTCCAGGTCGGATACGTAGGCCAGAGGGGAACTCACCTGATGGTGCCCTTCGACTACGGCCAGAGGTTGCTCCTGTCAAATGGGACTACGGCTCCCAGCCCATATTTTTCCGCTAACCCGGCGCTCTACAGCGTCCTCGCCGGGGGCACTCCGACATCTGACACTCCGGGTGCGACGATTTCAGGCACCAAGTCCAACGGCACGATGACATACAACTCATTGCAAGCCGTAGCGCAGAAGCAGATGAGCCACGGTTTGCAGTATCAAGTCGCATATACATTATCAAGGTGCATGTCCGATAGCACCGGGTATTACGGGGCGTGGAACAATGCTGTGAGTGCCTCGGCATACTGGCAGAACGTTTACGACCAGAAGGCGGAGTACGCGCCGTGCTACTATGATTCCACTCACGTCATTTCAGCGTATGCCATCTACGACCTGCCCTTTGGCCGTGGCAAGATGCTAGCCAAAAACGCCAGCAAAGCCGTCAATGCGGTCATTGGAGGCTGGGAAGTGAGCCCTATCGTTTCTTGGCGCACGGGCTGGCCAATGGCGATTGGTGGAGCGGCGGATAATTCCAACACCTTCAGTCGCGGAGGGCGCACAGACTGCAACGGTCTCCCACCGATCACGAACACCTTCATACCTGGAGTAGGACGTCAGTGGTTTAGTAACCCCAATGACCAATACTTCAGCAACCCGGCGCCCGGCACGTTCGGGAATTGCGCACCGCAGCTGGGAGGTCTGCGCACGCCGCGCTACTTCGATATCGACGCGAGCCTGCACAAAGACTTCCAGTTGACGGAACGCTTCCGCTTGCAGTTTCGTAGCGACTTCGTCAACGCCTTTAACCACGTCCAGTACAACGCGCCCAGCTCCGGTTTGGGGTCGACGATCGGACAGATCACAGGCGCTCAACCCCCAAGGAACATACAGCTGGCGCTGAAACTCTATTATTGAAGTTAAACCACGTATAATGATGCAGGCGGTAAACGCCGCCTGCATTTTGTTTTTGTTCGCCTGATTTCAGAGAGGGACCTCGCCGATTTATTTCCAGATGCCCAGGTTTTTGTGGAAAGACGCCGTATTTCTTGCCTTAGCTGGTATTCTCTGCTCAGCGTCGCTCGTTTCAGCGCAGACCTCAAAAGCAGTTCCCGTATCCCGGACTCCTTTATCCCCCGAGAAGGCAATCAGCCTCGCCGAGCAAGGGCATTGTCGGGAGAGTATTTCAGGTCTGAAGCACGCAATGGCCAGCACAGTTGCTGCCGACGCGAGAAAACAGGCGGGCGTGCTCGGTATCCGCTGTGCTCTCGCTGTGGACGACCGCGAATCCACCGATGAATTCATCCGGTTATTGAGCAGGCAGTTTCCTAAAGATCCGGACGTATTATTTGTAATCGTTCATGCCTACTCCGATCTTTCTACGCGAACTGCGCAGGACCTTGGCCGGACGGCTCCTCAATCCTTTGCCGCTCATAAGCTCAACGCTGAGGCTCTCGAAATGCAGGGAAAGTGGGAGCCCGCGCAACTGGAATACGATTGGATGATTCAGAAGGAACCGAATACTCCGGGAATCCACTTTCTACTGGGAAGGCTCCTTCTCTCGCGGCCGGATGCCGGGCCAGACGCGACAGAACGGGCGAAACAGGAATTCCTGAAAGAAATTGAGATCGACCCTAACAACGCCGGGGCGATCTACATTTTGGGGGAGCTTGACCGGCGTGATCAAAAGTGGGATGAGGCGATCTCCCGCTATACCCAGGCGGTCAAGCTCGACCCAAATTTTGCGGAGGCGTATCTGGGTTGGGGATTCTGCCTTGTGAATCTCAAGAAATACGAGGATGCAATTCCGCCATTAAGGACCGCAGAGCGCCTGATGCCTGCGAATCCGGAGGTCCACAACTCGCTGGGTACCGCACTCCAGAGATCCGGACACAAGGATGAGGCGCAGAAGGAGTTCGCTATTCATGAGAAGCTGCGCTCCGAAGGCGGAACCGACAAACCGGAATAGTCGCGTCCGGTACATTCGGAACTGAATCAACGCTGGGGTTCTTCGACAGTGAGAATCTGATCGGCGGTGACCTCATGCAACACTTGTTTAATACCGCTCGGCCAGCGAATTTCCACATCCTTGATGAGCCGGTTCTTTCCTAGGCCGAAGTGTACTCGGCTGTCGCTGGACGCGGTGTAGCCGACTGCCGTTGTTACCTCATTCCATTGGGAAGCGCCATCTTCGGTCGTAATGTGAATTTGCGCGCCGATGCCCATCCGATTGTTTTTTTTTCCTACCAGCTTGAGGAGAATCCAGTGATTGCCGGTTTCCGAGATGTTGCGCAGAATTTCAACCGGCCCGCCAAGAACGGTGACGACCGCGTCAATGCGACCGTCATTAAAAAGATCCCCAAAGGCGACGCCACGATGTGCGGCCTCTTGCTGGAAATCCGGCCCGGCTGACGGGCCAGTTTCGGCGAACTTACCGTTGCCCAGATTGCGAAACAGGGAATTTGGCTCGGGATATTTGCGATTGCCCAGTTCGCTGATGTTATCGAGCACATTG
>Ga0210406_10002250_pt1 | contig 22334 bp, 22 predicted proteins | sample IncBWC30MmetaG_FD_155454 | JGI IMG/M metagenome (GOLD analysis project Ga0210406, IMG submission 155454) | Forest soil microbial communities from Barre Woods Harvard Forest LTER site, Petersham, Massachusetts, United States - Inc-BW-C-30-M | ecosystem: Environmental > Terrestrial > Soil >...
TCGCCATCGCGGAAGGATGCGCCGATCCCAACCAGGCCGACGCGCAGACCGCCGCCTGCCTGCGCGCGGTGCCGGTCGACAAGATCCTGGGGCCCTGTGCGAGCCAGAACTCGTGCCAGAGCCTCACGTTCGAGGGCACCGTCGCCTCGCCCGTCATCGACGGCAAGGTGCTTCCGGAGTCCCTCGTCGACGCCATCGCGGCGGGGCACTTCGCCCGCGTACCTCTGATCAACGGATCCAATCACGACGAGTTCCGATTGTTCATCCCGCTGGTGTTCGGGTTCCAGGACAACGTGGTGCCCGACGCCCAGGCCGTGACCACTCCGGGGACAACGCCCTATTCGGCGGCGCTTCAGATCCTGCTCGCGACCATCGTGTCGCCGGACCGATTGCCCGGCGTCATCACGCTGTATCCCTCGGGCAATACGCCGCTGAGCGCCAACATCGCGCTGGCGGCCGCGGCGACCGACGCTATTTTCGCTTGCAATGCCCACACGATCGACAAGAGCGCGTCGCAGTTCGTGCCGGTGTTCGCCTACGAGTTCAACGACGAGCAGGCACCCGACAACTTCCTGTCGCCGACTACCCTGCACGACGGCACCAACTATCCCTACGGTTCGGATCACACGTCGGAGATCCAGTATCTGTTCCCGGTCTCCAATCCGTCAGGGGTCGGGCTCAACCTCGCGCAGACGCCGTTGACGGCCAATCAGCAGCAACTCGCCCATCAGATGGTCCTATATTGGACGACCTTTGCCGCTACCGGCAATCCAAACCGGGGCGACACCCCGGTGGTCTGGCCGCAATACGTGTCGGGCCTCGACGACCTCATATCGTTCGTGCCGCCGACGCCCACCCATGAGACCGCAAGCGACCCCACCGATCTGGCAACGGTCCACCAGTGCGCGTTCTGGGATCAGAGCCTCAATCCGTCGAGGCCGTCCATCGTCAACTTGGGCGTGCCGAACCTGCCATAGCGCGGCTCGCATCCGCGAATGTCGAGGGCGCCCGCCGAGCCGGCGCCCTCTTTTATGAATCAGGTGCGTGGCCGCGGCGCATCAGCCGCAAATCCTGATTGAATGCAATGCCCGGCACGTGACGGCGCGCGATCGACTTGATCTAGATCAAGGCTCAGCGGCGTGCGCGTTAGCGTTTGGTCGTATTGCGCGAACGTGCCCGCAGCTGCCGCCTCCTCAGGAAGGATGAGCGTTCCGGTGACGTTGGTGTCGATGAATTCCTGGTAGGTATGTGTCGCAACGTGAGGCTTGTGCAAGGACGCAGCGTGGATGACCGCACGTACACCTTTCATCATTTGCCTGACGAACGGTCGATCGCATATCGATCCGATGCGCATTTGCAGCCTCGCTCAGTCGTCATCCTGCGAAGCTGGGAAATAACACCGACAAGATAAAGGGCTGGCCAGCAGGAGATATGAAAAGTGACCGGGGCAGGGTGGGGCGCCGGACTCGATTGGCGTATAACCTTGGTTGAAAAAACGCCGAAGTAGTGGTGGTGAGGGCTGGCTGAGCTAAAATAATTGGTTGCAACGCCGGGGTGGCTGCCTACTTTCATCCTTGGCAATCGAGGATCGCAAAATTGATGCTGCGAGTTCTGGCCATGATCTGTTGTGCCGCGGCGCTCGCGCCGGCGGTCGCGCAAGAGGGGCTCAAGACCGCGCCGCCAAAGATTTCGCTGCAGGTCACGACGGATCCGGCGACCGTCGAATGCCGTCGCATCGAAAAACCGGATCCGATGTCCTCGAGCTTCCTGTCCCTGCACAGGACCTTCCATGACGATTTCGACGAACATCCGCTGGCGAGGAGAAGGTGGGTGCCTCACTATTCAGGAGGCGCCGTCTGGCCGGCGGCGCGCTACTGGGGCGGCGATGGCTCCGACTTCAAGCGGAAGGACGCCTGGAACGGCGAGCAGCAGATCTACGTCGATCCGCTTTATCGCGGACGCTCAACCGCGCCGCTCGGGCTCGACCCCTTCAAGATTCGCGATGGCGTGCTCTCGATCGTCGCCAGCCGCACGCCGCCTGAGTTGAAGCAGGTACTCTTCAACAACGAATACACCTCGGGCATCCTGACGACCCAGGGCGCATTCTCCCAGAAGTACGGATATTTCGAGATCCGTTCAAAGATCCCGGTCGGCACCGGCGTGTGGCCGGCTTTCTGGCTGCTTGCCGACGACGGCGGCTGGCCTCCGGAGATCGATGTGCTGGAGGGCCGCGGCCAGCGGCCCGGCGACCTCGTGATGACGACACATTGGCGGCAGCCTCCGGAGACCGGTCGCGTGGAATCCTGCGGTTTCGACTTCGCGCAACCGGACGCGTCGATCGCTTTTCACGACTACGGCGTGTTATGGCTCAAGGATCGCATCATCTATTTCATCGACCGCAGGCCGGTCTCCGATATCAGCGTGCCGATGGGCTTCGACGACCCGATGTACATGATCGTGAACCTGGCCATGGGCGCCAAGAATTTTCAGGGCGTCGGTTTCGTCGATGATCAATCGCCTAACATGGTCGAATTCGAAATCGACAGGATTTCCGCTTATCAAATCGACGGGTATTAGAGCGTTTTCCAGCGAAGTGGATACCGGTTCGCGTGAAGAAAACGCGTCAAAACAAGAAAGAGAGCCTTCGTTCCGATTCAATCGGAACGGAAAAGGCTCTATTCATTGCACCTGGTCTGTAGGCCGGTCGATTGCGAACCTGACGGGAGAAATCGATGTTCGGAAAATTCTCGCGCCGACAATTTGCAAGGCTCGCCGGTTTCTCCGCCCTCGGGATTGCCGCGCCCGCGAAATCGCAAGACAACGCAACCAAACCGGCATCCGACAAGCGTGCCTCCGCCAGTTTCCCGAACGGGTTCATATGGGGTACGGCCACTTCCGCCTATCAGATCGAAGGCGCGGTGAAGGAAGACGGCCGGGGCCAGTCGATCTGGGACACTTTTAGCCACACGCCGGGCAAGATCAGGGATGGCACCAATGCGGACCGCGCCAACGATCACTATCATCGCTACAAGGAAGACGTGCGGCTGATCAAGGAGCTGGGGGTCAAGGCCTACCGGTTTTCGATCGCGTGGCCTCGGGTGTTTCCGGACGGCACCGGAGCGGCGAACCCCAAAGGCCTCGACTTCTACAATCGCCTCCTCGACGAGCTTCTGGCGAACGGCATCGAGCCGTTCGCGACACTCTATCACTGGGACCTGCCGCAGCCGCTGCAGGACCGCGTCGGCGGATGGCAGTCCAGCGAAACGTCCAAGGCGTTCGCGGATTACGCCGGCTATGTGGCCGAACGCTTGAGCGATCGTGTCAAGTCGTTCTTCACGCTCAACGAAGCCGGGCGATTCCTGAATTTCGGTTACGGCTGGGGCATCGACGCCCCCGGTCTTTTGCTGGCGGCGCCGGCGCTCAACCAGACACGTCACAACGTCGTGCTGGGACACGGGCTTGCGGTGCAGGCGATCCGCGCCAAGGCGCGCGCCGGCACCAAAATAGGCCTCGCCGAGAACATCGCGGCCTGCCTGCCGGCCATCGATACGCCCGACAACATTCGCGCGACCGAGATCGCGACGCGCGAATTGAACGCCGGGCTGTTGAACGTCATCCTGACCGGCGAATATACCGAAGGCTTCCTGAAATATGCCGGCAAGGACGCGCCGAAATATACCGCCGGCGAGTTGAAGATCATCTCTTCCCCGATCGATTTCGTGGGCCTGAACATCTATGCGCCGCAGTTTTACGTGGTCGCCACCGACAAGGCGCCGGGGTTCCGCGTGCTGCCGTTTCCCTCCTCGTTCCCGCGCATGAATTCCGACTGGCTCCGGATCGGCCCGGAGACGGCGTACTGGGTGCCGCGACTTTCGGCCAAGCTTTGGAATCTCGACACGATCTATATCAGCGAGAACGGCGCTTCCGCCGACGACAAGGTTGCGCCCGACGGCAATGTCTACGATCTCGATCGCATCATGTACCTGCGCAACTATCTGACGCAGTTGCAGCGCGCCACCGCCGAGGGCGTGCCGGTACGCGGCTATTTCCTGTGGAGCCTGATGGACAATTTCGAATGGATCTACGGCTTCGATAAACGCTTCGGGCTTTACCGCGTGGACTTCGACACGCTGGTTCGCACGCCGAAGCTCAGCGTCGCCTTCTACCGCAACGTGATCACGCGAAACGCGGTGGACGTTTAGAGCGCAACCCGCAACTCCAGCGGCGATTGCCGGCGCGCGCAGGCCCTGCCTCGGCGCTTCACCTGTTCACGAAACGGGGCGGACGCTTTTCCACGAAGGCCGTCATGCCTTCCTTCTGGTCCTCGAGCGAGAAGCAGGCATGAAACGCCCGCCGCTCCATCAACAACCCCTCCGCGAGCGGCGTCTCGTAGGCGCGATTGATGCATTCCTTGATCATCATGCTGACCGGCCGCGACATGCCGGCGGCCCTTGCCGCCGTCTTGATCGCTTCATCGACCAGCTGCGGGGCCTCGACGATGCGGCTGACGAGGCCCGATCGCTCCGCTTCGTCAGCGTCCATCATGCGCCCGGTCAGGCACATTTCCATGGCTTTCGACTTGCCGACCACGCGCGTCAGCCGCTGTGTCCCGCCGGTGCCCGGCGTGACGCCGACGGTGATTTCGAGCTGGCCGAATTTCGCGTTCGGCGCGGCCAGGATGAAGTCGCACATCATGGCGAGCTCGCAGCCGCCGCCGAGCGCATAGCCGGCGACGGCGGCAATGACCGGCTTGCGGCATCGGGAGATTTCGAGCCACTCGGCGCCGCTGAACTCGATGGCGAAGACTTCGGCAAAGGATTTGAGTTTCGCCATTTCGCCGATATCGGCGCCGGCCGCAAATGCCTTGTCGTCGCCGGTGAGCACCAGCGCGCCGATGCGCGGATCGTCTTCAAAGGCCTTCACCGCCCTGCTCAGTTCCGCGATCGTTGCCCGCGACAATGCGTTACGGACCTGCGGCCGGTTGAACCTGATCAGGCCGACATTGCCGGCGGTCTCAGTCAGAATATTTTGATAGTTCATGGCGGCCTCGATCTGTGACGGGAACGATTGCGGCCCGCGACGAGCGGCCGCCGCCGCATGAAAATAGTTCTATCGCCAACAAAGTATAATATAATCTGGATCATTGTTATTATAGATTATCTCTATGTTGAGATCGTTGCTGATCGAAGGGCGGATATGAGCTTCAAGTTGCAGCAGCTTCGAATTTTCGTCGCCATATTCGAGGAAGGCGGCGTGGGTCAGGCGGCCGATCGGCTGCATATCGCGCAACCTTCGGTTTCGGTAGGATTGAAAGGCCTGGAGCGGTCGCTCGGCCAGCCGCTGTTCGAACGTCCCGGAGGAGCACGCCGCATTGCCCCCACGGCGAGAGCCGTGCGGTTCTATGATCAAGCGATAGACATTCTCCGCCGCTGCGAGGACGCGCGAGCCGATCATGTCGCGGAAAGGAAGCCGGCGCTTCGCGTCGGAGTCATGAGCACGCTGGCGGCGCGAGATATCGGCGCCGCCGTGGCGGCGCTTACGCGCAGTGGACTGAGCGTTCAAATCCGGGAGGGCCGTTGCAGCCGAGTAGCCGAACTGCTGCGGCGGCGCCATCTTGATATGGCCTGGACGTCGGTGGAGGCGGGGGCACGCAACACGCGCGTGCTCTGGCAGGAGCCGTTCGCGGTATTCGCATCACTCGATCACAGATTTGCCCAAGGCAGAAAGCGAAACGTCACCCTGGGCCAGCTAAGGGGCGAATCCATCGTGTCGCGGTTGTCCTGCGAGCTGAGGCCGGGAACGCTGCGCGCATTGGGACTGGCGCTGCCTCGGGCGGCGCGGGCCGAACGCGACGACGTTGCCATGCAGCTCGTCGCGCAAGGGGCGGGTATAGCAGTTGCGCCGCTAAGTCTCGCGACAGCGGACGTCAGCGTCCTTGCAGTCCGCGACCTCGACCTGATCAGGACCGTGGGGTTGAGGTGGCGCGCCGACCTCGCCGAGCGACATATCGACGATGTATCCGGCGCCATCATTCAAGCCGTCGGTGCCAGACATATCCTGACCCGCGGCAATTGAGAACGGCCGGCGTCAAGGCAGCCGCGATTGCCAAGCGCGGCCCGGCCACGATGTGGGCCGGCTATCATCATGGAGCGCGCGCGCATGAAAACCCAGCTGCGGAACCCTGGCGGTCTCCCGCGTATCTTCTTAACTAAGCATGCCGGTCGACCGCAAAAAGCGCTAGATTTAAGACGAGATTCTCACGGCAACCGGTCACGGCAAGCCAGCTTGGGCTTGCCGGTGCTGTGGGTGAGGTCGATCGATGCGAAGGTTGGCGAAGAATATCCTTCTATTGCTGCTCGTTCTGATGCCGGCTTACTTCTCCGGCACGGAGAAAGCTCAGCAGGCGCTAGCCGCCGCCATCACCGACACCGAAATCCGTATCGGGAACATCATGCCGTACACCGGCCCGTTGGCCGCGTTTTCAACCATCGGCAGGACGGAAGCGGCCTATTTCGACATGATCAACGAGCGCGGCGGCATCAACGGCCGCAAGATCAGGTTCATTTCCTATGACGATAGCTCCGATCCGACGACCGCATTGGAGGAGACCCGGAAGCTGGTCGAAGCGGACAACGTGTTGTTGATATTCGGATCGTTCGGGACGCCGGGCAATCTGGCCGCACGTCCTTATCTGAACCAGAGAAGGATCCCGCAACTCTTCCTCGCCTCCGGCGACGAGGAGTGGAGCAATCCGCAAAAATTTCCCTGGACTATGGGTTGGCAACCGGCGTTCCGCGCCGAGGGACGGATTTATGCCAACTACATCCAGGCGTCCTATCCGGAGCGCAAGATCGCGGTGCTCTGGCAGAACGACCAGTTCGGACGCGACCTGTTCCGCGGATTGCAGGAAGGGCTCGGCGACTGGGCGCGGATGATCGTTTCCGACATTTCGTTCGATGTTTCCGACAAGTCGCTCGATACCCAGATCGACCTGCTCAAGGCGTCGGGCGCGGAGATCCTGCTGTTTGACGGCGCACCGGCCATCGCCGCGCTCGCGATCCGGCGGATGTCGGAACTCAATTGGCATCCGGTCTTTCTTCTCGATAACACGTCTGCTTCCATCGCCAGCGCGTTGCGGCCCGCGGGTCTGGAAAACTCGGTCGGGGTGATCTCGACCTCCTTCCTGAAGAACGCCGGCGATCCGGCCTGGAGAGACGATTCCGGCATGAAAGACTGGTCGTCTTTCATGGATAAGTACTATCCCGACGGCAACAAGGAGGATGGCAACGCGCTGTTTGGCTATGCCGCGGCCGAAACACTGGTCCAGGTGTTGACGCAATGCGGCGATGATCTCTCGCGAGAGAACGTGATGCGGCAGGCAGCGGCGCTGAAGGATTTTCACAGCTCGATCCTGCTGCCGGGCATTGCGATCAATACCGGCCCGGACGATTTTCGGCCGATCGAGCAGATGCGGCTGGTGCAATTCGACGGCGGCACCTGGCAGCCGATCGGCGATACGATCGAAAGCGCGTTTGTCGGCGGCGGGAACAAATAATCCGAGAAATAATTCAAGAATAATTCGAGACGGTGTCTCGAAAACAGGCAACGGAGGGAGCAGCGATGGCAGAACCACAAACCCCGCCGGCCGGCCCCGATTTCACCCAGGGTGTTGCACTGGATTTCGCCGGCGAAACCCTGCTGGGCCACGTCGGCGATCAGGATGTCCTGCTGGTCCGCGCCGGCGCTGCGCTCTACGCCATCGACGCGCATTGCAGCCATTACCACGGCCCACTCGCGGAAGGGCTTGTCGTCGGGACCAGCATTCGCTGCCCCTGGCATCACGCCTGCTTCGATCTGCGTAACGGTGAGGCGACACGCGCCCCGGCACTCAGTGCGCTCGGGATATGGCAGGTCGATCGCGCGAGCGATCGTATTTTCGTCCGGCAAAGGCGCGAACAGCCAGTCGCGCGCGGCAAAGGCCCCATTGATGCGCCCGGCAGGATCGTGATCGTCGGCGGCGGGGCGGCGGGCTTTGCCGCAGCCGAGATGTTGCGGCGCGAGGGGTTTCGCGGCGAGGTCGTGATGTTGAGCGACGATGCCGCGCCGCCGGTCGATCGGCCCAATTTGTCGAAGGATTACCTTGCCGGCAGCGCGCCAGAGGACTGGTTGCCGCTGCGTCCCGACAATTTTTATACGGATGCCAATATCGAGCTTCGGCTCGGAAGCGGTGTCGCCGCGATTGACACCAAGGCGGGCCATGTCGTTCTCGCCGACGGGGCGAGCGTTGCCTATGACCGTCTTCTGCTCGCAACCGGCGCCGAGCCGGCGCGGCTGCCGATCCCGGGCGCCGACCAGCCGAACGTCCACACGCTGCGCTCGCTCGCCGATTGCCGCGCCATCATCGACAACGCCAAGGGCGCCAAGCGCGCGATCGTGATCGGCGCGAGCTTCATCGGCCTGGAAGCCGCGGCAGCCTTGCGCGCCCGCGGCATCGAGGTCCATGTGGTGGCGCCGGAGAGGCGGCCGATGGAACGCATCCTCGGGGCCGACATGGGAGACTTCGTCCGCAAGCTGCATGAACAACATGGTGTCATCTTCCATCTCGGCGATACCGTCGCTGCGATCGACGGCGCCCGCGCCACGCTCAAGAACGGCGGATCGCTTGAGGCCGACCTCGTCGTGGTCGGTGTCGGGGTGCGTCCGCGCCTGGCGCTTGCCGAGCAGGCCGGCCTCAAGCTCGACCGCGGCGTCGTCGTCAACGCCCATCTCCAGACCAGTGTCGCAGGCGTCTATGCCGCGGGCGATATCGCGCGTTGGCCAGACCCGCATTCGGGTGAAAACATCCGGGTCGAGCACTGGGTGGTCGCGGAACGCCAGGGGCAGACCGCCGCGCGCAACATGCTGGGGCAGGGCGAGGCGTTCGAGGCGGTCCCCTTCTTCTGGAGCCAGCACTACGACGTGCCGATCAATTATGTCGGCCATGCCGAGAAATGGGACGAGATCGCGGTCGATGGCGACATCGCGGCGCGCGATTGTCTTGTGCGTTACAAGAGCAAGGGCAGGGTGCTTGCGGTCGCCTCGATCTACCGCGATTTCGCAAGTCTGCAAGCCGAACTTGCGATGGAGCAGAACGCGACGTTTTGACCGCATCAAATGCGCGTGTTGCGCGCACCTTGTGTTCACGCGGTTTCTTGACAGGGCGAGGCTGCCCAGCTTCCTTGGATGTCTCTTGTGACATCTGTTGTGACATCTCTTGGGCCTGCTCGGTTTGAACAAGAATGCAAAGCAAACCTGTAGTGATCAGGCGGCGTGATCTGCTCTCGCTGGTGGGCGCCATGGCTGGCAGCGCCGCGATGTATCACGCGATGACGAGCCTGGGATTCGCGTCGGCATCTCCGTACAAGGGCCCGATCAAGCTGAACGGCGACCCGAGAGGCGCTTCGGTGCTCATCCTGGGCGCCGGGCTTGCCGGCATGACGGCGGCGCTTGAGCTGCGCAACGCCGGCTACAAGGTTCAAATCCTCGAATTCAACGATAGGGCCGGCGGCCGCAACTGGACACTCCGCGGCGGCGACAGCTTCACCGAACTCGGCGGCTTCAAGCAGACCTGCGAATTCGAAAGCGGCCTTTATATCAATCCCGGCCCGTGGCGTATTCCCTATCACCACCGCGCGCTGCTCGATTATTGCAAGCGGCTTGGCGTTTCGCTCGAGCCGTTCATTCAGCTCAATTACAACGCGCTGATCCATTCCTCGCGCGCGTTTGGCGGCGCGCCGCAGCGGATCCGCGCCATCAAGGCGGATTTCCAGGGCCAGGTTTCCGAGCTGCTGGCCAAGGTAACCCAGCAAGGCAAGCTCGATGAAGCCATGACCAGGGAGGATCAGGAGGTCCTGTTGCAGGCGCTGCGGTCGTGGGGCGCGCTCGACCGCGACTACAAATACAAGGCCAATCTGATATCGGCTGGATTTCGCGGCTATGCGAGGGATCCCGGCGGCGGGCTGGATGCCATTCCACTATCGGGCGACCCGCTGGCCTTGTCGGAGATCCTGAAATCGCGGGTTTGGCGCTACCTGCAGAATTTCGCCAACTATAATTTTCAGACCACGATGTTTCAGCCGGTCGGCGGCATGGACATGATCGGCAAGGCGTTTGCCAAAGAGGTCGGCGACCTCATCCGCTACAATGCCAAGGTGACGCGGATTCAGCAGGACGACCAGGGCGTCACCGTCAGCTATGTCGATACCGCAGACCCAGCGACCGTGCAGCAGGCAAGAGCGGATTGGTGCATCTGCACGATTCCGCTGTCGATCCTCAGTCAGTTGCCGGTCGACGTCGGCGCCGCCATGAAGTCTGCGATCGACGCCGTGCCCTATGCCGGATCCGTCAAGGTCGGCCTGCAGTTCAAGCGCCGGTTCTGGGAGGAGGACGAGGCGATCTACGGCGGCATCAGCTATACCGACTTGCCGATTCGCCAGATCGCCTATCCCGACACCGGATTCAATCGCTCCGGACGCGGCGTGTTGCTGGGCGCCTATCTGTTCGACGGCGCCAACGCCTATGAGTTCACCGCGATGACGCCGGCCGAGCGGGTGGCGCGCACCGTCGAGTTCGGCGCCATGATCCATCCGCAATATCGCGACGAGTTTGAAAACGGCGTTGCCGTAGCCTGGCATCGGGTGCCGTTTGTGCTCGGTTGCAGCGGCGACTGGAGCGAGGAGGCGCGCGCCACGCACTATCGCGATCTGTGCCAGATCGATGGACGGATTGCGCTCGCCGGCGAGCACGCTTCGGCGCTTCCGGCATGGCAGGAGGGAGCTATTCTCTCCGCGCTCGACGCCATTGCGCGGCTGCACAACCGCGTCATGAGGACGTGATGCGAGCGAAGGCAAAGATCGCGTTTATAAAGATCGCTGTTGTGATGTCGCTCGCGCTGTCGACGGCGGCGTCGGCCCAGGACAAGGCCCAGGACAAGGCCCAAGACAACCGGACGTTCAGCTCGGGCTACAGGTTTGTCGAGATGACCGGCGAGGAGTTGTTTGGCAATGTCTGTCAGGGCTGTCACATGCCGGACGCCGCCGGCGCAATCGGCGCCGGCTCCTATCCGTCGCTGGTCGGCAACCGGAATCTCGAGGCGAGCGGATATCCGGTCTATCTCGTCGTCAACGGCAGGCGCGGCATGCCGGGCTTCGGCGACATGATGACGGACGGCCAGATCGCCGCCGTCGTGAATTATCTGCGGACGCACTTCGGCAACAACTACCAGGATGTGGTGACGGCCAGGGACGTCAGGGATGCTCGCCGCTGAACGGAGACGGCAATGCAATTGAGAACGATGCTGCTGCTTGGCTTGCTATCGGCTGCCTGTGCCGGAAGCCTTCATACGGCGCGAGCCGAGGTGACCCGATATCCAATTCCCAACTCGACCTTCCCGATCGCGCAAGTCGTGCAAGTCACAGGCAACGCCACAACCTATTATGTCAGCGGCCAGGTCCCGCCGGTCATCAATAAGGACGCCGATCCGGCCAGTCCGTTAGCCTATGGCGACACCAAGACCCAGACCGTCGGCGTACTCTCCAGGGTCAGGGGAATCCTGGAGGGGCTCGGCCTTTCCATGGCAGACGTGGTCAAGATGCAGGTGTTTCTGGTCCACAGCACGGCTGCGCCGATGGACTTCAAAGCCTTCATGGAAGGTTACACGCAATTCTTCGGCGGCAGCCAGCCTAATTTGCCGGCGCGGTCCGTTGTTGGCGTCGCGGCGCTGGCTAATCCCGGATTCCTGCTGGAGATCGAGGTGATCGCCGTCAAGGACGTCAAATAGGTTGGGTGGGTCGCTGAAATCGCGGGGCTTGCGCGCTTGCAAATAGGATAGCCGCCTGTCTGAATTCGGCCGATCGTCGCAAGCCCTGTTGGAGAGCGAGATGCGTGAGAACATCGGCAACCAAAACTTCGCCGCGTGGAAGATCGTTCTCCCGGCCGCGCTTGCGCTGGTCGTTCTTGCCGTAAACGGCGCCGGCGCCGAAGGGCTGACGGCGCAGCAGCAGCTCGCACACGACATCTACCAGGAGCTCATCGAAATCGACACCACGACCGCGACCGGCGATACCGCTCGCGCCGCGCAAGCGATGGCGGCGCGGCTCAAGGCCGCGGGCTTTGCGGATGCCGACCTGCAGGTGTTTTCGCCCGCACCACGCAAGGGCAATCTGGTGGCGCGGCTGCGCGGCAGCGGCGCGCGCAAGCCGATCCTGCTGGTGGCGCATCTCGACGTGGTGCCGGCCAGCCGCGACGACTGGTCGGTCGATCCGTTCAAGCTGACCGAAAAGGACGGCTACTTCTATGCGCGCGGCAGCGGCGACGACAAATACATGGCGGCTTCCTTCATCGCCAATCTCATCCGCTACAAGAACGAGGGCTACAAGCCCGACCGCGACATTATCGTGGCGCTCGAGACCGACGAGGAAATCTTCGACCGCGACGGCCTCGGCATCCAGTGGCTGATCAGGAACCACCGCGACCTGATCGACGCCGAATTCGCGCTGAACGAGGGCGGCGGTGTCGGGCTGAAGGACGGCAAGCCGATCCGGAACAGCGTCCAGACCAGCGAGAAGGTCGCGCTGACCTATCAGCTCGATGTCAAAAATCGCGGCGGCCACAGCGCGGTGCCGGCCAAGGACAATGCGATCTATCACCTCGCGGAAGGATTGGTGCGGCTTTCCAAATTCAGTTTCCCGGCGCACCTCAACGACACCACGCGCGCGTTCTTTGAGCGGTCCGCGCAGCTTGAGGCCGGCCAGACCGCGGCCGATTTGCGCGCGGTCGCATCCGACAAGCCGGATCCATCGGCGGTGTCGCGGCTCTCCACAAATCCGGTCTACAATGCGCTGCTGCGCACCACCTGTGTTGCGACCATGCTTGAGGGCGGCAACGCGATCAACGCGCTGCCGCAGCTCGCCAGCGCCAAGATCAACTGCCGGATCATGCCGGGCGAATCCGTCGACGAGGTCAAGGCGACGCTCGAGCGCGTGCTCGCCGACGACCAGATCAAGGTGACGCAACTCGACACACCCACGCTCAGCGCGCCTTCCGTGCTCAACGAGGAGATCGCGGGCGCCATTGAAAAACTGTCGCGCGAATTCTTTCCCGGCGCGATCGTGTTGCCGGTCATGAGCGCCGGCGCCACCGACGGCAGTTTCCTGCGCAACGCCGGGATCCCGACCTATGGCCATTCCGGCATGGCGATCGACGTCGGCGAATCCCGCATTCACGGCAAGGACGAACGGGTTCCCGTGAAATCGTTCTACCAAGGCGGCGAATATCTCTATCGATTGGTGAAGGTGCTGTCAGGCGGCGGAACCAAATAGGGTTCGACAGCCCCCCGGCAGCCTCGACCGCAATCTTGCCGCTGGAATTGCGCGCCCGGCCCCCTAAATAGGGGGGCGAGTCTTTACTTTAGGTATTTTGGGAGGCGGCCCATGATCCCAAGAGGCGCTTTTTTCGCGACTGTTTGCACCACACTGCTGGCATCGATCGGCGCGTCGGTTGCGGACGAGTATCATCCCGACCAGTTCCTCGGCCTTGATCTTTCGCAGGCGGTGCTTTCGCCGAAGTCGCTCGGGCCCGCCACCGAGTTCGCGCCGGTCGCGGTCGAGGCCAAAAGCGATCGCAACAGTGAAGCTTGGTGGGCGCGCAATGAACTCAAGACCGAGCCCAGGAAAGTAGCGGTTCAAAAGGTAAGAGTGGCGCACGTCCACATTGCGGCGCATCCCCGCAGCGAGAAGCCGCATGGTGCGGCTCGAACCAGGCTGGCGCGGCGGCACGGCAATCCCTTGGATGCGCAAGCCCTCGACACGCGGATCCAGGTCTGGCCGTGCAAGTCCGGCGGCATCTGCAGCTGGAAGCGAACGGCCGAATAGGCGCGTCGCGCCATTCCCGTCGCAAATGGCCGTGCTCGATCGCTCGGACGATGTATCTCACGTTGCGTTCGAAGGCATCTCGATGTGTCCGGTCACCGGACGACTTGACGGCAGAATTCCGCGGTCAATTGATCTTCCAGTTGAAGTTCGTGGATGTCTGTCAAGAATTTGAAACCGAACGTGAAAACGAGCGCGCTCAGGATCATCCACGCTCCGAGGGTGCGGGCAAGACCGACAACGCTCGCACCATTCATGCGCTGTTCCATCGGAAGAGGTAAAAGCGTCGAGGGTGCGTCAAAGCCAGCGTGATTGGAGCCAGATAGGTGCCGATCACGTCGCCCCGAAATGCCAGATGTTGCGACATGCCCGGCATGTGAGCGGCGTCGAAAGCCATGGTGGTGGCGTGAATCGCGCCGGATACGATGACGAAGTCGATCAGAGGCAGCGCCTTGACCGGATCACGCGCGGCCCAGACCAGGAAGGCGCCCATCGTCACATAGACGGCTACCAGCATATGCTCCATGGCCAGATTGCGATTGGGATAATCCCATATCCACGAGCCACGCTCGAGAATCTGCATATTCAGGGGATAGAGGATCATCATCGAGAGGCCATTCAAGACCAACGCAATTCGGGCCGGCAGATAATCGTGAGGCATGGGATCACCCTCGGTTGACGGGGCCATACTGCCAACAATTGACGCGCGCCGGTTGCGAATTTTGCATGCATTTCGCAAGCAAAATTTGTATAGTGGAGCAGAAAGGCGCTTTTTATTGAAGCCGGAACAGGACCAGCCGTTCAAGGACCCTGGGCTCTCCTGGAGCCAGTTGCGGGCGTTTGAAGCGTGCGCGAGATTGTCGAGCTTTAACGCCGCAGCCGCCGAGCTGAACCTGACCGCGTCGGCGATCCGCTACCAGGCCGGGCTCCTCGAGGGACGGATCGGGGTCAAGCTGTTGGACCGCCAGGGCGGGCGGCTCTCGTTGACTTCGGCAGGGACGGCTTTTGCACGGCAAATCTCCAGACCGATGCGGGAGTTGGTCAGGGCTTGCGCAGACGCAGGCAGCTCGGCTGCGACAGCGCCAATTACGTTGACCGCTCCACCGCTCTTCGCCCGCCAGTTTCTATTCGATCGGCGGTTCCTGAGATGGTGCGACGACAATCAGGTCAGACTGGACGTCACCGACGCGAAGCGCGATCTGCTGACGACCGATCAAATCGTGGCGGTCCGGTTGGATGCGGAAGAGGACGCCGATCTGGCGGCAACGCCGATTTTGGGCGTGGAACTGGTTTTGGCTGCGGCGCCTTCGGTTGCCGCGCTGGCGCGCCCGTCCGATCCGGCATGGTGGGCCGAGCAGATTCTCATTAGTCCAAGCGTCAGCGACAACGCCTGGCCGTGGGCCTGGCGCGTGCTGAAATTGCCGGCACCGAAGACCACCCGTCCGCTTCGCTTCTCGTCCTACGCCGCCGCGCTCGAAGCCGCCTGCGCCGGACACGGCGTATTGTTGGCGCCGTTGCCATTCAGCGAACGTGAGTTTGTCGCGGGACGACTTTCGCGGCTCTCGGATGTCAGGCTATCGAGCCGCATCGGATATTCCCTGGTTATGCGGCGCGAGCTCGCGCTCTTGCCGAGGGGCCGTTCGCTGCAGCGACGGGTCCTTTCCGCTGTTGCGAAATCGGGCGCGCCGCAGACGCCATGGCCTTGAGTCATCCGTTCGTCGCAAAACCTTGTGCCGGGAGTCAAAAAACCGTCGGCCACCAGTCAAGTTGAGTCGGCAACCTTTGTCGCGATTCGGCGAAGGTTTCCTGAATGGCGATTGCGATAGCTGCGAACAAGCGCCTCACCAGACGTCAGTTGCTGGTCCGCTCCGCATCCACCGTCGCACTCGCCGGCCTCACGGGTCTCGCAAAACCCTATCTCAGCCGCGCCGCCGAGCGTCCGCAAATCGCGGGCGGCATCCAATCGGGTGACGTGTCCGACGGCTCGGCGATCGTGTGGGCGCGCGCCGACCGGCCCGCGCGCATGCAGCTGGAATGCTCCACCGTCGAGAGTTTCAAGACCATCCTTGGCGCGGCTTCAGCTGATGCATTGTCGGATCACGACTTCACCTCAAAAGTGCTGCTGGAGAATCTGCCGCCCGCGCAGGATATCTTTTATCGGGTGCACTTTTTGGATAGCGCGGGGAGCGGCATCGCTGGCCAAACCCAGACCGGACATTTCCGCACCGCGCCCGCGACGCGCGATTCGATTTCCTTTGTCTGGTCGGGCGACACCGCAGGCCAGGGCTGGGGCATCGATCCCTCCCGCGGGGGATATCGCACCTACAAGACAATGCTGGAAAACCGTCCGGACTTCTTCATCCATTGCGGCGATCACATCTACGCCGATTGTCCGGTGCCATCGGAACTGAAGCTGCCGAACGGCGACATCTGGCGCAACATCGTCAGCGAAGAGAAATCCGAGGTCGCCCACAGCCTCGACCATTTTCGCGGCAACTATAAATACAATCTGCTCGACGAGAACCTGCGCACCTTCCACGCACAGGTGCCGATGTTCGCGCAATGGGACGACCATGAAGTGACCAACGACTGGTCGCCGATCGGCAGCATCGACGAGACCGGCTACGACGAAGACGGCACCTCGCGTCTGGTGGCGCGGGCCCGCCGCGCGTTCTTCGAATTCATGCCGATCCGCTCCGTTGGCGGACAGGCCGGCCGCGTCTACCGCAAAATCGGATATGGGCCGCTGCTCGACGTGTTCCTGATCGACATGCGCAGCTACCGCGATTCGACCTGGAACAAGCGCTGCGACCGCAGCGACACGTTCATCCTGGGGCCGGTCCAGCTCGCCTGGCTGAAGCGGGAGCTCGTTTCTTCCAATGCGACCTGGAAGGTGATTGCCGCCGACCTGCCGATCGGCCTGATCAGCGAGGACGCGATCGCACTGGGCGACGGCCCGCCCGAGCGGCGCGAGCACGAGATCGCCGATCTCCTGTCGTTTATCAAACGCGCCGGCATTGCGAACGCGATGTGGCTGACAGCCGACATGCATTATACGGCCGCGCATTATTACGATCCGAACCGCGCGATATTTTCCGATTTCGAGCCGTTCTGGGAGTTCGTCTCCGGGCCGTTGCATGCGGGGACATGGGGACCGGGCCAGCTCGACAACACGTTCGGGCCATCGGCGATGTTCCAGAAGGGCTGCAGCGCCGAGCAGGGTGAAAATCTCGCGCCGTGTTTCGGGCTGCAATTCTTCGGCCGTGTCGACATCGACGGAAGGTCCGGCGTCATGACGGTGACGCTGAAGGATGTCGACAACCGCGACCTTTGGTCGATCGACATCGAACCGCGGCCGGATGCGCGGGCGCCGAAAGTGCTGGCGCAGCCTTCGTGAGCGTCTCGCAACATCTTGATCCGGGCTAGCCTTGATCTGCCCCGCGCTTCGTGCGCAAATTGCATGGGGCGGTCCCGCCGTCTCTTTCATTGCTTCAGCCAACATTTGCTTGACCGACATCGCCGGCTGTTCCGGCGGTGAATGTGTTTAGGAGTAACCATGGAAAATCTCAAAACCCAGGGCATCAGCCTGCCGCGGCTCGGGCTCGGCACGTTTCGCATGCAGGGCGACGTCTGCCGCGCCGCGGTCGAAAGCGCGTTAGCGCTCGGCTATCGCCATATCGATACCGCGGAAATGTATGCCAATGAGGAGGCGATAGGTGCTGCGATCGCAACATCCGGTGTCGTGCGCAAGGATTTGCACGTGACGACAAAGGTCTGGAACGAAAACCTCGCGCCGGAGGCGATGCGCCGGGCGTTCGACAAGAGCCTCAAGAAGCTGAGGCTCGATCAGGTCGACCTTTATCTGGTGCACTGGCCGGCGCCGAACATGAACCTGCCGGCGATGTTCGAAACCCTGATGAAGCTGAAGCAGGAGGGGCGCACCCGCGCCATCGGCGTCGCCAATTTCAACATCGCGCTCTTGAAGACCGTGGTCGAGGAGATCAAGGCGCCGATCGCCTGCAACCAGATCGAATATCATGTGATGCTGGATCAGACGAAGGTAGCGAAATATCTCGCGGCAAAATCGATTCCTCTCGTCGCCTATTGTCCGCTGGCGCAGGGCCGCGCCGCTTCCGACGAAACACTGCTTGCGATCGGCAAGAAGCACGGCGCCAGTGCGGCGCAGGTGGCGCTGAGATGGCTGCTCGATCAGGATGGCGTCGCAGCGATTCCGAAGACATCGCGCCGCGAGAGCCAAAAGGCCAATCTCGATGCGCTGAAAGTGAAGCTCGACGACGACGATCGGAAGAAGATCGCCGCGCTGCCGAAAGACAAGCGCTGCGTCAATCCCGGATTTGCCCCGGCGTGGGATTGAAACGGCTTCGTCATCCCTGCGTAACGGCTTTGCCGTTATCGCTGGAGGTGCGAGCTCTTGCGAGCCTCGAAGGATGAGATGCGGCTCATCCTTCGAGACGCCGCGCGCTGCGCGGCTCCTCAGGATGACGGCGTTGCATGTATGCACAAAAGAATGGCCCCTTGCGGGGCCATCCCTGTCGGGCCTCTAGTAGCCGTGGCGATGTTTGACGATCACGACCCGGTCGCCGTGATGCCGCCAACCCTCGTGCCAACCGCGATCGCGATGCTCGCGGTATTCGGCATGGGCGCGATCCCAGTGATGGCCACCGCGCTTGATGACGACGGTCTCGGCACTGGCTATTGACGGCGCCGCGACCGCGATAGCACCGAGGGCTGCGATGACATATCCAAGCTTCTTCATGTTGTCCTCTCCTCACATTTCGCGAAGATTAAACTTCGCCGGAGAAGGAGCGTTCCGATGGAACCGCGAGAGAATTCTGAACAAGTGTTCAGCTAACCGCGCTTGTGCACCTATGTTGCGGTGGCGTCGGATTACCGTTGGCAGTGAACTCACCGTGCTTGATAGTGTATTCGCCCTTCCGGCTACGATTATACATCGCGCGTATGGAGCCGTCGGGCTGCTTCATCAATCCATATTCGCGCGTCTCTTTCAGCGAAGGAAAGAAAACGCGTAAGTTCAACATGCCGTCGGCGGAGACTTTGGCGCCGACAACCTCGTTGTCGTCGTTGGCGTCGCCGAAGTTGCGCCGATAGATGAGGCGGTCATCTCGTGCAACCTCGTAGATCAGGACCGTTCCCCTGTCGTGGTCGGGCGGCAGCGAACAATCCAGCGACCAGGCACCGATCAATCCCCATTTGCTCGCGGTTTCCGTCACCGTCCCCGCGAACGCGCAAGGCGCAAGTATCAGGAAAACCGGGATTGCCAGCGCCAGCCGGATCAAATGATAGTTCGGGTTTCGCAAAGTCCCGACCCTCCCGGTCGATCGACCATCGAACGCTAGCATTTCGATTCCGGCGCAAATAGGCCGATCCACGTGGCGGCTTGCGGAAGGCAGGCAGCCGGCGCATCATTCGCGGATAAAGGCAAAATTGGGGGGCGCCATGTCCGCATTGTCACGCCGGCATTTTCTCGAGCTGACGGGGTCAGCCGCCGCGATGGCGCTATCGGCAAGCGCCAATGCCGCCATGGGACCGAACGACAAGTTCGATCTCGTGATCAAGGGCGGCGACGTGCTCGATCCGAGCCAATCGCTAAAGGGAAAACGCGACATCGGCATCCGCTGGGGCGTGGTCGAGGCGATCGAAGAGGCAATTCCCGCCGAGCGAGCTTCAAAGACCATCGACGCGTCAGGCAAGCTGGTGATGCCGGGTCTGGTCGACCTGCATTGCCACGTCTATCCCTATGGCTCGGCGATCGGCATCCCCGCCGACGAACTGGTGCAGTTTCAGGGGACCACCACCGTGGTGTCGGCGGGCGATGCCGGCGTCAACAACCTCGCGGCACTGCGCCGTTACATCGTGGCGCAGTCGCGGGCGCGCATCTACGCCTTCGTCCATATCGCCAATAACGGACTGTCGGCGTTCCCGGTCGCCGAACTCTACAATATCGACAATGCGCAGGTGGAGGCGTGCGCGATGGCGCTCGCCGAAAATCCGGACTTCCTGATCGGCGTCAAGGTGCGGATGTCGGAGAACGTGATTTTCAAGCATGGCATCGAGCCCTTGAAGCGCGGCATCCAGGCCTGCGAAATGTGCGGCTGGCCGGCCAAGATGATGGTGCATATCGGCGGCGTCGAAACCAAGGAACTGATGTCGCAGATCCTGGATCTGCTGCGGCCGGGCGACGTGCTGACCCATTGTTACTCCGGCTTCCCGAACGTGTCTGGCGTCGGCACCAACATCGTGCAGGACGGCAAGCTGCTGCCGGCAGCGCTTGCCGCCAAGCAGCGCGGCGTGATGTTCGACGTCGGCCATGGCGGCGGCAGCTTTGACTTTACCGTGGCGGAAGTGGCGATTCCCGCCGGCTGCACGCCGGACACCATCTCATCCGACATGCACGTGTTCTCGGGCAATTCGCCGGGCATGCCGTTCCTGACGAACGTCATGAGCAAGTTCATGGCGATGGGCTTTTCGCTGGAGCAGGTGGTGACGATGACGACCTCGGCGCCTGCCAAGATCATCAACCGCGCGCCGAAGATCGGCACCTTGCAGGTGGGGGCGCCCGGCGACGATCATAGAGCTGGTGGAAGGGAAGGGCCGGTGACGTTCGTCGATACCCGCAACAACAAGCGCGACGGCAAGGCCTATTTGAAGCCGGTCCAGACCGTCATCAACGGCGTACCGTTCGGCCGGCCGTACCAGGCGCCGTTCGCGGTAAGATAGGCGCGCAGGATCAGCCTAGCAGCGCCTGAGCGCCTTCCCACAATTGGCCAACCACTTCACCGGCCGGCCGCGCGGGCGCGAGCGCACCCGATTGGCCGGCCCATGCCTGCATGCGATCGATGTCGTTGGCCTTTACGGCGGCGTCGCGCATGGCTTGCGTCAGCCCACGTTGCACCGGGTAAGGCGCCGGGTTCGGCGCATCCGGCGACACCGCGGCGCGGGCATAGGCGGTTGCGATGGTGCGGCCGGGCCGGCCGGTGAATGCGCGCGTCACGATGGTCTGCTCCGGCAAAGTCCGGCCGATGGCATCGGCCCACGCCTGGGGCAGCTTTGCTTCCGGACAGCGCAGGAAGCCGGTGCCGACCTGAACCGCCGACGCCCCTAGAAGCAGGGCTGCTGCGACTCCACGCGCATCGGCAATGCCGCCGGTCGCCACCACCGGGATGCTCACGGCATCGACGACCGCCGGGATCAGCGAGAACAGGCCGACCATGTTGGCTTGCGCCGTCGCGGCGTCGAAGCCGTAGCGATGGCCGCCGGCCTCCATGCCCTGCGCGACAACCACGTCGGCGCCCGCATCCCGCGCGGCCTTGGCTTCGGTGACCGTGGAAATGTGGGCAAACCACGTGATCCGCTTTGCCTTCATCCGGTCGACAAAGGCGGGCGGATAAAGACCCATCACAGACGAGATGATCGGCGGCGCGACCTCCAGCAGGGCCTCGCATTGCGCCTCGAAATCCGGCAGTGTGGCATTGCCTGCTTCGGGCGATACCTCTGGTCCAAAACCCCTCAGGAATACACGGACTGCGTTTTCCGCCTCGGCGTCGCGATGCGGCTTCGGATCGGGGATCCAGAGATTGAGCGAAAACCCGCCATTGCTGCCGCCGCGGACCTCCGCCGCCCACGCCTTGATGGCGGCCGGCTGCATCAGCACCGCCCCACAGCTTCCAAGCCCGCCGGCGTTGGCAACGGCGATGGACAGCGACGGCGGGCAGGCGCCAGCCATCGGTCCGAGCAGGATCGGTACGCGAAGATCATGGGAGTTGGCGAAGGCCTCGGCACGGGCCAGGGCCGGATGGGGTGTCGTCATGGATGTCACCTGATTTGCAGTATCTTGGTAATGCTACGGACTGACCTGCTTTCGCCAGCGTTGGCAGCCACGATCCACGATGTCCGGATAGAGAGCGCTGCGGCGGCAATCAGTGCTGCGGCGGCGATCAGGGATGCCGCGCGAAAACTCCCGGACTGCTCGGACAGGAAGCCGGCCAATGTCGGTCCCACCATCTGGCCAATGCCGAAACTTGCGGTCATTTGGCCGAACGCCCGGTGAGGATTTTCCGCGGACAGCATTCGCGCCGCGATGAACCCGAGCGCGGTGATGGCCATGAACGTTCCGCCCAGCAGCAGCGCCGAGAAGCAGACACCCGAGATGGTCACCCATTCGACGCTCGCCGCAACACCGATGGCTTCGACGATGCAGGCGAGGGCATAGGCGTTCGTGATTCCGATCCGCTCGCCGAGCCGGGTCCAGAACGCAACCGACGGGATGGCGGCCAATCCGAACAGCACCCATACCCAGGGTTCGAGCACGCGCACTTCGTCCGTCACGCGCACGATGGTGACGAGGAAGGTTGCCGTGCATGAAGTTGTCACCACCATTCGCTATCT
>Ga0210406_10002251_pt1 | contig 22334 bp, 23 predicted proteins | sample IncBWC30MmetaG_FD_155454 | JGI IMG/M metagenome (GOLD analysis project Ga0210406, IMG submission 155454) | Forest soil microbial communities from Barre Woods Harvard Forest LTER site, Petersham, Massachusetts, United States - Inc-BW-C-30-M | ecosystem: Environmental > Terrestrial > Soil >...
CCATTGCCCACCTGGAGATCCCCCGCCCACCCGTGAAATGGAAGCCTGGCCGCGGGGAACTACCTTTCACCGTGCGTACTCCCGGAATTGAGGCGCGGCACGTCAAGGGAACGGGGGCCGAGCGGCTCATGTTCAAATTTTCGCGCGATGGCGAGGAGCTGAAGGTGTACGGCCGCAAGTTCCCGGTGTTCGACAACACCCTCATCAAAAAGAAGCGCTGGCGCCAGGCGACGGCGACGGCACGATCCATTGTCTACTTGCCCTATACCTCCGATACCCTTGACCCGCGCTTCACTACCGGCGGCAAGGACTTTCTGCTGGCGACCGCACGGGGCGCCATCGACGAACTTCGTGATGCAAGCGTGCCGAGCGAGGCCTTTCCGGGCGAGCTGCTCGCGGACGTGATACCTGCGGAGGTCATTGCGACGCTCGCGGTTATAGAACAGACCGACGACGAGGACTTCCTCGAGAAGGGTACAAATGCATTCGACGAGGTGCTCAGCCAGTACGGACTGAAGCGCGAAGAAGCGTATCGCTATAGCGTCTCGAGCGCGAAGGCGCTGGGCCCGATGCAGTTCACCGATCGGCGCGGCCACGGTACCTATTCGTTCGTCGTGCGCAGCTGTCGCGGTGCACAGCTGGACCCAAACTTCGAGCGCGGCTCGACCCGTCTGCGCAATGCAATGAAGGCAGCCGTTTGCCTGCTAGACATTGAGCTGTCACAGATGAACAGCGAAATCCGCGCCGCCTATCGCGCTAAACCCGATGTGCTCGGCATCTTTCCGGTCGCTGCCTACAATGGCGGTGGGCGCAACGTCGCCAAGCTTTATCGGGCGCTCAACCGCATGGGTGTCCAACTTGCTGAACTGCGACGCGCCGGCAAGCTGCCGCCGGGATCCACAGTCGTCTGCCCCTGTGTCTGGCGCGAGAATGGCTCTTTGGTGCAAGCGGTCAGCATTCCACGTTACAACAGCGAAAATAGCGGCTACATAGAAAAGTATCAAAGCATTCTCAGTCTGTTCGATTGAGCGCGTATGGCAACATGCCAGTTCAGCTGAATCATACGATCGTCTGGTGCCGCGACAAGAAGCGGTCCTCTGCGTTTCTGGTCCGAATTCTCGGCTGCTCCCCCGCAGTACCGTTTCACCAATTTATCGTGGTCCAACTGGCTAACAACGTTTCGCTCGATTTCATGGAAAAGTCCGGACCTATCTCGGCTCAGCACTACGCATTTCTTATCGAGGAAAGCGAATTTGACGCGACATTCTCCCGAATTCGCGATGAGGGGTTAAAGTACTGGGCAGATCCTTCGAAATCTCGGCCTAACGAGATCAACCATAACGACGGCGGTCGCGGCATATATTTCGAAGATCTCGATGGCCATGTGCTCGAGGTCATCACGCGTCCCTATGGAGGCATCGCAAGGTAGGAGCCATGTCGAGCCTTCTTTACGGCTTCTCGGCGACGACCTTGCCGTTCTTCCAAAAAAATATACGGGAGTACCGTGGAGTTGGGAGCCGGAATTGCGCAGTCACACCGAGCCGTTTTGATTGGAGATTTGCTCAAGAGCGGAGGGAAAACGTAGCGGAGCACAAATGTGGCCACTCTGGAATGTTAACAAGTAGTAACGTGCCCGCACGGGGTCAACGTGCGATGCGACGCCGCGTTCTTCGACTGAAGGATCATCAATAGAAGGATCGCCGTCATGAACAAGTGGTCATTCGTTGCAGCGAGCGCTGCTCTTGCAGTTGCGGGTGTAAGTGCCAGCGTTTCGGCAGAGGCACACCCTTATTTGACTGTGGGGATCGATATTCAGCCCCTTGCCGTAGTTGGTCGGTTCGGGCACCCGGTCTATTGCGGTCCTTATTGTTATGAACATGGCCGCTACTGGCGTCGCGATTACGATCGCTACCGGTTTGATCGCTTTCCTCGTGAGCGCTGGTACCGCCGGTAGCGCTGGTCATGCCGGTTTTGCAAGAGCCGGAAAATCGGACGGCTCGGTAACGAGCCGCCCGAAGTCACCTTAAGTGACCATGAGCGATAAAGCAGAATCGACGCGGTCAGTTGCGCAGAGCTTGACCGTGACAGAGAGAGTTGCCAGGCCCGTCGTCTATCGACTGCCTGACATGGATAGGGTCCGCGTGATCTCGAATCTAAAATATAGCGAGGTGGATAATCCTTATCTCTTGATGGATGTTTATCTTCCGCCGGAGCTCGAGCTTCATGAGCGCCGTCAAACGCGGAGTCGTTTCAAGCAGACGGAGATTGCGTGGGCGTCTGTGCCTGGTCGTCGGGCGGCGAGTTGTTGACGCCGCTCCTTTGGGAAAGACCCGCATTCGTGCGCTGTCTGGTGGCGTTTTACGCGCTGCTTGATGTGCAGCAATATGCGCCGCCGGGGGACGCCGCGGCGTTGCGGTACCTCAAGGCATTCTCGGCAATCGCATCCTTGCCGGAAGACGCGTCGACCCTGATGCCGATGTTGGTTGTGCGCGCCGGCCGGGACGAGATTCCGATACTGAATGATGCTTTGGACCGATTCGTGGCAAGGGCGCTGGCTGCGAATGCGCCGATTACGGTCACTAACTTTCCGGCAGGAGGGCACGGCTTTGATAGTTTTGATAATAAGGGCGATGAAGAGCGCTCCAAGCAGATTGTTCGCAGTTCGATCGAGTTTATGAGGACCCATTTGGGCTTGGCATAGTCCGCCGCGAAGCAAACCGCAGATCGCGCCTATCAATCGCGTATTCCCACACCGACCATCTTGGATAATTTGATCGCGGAGCACCGAATCCCGCCGGCGGTCGCAGCATTTGTGTTCACGCCAGACGGCGGTGTTAACCGGAACGAGGATTTGACTCCCAACAAGCGCTTTGAAGATTTCTTGAGCGGCGAACTCACGCCATTCATCAGGGCCCGATACTATGTCAGCTCAGATCCCCGCCTAAATGCGATCGGTGGCAGCAGTCGCGGGGCTCTCATGGCTTCATATAGCGGCCTTTGTCATCCCGAGATATTTGGCAATGTCATTTCTCTGTCGGGCAAGTCGCCCGGGCCAAGCCGTAAGCTCAAGCCAGCCGCGTGAGGGTGCGCCCATGTTTAGGAAAGCTTCTTTGTCTACCAATAGGTCGATTGCGTTAAGCTATCTGATATCCGATTTCCACTCGGTGGCCACTTAGGAGTCAGGCATGAAAGGGCGCATTTGTTTGGCCGGGCTGCTGTCACTCATATCGTCGCTATCTTTGGCAGGATCGGGCCCTCTCGAGGCATCGACCCCTGTCCGGGTAACTTCGACGTCGGCGCCGGCGGTGAGTGCGCGCGCCCTGCCGGGATCGCAGAACCCTAATTCAACGCTCCCGATTGGTTGAGACGGGAAATACGGAACACTTCGCGCCGACAGGAGGACAAGTCATGACTCTATCCGCTCGTTGGCTGGTCGCGCTCGTTCTGTGTTCAGGGGCGGCCTTTGCCGACGATATGCTCGACTCAGTGCGTGAGTGCATGAAGCAGTCAGACGATGCCAAGCGCCTCGCCTGCTATGACTCGGCGCTGGGACGCACGAAGCCCGGCCTGAACAACGACTTGGGAGTCACCAACAAATTGCTGCACGAGAAGCAGCGCGCCGCGGGTATCAGCGCACCTTCGCCGAAGGACCTTGACCTCAGCGCGGTGGTGCAGACGGTTGCGCAAGCGGCCCACGGCAAGTTTGTGGTCACGCTCGACAACGGGCAAGTGTGGGCGCAGCAGGAGGAAGTCGACTTTCCCCTCGCGGCAGGCGATCACATCACGATACGTAGGGGCATGCTAGGCGCTCTTTACCTCGCGAAGACCGGGCAGAATCTGACCACCCGAGTCGGGCGCATTCGCTGAAGCGGTACTACCGCCTTCCGAATTTTGGGTCCTTCTGCTTACAGGCCTGTATCAGTTCCGCAGGAACCGGCGGCAACGGCTTGTCGGCATTTGCTGGCTGCTCCATCCCGCGCATGATCGGATCAATGCAGTCGATCCATAACCCGTAGCCTTTCTTGTAGTCGCCCTCCACGAAGCCTGCATGCTTGCAGGCATGGATGATTTGTTCGCACGGACGCAGTGGCTGTTCAGCCGACCGCGCAGCGAAAGAGAGCACGAGTCCAACAGTGAAGGTGCCGAGTGTAGTCGGTGAAATCCGCATGTGCCGCATCCTAAGTCTCCCACGACCCGCTATCAGCAATGATGGAGTTTACTCTCGGCGAGCTGGGGGTGATTCCCGAACCTGACTACAAATGAGAAGTGAGTCGCAGTAATTTTCCTCAATGAGCCTGATGGCAAACATCGCAGGTACCCGCCTGCGTTAATGGATTAATGCGATGTTGTGGAGTTGCCGGTGCGCCAATTCCGAAGTGGCACTGTGAGCAGTCAAGGTGTGAGTCCAAAACGATTCTGTGCACTTGCTCGAAATGCCAATAGCCGGTGCGCGGTTTCTCGAAGAGCGCGGCGAGCGCGTGACAGCTCGAACACGAGACGCCGATAGGAAACGCTGGCGCGGGATTGGTGGAGTTGGGAACAGGGGGCGACATCTGTTTGGATATTGAGAAGTCCCTGATTACCGCGCGGCCTGCCACTCGGCCGATGATGACGGCCGGCCCAAGGAATGTGCCCTCCAGTGCCCTCTTTCCGTTGATCCCCGCTTCACCAGTTGCCTCGCCGGCGGCGTATAACCCGCGTATGACATGAGATTCCCGATCAAGAACACGTGCGCTCAAATCGATGGCGATGCCACCCATGCTCTTTCGCGTCATCGGATAAAACTGAGCGGCGTAGTAGGGCGAAATCTCAATCTTGTGTCCCAGCTGGTTGTGCTCGGAAACTGATTGCTTCAATGCCTCGGGGGGAATTCCTGTTTTCAAAGCGAGCTCGTCAAGGGTGGAAGCCTTTTTCACGACGGCGGGATTGTCAAGGATCAGACGTTGAATGGTGTCGAAATTTCCCCAGTCGCTTCCAGAAACCCAAAACGTGTCCTTTTGCTTCTCATCAAAGATTGCCCAGTAGGTTGCCCCCGGCTGATTGAGCACCTGTCGCAGCAACTCATCGCTTGCCGCGCCTTGATTCGTTAATTCGTGGCCCAGTGCATTGACTCGCATTCCGTCAACCACGGCGTTGAGACCGCGATTCAGTCCTGGGTAGCGCGGGTCCGGCAAGCCGCGCTCGTAGTTCCACTGATGGTCGAGATTCGATAGCGCTGCGCCCGCGCCAGTAGCGAGTTTGAGACCCGAACCCATGGAGTTCACGCCGGACCCTGCCAGCAGAGTCGGGGGTTTCGGCAGGCCGGTAGGCCAATTTCTTAAGGCTAAGTCGATATTACTTTCAAAGCCACCGGTTGCGAGGATGACGGCCTTGCTTCGGAATTCCTCAATTTGCCCAGTACGTAGATTCTTTCCCCGCAAACCCCGTACAGCGCCTTGCTCGAACAGTAGCCGGGTTGCTTCCGTATTCCATATAAAGGAAACATTGGCGATTCGCAGACACTCGATATAGACAGGGCGTACCAGACCCAATCCAAGCCCGCTCGTGTTGTGAGCCCGAGGAACGCTGTTGCCTGGATAGGGGCTCACACCCTTAAATTTGACGCCCAGCGCAATGAGCCAATCGTAGATCTCCGTTCGTGAATGATCTACGTAATAGCGAACCCAGACGGGATTGGCATCGATGCCCCATTCCATAAAGTCGTGGTAGGCGAGTCCTGGGGAATCATGAATGTTATGGGATCGCTGTAAAGGGGTATCGACTATGGAAACATCGCCGGCGGACATGACCGCATGCCCCCCGAACATCGACGCTTCGTCAATCACCACAACTTTGGCACCCAATCGCCCAGCTTCGAGTGCGGCAGACAGTCCAGCCAGGCCAGCCCCTACAACAATCAGGTCGGGATCCGTGCCTGATGAGATCTTGTGCGGCGAGGCCTTTGCGGACTGCGCAAAGGCCGATGGAGCTAGTGCGCTAGATAACACCGACAAGCTTAGAATTGCGGCAATCGTAGGGCGGCTGAGCATTGGATTATTCTGCCCGAATTGGTCGACGTAGGTTCAGTTAGCTGAGCGTCATTTGTCGTCCGCGTGTTCATGCCTATGGGCTGGCGCGGCTGGTGTTGGTTAAGGAAGTTGGAGCTGGCTGGGGGCTCTCTTTTAGAGACGACAAATCCTATACGCGCAATGTGGCGACCGCAGCCCGGTCGCTAATCAACGATTGCCACGTCGGTGGTCAATCAAGATTTCGGGGTTCTGCGCCTTAGCGACATACGGCGGATACTCAGTTAAATCAAACGCGAACCATTTCTCAATCACGACAATCTGTGTTGAGAGTTTCGACACGCTGCCGCTATCGAGAGGGGCAGTATCTTAAACATAAGTCACGGATTGAACAGGTTGAAAAGGTCAAGGGAGAGACTACATGCGTCGCGAATTAACCCCGTTTCAGTCCGTATGGTCGATCACTGCCGCTCTGATAGCCATGCTCTCAGCGGTGGGTATCGCGGCGACACCGGGATCCTCCTCTTTTGACTGGCAGTCGCGAGTTACACCGCGGGTTCAGCAAGTCGTACAAGGCGCGAAGGGGAACAGCTTAAGTCCGTCGAAGATTGCCGACTCTACGGCTCGCTTCGATGCAAAGAATCGACTGCAGATTGATGTTGAGTTCGATTGCACGCATGCAGCGCCGACTGCTTCTCTGGTTGCGGCTGGAATGATCATCGGCACGACGGTCCATGTGCCGCCGATGTGCGTGGTCGAAGGGTGGGCTCCTACTTCGTCGATAGCGGCGTTGGCGTCGGTACCTAATGTCAAGAAAATCGATCTGCCGAAATACACGAGATCGCACCCGCCGCTTTCTCCGCATATAGGAATGTCGGGAATTGGGGCTGCGACCACGTCCGCGACCAACGGTACACCGGCGATCGACGGAAACGGCGTCGCAATCATGAATGCTGATAAGTACATTCAGAAGACAAGCACAAACGGCGCGTCAATCACCATTGGGGTAATCTCAGACGACGCCACCAATCTCGCGGTAATACAGGGTCGCGGAGAATTGCCGGCGTCGATCAATGTTGTTATGCCGAGCGCGAATCCCGCTTCTCATCCGACACTCACGGACGAGGGTACAGTTATGCTGGAGGAGGCGTATGCCGTTGCGCCGGGTGCCAGTCTTGCCTTTTGTGGGCCCGCCAGCGCCACTGAGTATTTGGCCTGCGTAACGAACCTGATCTCCGCGGGCTCAACGGTGATATCTGATGATATCGCCTACTTCGGATTTGATGTCATGTCGGCATCGACGCAGAACGTCGCCGCGCAAGCTCTAGCGAATCTGTTGGCTGCCAATCCTCAGGTGATGATCTACCATTCGGCGGGCAATGATGCACAGGACTATTGGCAAGGGGCCTACACAGCAGCGCCGTCCGCGGGCGGCGGAACCTGTGCGCCCAGCGGGAGGGCGGCCCAAACCGACAACTTCTTTCAACAGTTTGGCAACAACAAGTATCTCACCTGGCAAACAAAAGGCGGTAATGCATTGCTTTTGGCCTCGGTCGTTCCAACGGGACAGGCGACTGTCAACAATATTGATTTGTATGTCTACAATCCCAACACAGCTCAGGTGGTTGCATGCAGTACGTCTGCAACTGGAGGAACGACGGGTGCCACGAGCTATACCATCATCGATGGCAATGCGATTCCGAGCGGCACTTATCACATAATCATTGGCACGCCAGACGCGTCACTCAGCGGCACCTTTCTAAAACTCATCGGAATGGGTGATGGCGCCGACACATTTTTTCCGGTCACGGCAGGAGCGCCGACTTCACCGCAGGCTTTCGCGTCTGGTGTCGTCTTGGTGGGCGCGGTGTATGGCAATGACGGGATCGGCAATACAATAGAACCATTCAGCGATACGGGGCCGATCCAAATTGAAGTTCCTGTTGCCTCGACTCTACAGGCGCCGCATCTGGTGGCGCCCGATGGTATCTTTGTCGACACGACTGGTACTAAATTCACCACGAGCGGTGGAATGTTTTATGGCACGTCGGCTGCATCGCCGAATGCGGCCGCGGTAGCGACATTGCTACGATCGGCGTTTCCTACGCTGACTCCGGTGCAAGTCACCCATTTCATGCAGGCTGGCGCGGCTCCACTCGGCGCGTCTGCACCCAATGGAACATTTGGATACGGGCGAGTGGATGCACTGGGTGCGCTTGCAGCGATTCCGGGTCCGACATTGTCGGGACTGCAGGGAGTATCGATCGTTGGTGGCGGTGCTCCGGCGGTTGTGCCATTTACGGTGGGAGGCACCGGCGCGGTGGCAGTGTCTACTTCATCATCAGTCAGTTTGACGTCAAGCGGATCTGCAGCAGTCGCCATTTCACCGGCCACTTGTGGGAATTCGACGGCAGCCTGCACCCTGACGGTCACACCTGCTGTGGGATCCTTCGGTACCGCTAATATTCAAGTCACGGTAAAGGATGGCGCTAATCGCTCATCGTTGGTGCCGGTAGCCGTAGTGGTTACCAAGCCAGCGGCGCCGACTATTTCGTTAACGTCGGGTGCTTCGCAAAGCGTCAACGTCAATGCAGCCATTGCTCCGGTGATGTTTACTCTGGCGGGAACAGGAGCGCTCGTTGTCACGCCGACCACCAGCAACGTTTCTAGCTTAACGATTACGTCGGGCTGCGGCACTACGACGATGACGTGTACCGCGAATTTGGGCACGGCATCGAGCACGGCGGGGACGGCGACGCTAGCCATTACGGTACAGGACGCCTATGTACAAACTGCGTCGGCGACTGCAACTGTGATGGAGACTGCGCCGCCAAAGAGCGGTGGTGGCGGATTGGACCGGTGGACGCTGCTTGCTCTGGGATGCCTTTCTATACTTCAGGTCCTTCGATCGAAGGGAATCACACCGGCGAAATCGCGACACTGATCCGACGCAAACTTCGCCACTTTCAACGTATCGAGGCTTCGATCACCCATTCGTGCATGTGGTCATGTCAGAATGGCCGGATTTGGACGTTCTGACGGATAATATAGGGGAGCCACGATGGACATGGATCAGCCGTTGTATCGGGGTATTCTGAAGCGAGCGGGATTTGTCCTCGTTGCCGTTGGTCTCGTCGATATTGGCTGGATGATCTATTGCATAGTCAATGGCATTGCGTATTCGTCGAGTCTCAACATTTTCGCGGTCATTGCTGGGATTCTCTTGATTCGCGGTGGGTTAAGAACGGCGGGAATCGTTCGCTGGCTCGCGACGTTCTTCGTAGCGGCCTTCGTGTGTGTGGCCGTATTTTTCCCGCTTCTGCAGCCCATTGGCCTCACGATTGCCGAGATCCGCTTCAATACGGTTGGCGTGGTTACCGGTGTCCTTTTTGCGGTTGCTATTATCGCGGCTCTGTACTGGGTCGCAAGGGAACTTGGGCGAGAGCCAATTCAAGTGGCGCGGGAGGCGGCGGGACTCAAACGCGGTAACACTCGGGTGCCGGGGTTTTGTGGCATCGGGGTGGTGGTCGCGGGGTCAGTGGCGCTGGTGTTCTTTCTAGGTGGTGAGTCCGCAGACAGAGCCAAGCGGGAGGCGGCGGAGCAGGTGGGACCGGATTTCGCTTTGCACGTAACTTCGCTGATGATCAGCGAATCGGGGAGACACAAGAGCGTCTCCGCCGTGGTAGCCGCGTGGAACGACAAGGAGGTTCGGGATATTTCGGTGCATTGGGAGGAGCTGCGGAATTGATAAGTCTACCTCTTCGCCGTGGCGGGGGTCAGGCCAATCGTGGTCAGCCAAGGTAATTGCTTTTTGCTGAGCTTCAATCCGGCCGCGAGCGCTTGCTCGGCCTCCTCGTTGCGGTTCAACCGGCGCAGCGCGAAGGCTCGGGCTAGCTGGTGATTTGCGCGATCGTCTTGGCTACCTCTCGCATAGTTCGTGTATTCGAGAAGCGCGAGCGCGTCTTGCGACCGATTGGTTGCGGCCAGTAAAAGAGCACGGGACGTGCGATAGGTGAGCACGCAAGGATACGTTTGATAAGCGTGATCCAATAGTGCCACCGCTCTGGCTAAGGATTTGTCGCGCTGGGCGGTATTAAAATCGCGTAACAATAGGGCGAGAGCAAGATTGTTTTCGACGAGGGCACGAAGATCGGTAGACAGAGTCACAGATGAGTCGTTCAGGGGCTCGAGCGCTGCCAGCCCCGATTCATAGTCTCCTAAGTTGATGTGACATGCTGAGAGCATGATGCTGAATGCGGGCGGGTCGCTTACTGTCAAATAGAGATTCGCGTCACCGAAGCAGAGGCCTCGCCATGGCACATTGGGCGTAGTCGCGGTTCGCCATCCAACCCGCGCCAGTCAACTGAAGACTTGAGGTGAGCAGTGAATCGCAGTACCGGTAACCCGCTTCCGGTTGAACCGTGGCCATTATCGGCCCGCAGTTTGTTGAGCAAGCGGGAGCAACTACTCTATCGACGTCTCGTTGACCTGTACCCGGACCATAAGATCCTTGTCCAAGTCGCGCTGTCGCAACTGATAAACGTTGACCGAACTCATCCGGAGAGAGAATCCATACGGGCACGCTACAAGCAGTTAGTCGCGGATTTTGTCTTGTGTCGGCCGGATCTTAGTGTGGTGACGGTCATTGAGCTCGATGATCGCACTCACGCATGGCCGAAACGCAAGGCAGCTGACGCGAGAAAGAACAAGGCACTCGCGGATGCGGGCTTGCCGTTAGTTCGGATTCCCGCAGGGCGATTGCCGTCTCCGGATACTCTGCGCGCGCTCGTTGATGCGGGCGCAGTTGAGGAGGGCACCCAGGAAGAAACCGAGTTGAGTCTGGTGCAAACGGTTGACACCTATGATGTGCCCTCAATGCATGCCTGGCGAGATGACTCAAGTGAAGAATCTAGCGAGGTGAAACGGGTTGTGATGAGAGCTGCTGGCGTGGCAGTTCTTGTGGTCGGTGGCTGGTTTATCTTTAGCCAATTCTTACCGGCCGTAGTTAGGCACGCGTTTCAGCCGTTGGCGATTCCGCGCGTGCGAGCGGCGGCGGCGCCGCCAAACTCAATCCCGGTGGGGCCACCGCGGATTCCTACGACTCCGGTGAAATCGGGGCCCAGCGCGGAAGAGTTGGCGTGGCAGAAAAGGGTTCAAATTCAGGCTGCGAATGCGTTGCAGAAGAAAAAGGATCTGGTGTGGGCGGCGTTTTATTCGGCGCCGGCGTCTTGCGAACATCCAGTCGATTGGAGTGCGCAGGTGGAATGCGGGAATCAGTATATGAGAGCCAAGAAAGTGTTTGAGCGGCGGTGGGAAGCGGAGCATGCATCTGCTCAAGGAAGCAGTGCAGACTAGAGGTCTCTGCGCTCATCGCAAATTATTTTTGTCCAAGATCGTGTGGGTGGCGCCGTTGGGTACCGCGCCAACAACTTCTATCCGCGAGTCACTCGCCTGAAAGTTTTCGGTGAAAATGCCGAGGCATAGACCGGTCCCGCGCCGTGATGGGTACAAGATTGCTTCCCAGTCCGCATCACGCGCGAATCGGCCGAAGATCTGGCTTGCGACTGGTATGCCAAAGACGGTCGGCTCTTGGCGCCAGGATTTAGGTTCCATAAGTAACCGCCGGCGCAAGTGTTTGGGGGACCTGATGATCTCGCGTTGCGGTAGTCCCGCACTGCGAAAGGCTGCTTTTGTCTGAGAGGAAAAGTTAAAGCGCCGAATAATTTCGGCAAACGGTTTCAGAGAGGTGTCATCTCGCAGATCCAGTACACGCTCGAGCCGTCCATTTAGTAAGAATGTCGTGAACGACGATTGGCGACGCAACGCGAGCTCGCCAAGTGTTAGCGGACCCATCTGGGTGGAGAGAGAATCACCGAAATATTCTGCATACGCCGTTTCGACCGACTGTGCGATATATAGGCAGGGGAACGCTTGCCCGCGCGCCCTGTCGAGCGTTTCGCCAATGTTAAAGCGGCCGCCGATTCCCTTGATGCTGCCGGCCGGGGATAGAGGACTCAGCGACCAACGCCAATCGGTTACTCGAGACCAGCCATTTATATCTATTGACACTCCGGGGCTGGACCGCAACGCGTCGCAAAGAGCATCGTATTTTGCTGCACGAAGTGCTTCTAGTTCGAAGTAAACCTTGTCTGCGAGCCTTTGGAGAAGGTCGCCGCCACGAGTCCAGTCTTCGAGCTGGGCTTCTGTGAAGGAGTCGAGAAATCCATCGCCCGATGATCTTAGGGGGATTGGAGTGCGCTGTTTGTTTTTTCTCATGAGCAACCTTCAAGGGCTAAACGCAGGCTCACGAAGGTTTGTTCTGGATCATTAGATTTGGGAACTTTAGGCTTCGGCCTCCCTTGCTTGTAGTACAAAACTCAGCAGGCGCTTATATTTTCCGAGTCGTATCATCGTTCTCGGCGATATGTTACCGAGCATGGGATTGGCAATTTCAAACCAAAGAGCAGTCTTTTGAACATCGCCGGCAAAGAACTCAGCCACGAGGTTTGCAATGTTTGCTATTTCGCGCAGTCTCTCTGCCACGGGCTCGGGAATATGCGCGTCGAAGCGCACAGAGGATTTGGCCACTTGCGAAATCTTTCCTAAATCCGTCTTGCTCAATTTTGCGAGCTCTGCGATACGCTTGTAATCAGGCCGGCCGTCGCGGTAAAGGTTTAGGAGGTCCGGTGCTATGTGGCTGACGATCGAAGGCCTAGCGACCCGAAGTGATGCGGTGGGGGAATTCATGGATCCAATCATACCACGATTCGACCATGCTTAAACCACGTTATTACTGTACCTAACATAAGATGTATTACGTGTATATGGCATTGATTATACGACTAATATTCGGACGACTGTAGCACGATGCTCCTTGACGCCAAAGAGCTGCGCACGGACTTGTGATGCCTAGCAGATCGGCCGCAAACTCATGCGGCGAGGCGCGAGTGGCGAGATTAGTACACTTTTTATCGAGGCCTGTCGTCGCAATGAGGGTCGTGGTCGCGGTCGCAAGGTCGCGCATCTCGCTGCTGATCGCGATGCTCGTCAACATGATTGCGGTCATGGTCTCGATCGCCGCCGTTGCACCCCGTGACTCCTGCGACTGCCATCATCATTAAAATGCCGGCGGCGGATTTGTAAACCCTCATTTGCGTGTTCCTTCGGAATCCCAAGTCTGGTTAGTACAAGACCACATAATCGGCGATGAGTATGTGGATGTCGCGCGCAAAGCGGCGTAGGGAGCTGCCTACGTGACCGTGAGGGAATGGCGGCGGGATTGATGACGTGGGCTAGAATGTGATCGTTGTAGGGACTCATGCTGTGTCAGAATCCTAAAGCGGCTCAACATCGTGGAACCTGCTGTAATCAACGTGTATGGTGCCGTCCGGCGCTTCTTCGAGGATGTCGTGGAACGTTGAGTTCCATCGTATATCGGCGCTGTAATATTCGCTCCGAGCCATCAACGTCTGGCCCGTGTTCTCATCGGTACCACTCAGGCTTAAAACAAACATTGCCCTGGAGTCCGAAAGCGATTCCGCGGTCTCGAGACTCAAGGGGCTTGCATCATCGATGGCATGCATGATGGTCCAGCCGAGAGTGAACATGGGGTGTTGGGAGCGCATCAGCGGCAGGTCGACGACGCGACGAATGCGATACCCTTCGGCGGTTACCTCGTCACGCAGCATGCTTAAGCGTGCGGTAGCATCTTGAACGACATTCTGGCGCTCATTCGCGGCACGAAATATCAATGTCGGTTTACCGGCGATGGGGCGCACGACGGCATTTTTCGTAAAGAGGAAACGCGCCCGAGGACGGGAAAACCTGGCGAACATGAGGCCGGTAATGAGTGCCAATGACATGAGCCCGACGAAAATCTCGATCATCGCAACCGAGTGGCCATAAAAGGTCTGCGGATGCATGTCGCCGTAACCCACGGTTGCAAGGGTTTCTACGCTGAAGAAGAAATCACCGGCGAAACCCGGGGGACTTAAGTTGGCGATGCATCCCGGAATTAAGTAGTAGAGGAACCCGAATAATAGGTCAAAGACCAAAAAGAAGGCGGCCAACGTCGCGAATAGACGGGGCCAACTTACAGTCATGAAATGGTGGAATAGGTCGTGGAATAGCGGCCTGACGATCCCTTCGGTAATGATTTCGCGTCTGCCCACCTTGACGATCCGGCGTCCTACGGGTTTGTGCGCAGCGGACGCATGGTGAGAGTGGCGTGGGTTCTTCGATTTATGTTTGGAGGCGCTCATGAGGGCCATCTTAGCTTGAGGCGCAGAGCCAGTGTTTACGTCGTCGCATTCGCAATCAGCCGTACCGCGGACCGTCTGTCTTCTAGGCGAGTGCACTGACCATGACGTAGTAACCATCTGGATCCCGGAGCGCAAATTCTCTCGTTCCTGTGGCGGGGTTCACGTGAGGCTCCTCGTCGAGTCGGGAGACAAGCGCGCGAGCTCTCTGCAGTGCCAGGTCGAAGTCATCGACACGGAAGAACAAGAGTAGTCCGTTTCCAGGTCGCGCCTTGTCCGGGCTCATCAAGGACGGATGCTCGTGCGAGCCCCACTGGTGGAGACACAGCAACACGGTTCCGTCCGAGTCGCTGATCTGACCCCAGTAATCATGACCCGGATGCGTTTCGGGCTGCCCAAAGAGCGACTGGTACCATTTAAAGCTGCCTGTAACGTCTCTGACGCCGATGATTGTCCATATGCGCTTCATTATGTATCCCCGCCGAGGTTGTACCACCATGGCACCATGTTGTTAGCCTCGTTCGCATGTACCGGTCTATGCAACTAAGTGCACAGTCTCACACAGCAAACACAGTTGCGATGGCTGGGGGAGGTCAGTTCATCCAGAGCGGCAAACTGCCTTAAAAATCAACAACAAACTGCCCACCCGAAATAGCCGTCACACCGTTCTCGATATCATAGTAGCCGCCCTTCTCGGAAACAAAAATATGACAGACAATTTTCAGGCCATCTGAGTTGTCCAGAGTGCCCGCTGCTATGCTGATGTAATCCCGATCAACGCCGTCCCAAAACAGTGTTGACCCGCAGTGCTTACAGAAACCTCGCCGTGCGGTATTTGAAGCCGAATACCAAACGAGGGAGTCAGCTCCTTCAAGCTCAAAGTTTCCGCGCTTCGCCGCTGTCGCGGCCATGAAGTGACCCGTCATACGGCGACATTGTTCGCAATGGCACACGACAATCGGCCGCAGCGGCCCGTCCACCCGATATCGAACCGCGCCGCACATGCATCGACCGGTTCTGATGGATCTCGTCACGTTCTCGGCCATATCAGAATCAGACGTTCGAGTCGGGGAATGCCGCCTTGCGTTTCGCCATGTATTCGAGCAGCGCCTCGTCGATCGCGGGATCCATCGGCGGCAGAACATATTCGGCGAGCTGCTTCTTCCACATGGTATTCGCGCGCTTCGTCATGTCGGTCGAGCCCTCGGCCAGCCATTGCTCGTAGCTGTTATTGTCTGCGAGCGGCGAGCGATAGAATGCATTCTCGAAATTGGCCTGGGTGTGGGCGCAGCCTAAGAAATGCTTGCCCGGGCCGACTTCCCGCATGGCATCCAGCGCCTGGCCGTTTGCCGACAGGTCCACGCCGGCAAGCAGCGTATGCATCATGCCGGCCTGGTCCGCGTCCATGACGAATTTTTCATAGCCCATCGCCAGACCGCCCTCCAGCCATCCGGCCGTGTGCAGCACGAAATTGACGCCCGCGAGGCAGGTCGGCACCAAGGTGTTCGCCGACTCGAAGGCCGCTTGAGCATCCGGAATCTTCGACGCGCAGAGGCTGCCGCCTGAGCGAAACGGTATTCCAAGGCGTCGCGCCAGCGCGGCCATTGCGTACAGCACCAATGCCGGTTCCGGCGTTCCGAAGGTCGGGGCGCCCGATTGCATCGAGATCGACGAGGCAAAACTACCCAGCACCACCGGCGCGCCTGGATTGACCAATTGCACGAATGCCAGACCCGCCAGCGCCTCGGCCAGAGTTTGTGCGACGGTGCCCGCCACCGTGACCGGCGACATCGCGCCGGCCAGAATGAAAGGGGTGATGATCAACCCTTGATTGGCGCGTGCGTACACCTTGGCGGCGCCGAGCATGGTCGAGTCGTAGGTCATCGGCGAGTTGACGTTGATCAGATTGATGATCGTCGTCTTCGGTCGACCGGTCAGCGGATCGTTCAGTTCATTGCCAAACACGATGTTCGCCATGGCGACGGAATCGGCGGCGCGCTCGGGCGCCGTCACGGAGCCCATGAATGCCTTGTCGCTGTACTTCAGGTGGCTGTACACCATATCGAGGTGCCGCTTGTTGACGGGCAGGTCTACCGGCTCGCAAATGGTGCCGCCCGAATGGTGCAGGGAGGTCGATAGATAAGCGAGCTTGACGAAATTGCGGAAGTCTTCGATGTGCGCATAGCGGCGGCCTTCGTCGAGATTGCGCACGAACGGCGAGCCATAAGCCGGAGCGAAGACGGTGTTCTTGCCGCCGATCACCACGCTGCGCGCCGGGTTGCGCGCGTGCTGAGTGAACTCGCGCGGTGCGGTGCGCTGCACCAGCGCGCGGCACATGCCGCGGGCGAAATGCACCCGCTCGCCCTGCACGTCTGCTCCGGCGGCCTTCCAGATCTCGAGCGCCTCGGCGTCGTCGCGAAAATCGATACCGATCTCCTCGAGAATCGTATCCGCGTTGTGCTCCATGGTCGCGAGGCCTTCCTCGTCCAGGACCTCATAGTAAGGAATCTTGCGCGTGATGTAGGGGATCGACGCCGATGCGCGGGCGCTCCGGGCAGCTCGCTTCGCATCGCGGCCGCTGGGACGCCGCGTCGCGTGACTAGGTTGCGTGTTCTGTTCGTCCATCGTCACTCTCCCCGATCTGTTTGAAAGTCCGATGCCGGCGCCACGGCGCACCGGTTTGTCGGATTGATGCTTGAGTATGGCACCGTGTGGCGCACGCCGTCACAGCCGAGGCTCGCGCACTCATGGGCCGTAGAACTCGACTGCGATTTCGCGCAGCAACCCGGTCACATAGCCGGCGAACGAGCGCCACACTTCGACGTGAAACGCATCTTGCTGGGTTCGCCATAGCACGATGTCGGCTTTCGCAAATACGGTACGAGTGCACATCCCTACGGGGAACTCACTCAAATCCAGGTCAAGGGGGCAGCCGCCGCTCAAAATGGTCGCCGCGTGGGGACCGCTCACCTCGAGTGCAAATTGCCGATGACTGATATCGACGAGGGCATGGGGTATGTCGGCGAGGGCGAGCTCAAGTGCGCCTGCGGCTTCGGCCGCCTGGGACTCAAGGGTGGCAACCTGCCCATCGAGGCCGCCCAACAGCAAGTATTCATCCGGGCCGAGCCACAGCGTTGCGCGCGCGCCGTGCAAGATGGCCCGACAGGATTGTTCGGCAAAGGAGGCTCCCCAAACCGAAGCCGCCGCGGATCGCGCGCCCACGTCCCCATGCAATATGAATCGCATCGCAGGCGGCAATGGGCTTATCCATTCCTGCTGCGGCACCTGGGGCAGGCTGCGTGTCGCGGCTTCAGGCATTGATGCGCGCTCCCGCGGGATCGTAGAAAACCGGTGACGTGACTTCGACTTCAAGATCGCCGTTGGGCATGGGCACATGGAGGGTCCGCCCTAGGCGTGCCCGGCCGCCCTCGATCAACGCCAGCGCAATCGAATGGCCCAGCACGCTGCTGGCATAGGACGAGGTGACGTGGCCGATCAAATCCATGGGTGGTTTCTGGCCTGACTTTGCGGCCACTTGCGATCCTTCTTCGAGCGTGACCCTCGGGTCCTTGGTGCGCAAACCGACCAGCTGCTTGCGATCCGTGGATTTCATGGAGGCGCGCTCGAGAGAGCGCTTGCCGACGAAGTCCGCTTTGCTTTTGCCGATCGCCCAACTCAAGCCTGCATCGTCCGGGGTCACAGTGCCGTCGGTGTCCTGCCCGACGATGATATAGCCCTTTTCCGCGCGCAGCACGTGCATGGTCTCGGTGCCGTACTCGGTGATGCCGTGTGCCTGGCCTGCGGCATGGACTGCTTCCCACACGCTCAGGCCGAAGTCTGCCGGGACGTTGATTTCGAACCCCAATTCACCCGTGAAGCTGACTCGGAACAACAGCATCGGCACGCCGCAAATTCGTCCGGGGCCCACGCTCATGTGGGGCCATGCCGCGGCGCTGATGTCGAGTCCCTCAACCAGTGTCTCGAGCACCTGCCGCGACTTCGGGCCTTGTACCGCGATGACGGCCCATTGCTCGGTGGTCGAGGTGAGCCACACGTTCAGTTCCGGCCATTCGGTCTGACGATAATCTTCCATCAATGCGAGTACGCGCGGCGCGCCGCCGGTGGTGGTGGTCACATGGAATCGATCCGCGCCGATACGCGCCACCACGCCGTCGTCATAGATGAAGCCGTCTTCGCGCAGCAGTATCCCGTAACGCGAGCGGCCAACCGCCAAATTGGACCAATTGTTGATGTACAAACGGTTCATGAATTCAGCCGCATCGGGGCCGACGACTTCGATCTTGCCGAGAGTCGAGGCATCGAATATCCCGCAGGCGCTGCGTACCGCGCGGCATTCACGCGCGACCGCGCCGTGCATGTCTTCGCCGCCGCGCGGAAAATAGCGGGCACGCTTCCACAAACCCACGTTCTCGAACACGGCAGCCTTGGCTTGCGCCCAAGGGTGGATTGGCGTGGTGCGCACCGGGTCGAATAAATCACCCCGTGAAGTACCGGCAAAACTGCCGAAGCTGACCGGTGTGTACGGCATGCGAAACGTGGTGAAACCGACTTGAGGGATCGCGACGCTGAGGTTTTCTGCGACGATGGCCATGGCATTGAGATTCGAGGTCTTGCCCTGATCGGTGGCCATACCGGTCGTGGTATAGCGTTTGACATGTTCGATCGATTGAAAGCCTTCACGGGTGGCCAAGCCAAGGTCGCGCGTGGTGACATCGTGCTGCCAGTCCACGAAGGATTTCCCGCCAATAGGCGGACTGGTTTGCGGTAGCGCACCCAAGTACGGGCTGCTGCGGCGGCTCAAGGTGTCGACCTTGAACCGGCGCTGTGCGTGATTGGGTTCCGGGGCGGAGGCGGCGCCGGCTCTCGCGCCATCCGCCAGCACTTCAGCCAGGCCGTAGATTCCGCGGCACGCGCCGGCGGATTGTGCACACTCGGCCGACGATCCCGGGACAAAGGCTTGAAGGTCATCGTTCCATTCCAGCTTGCCGCGCGATTGCGAAAACAAATGCACGCTCGGGGTATATCCGCCCGACATCAATACCGCGTCGCATCGGATATTCTGCGCGGCCTGCACTTTCCCGCTCTGTACATGGGCGAGGGAGATGCCGCTGACGCGCAAATCGCCTTCGGTGCCGAGGACGGTGGAGGCGGGACGCACATCGATCCTCGCGCGGCGCGCAGCGTCGGGGAGGGCGCCCGTGACTTCGGGGCGCAGGTCCGCAATGGCAGCGATGACGACACCCGCGGCGTGTAGATCCAGCGCGGTTTGGTAGGCTTCGTCGCCCGATGTCACGAGCACTACGCGCCTCCCCACGCACACGCCGTAGCGATTGAGATAGGTATGAGCAGCCCCGGCCAACAAAATACCGGGGCGATCATTGCCCGGAAACACCAAGGGACGTTCGATCGCGCCCGTGGCGAGCACCACCGCCCGCGCACGAACCTGCCACAGTCGCTCGCGCGGTTGATTCACGGGCACAATGGCCAGATGATCGGCGAGCCGTTGATTGAGCCCGATGAGATTGTGGGGGAAATAACCAAACGCTGTGGTACGCGGCAACAAGGTCACGCGGCTGTTTTGTGCCAGCGACGCGACGCAGCGCTGCACCCAGGCCAGCGTTGATTCACCATCGATCACGGCGCTGGTGTCAGTGAGCAAGCTGCCGCCAAACTCATTAGTCTCATCGCATAAGATGACGCGGGCGCCGCTCTCGGCCGCGCTCAAAGCCGCCGCAATCCCCGCGGGACCGGCCCCGACGATCAGCACGTCGCAATGCGCAAAGCGCTGCGCGTATCGGTCGGGATCTGCATGGACGGGCGCGCGCCCCAAGCCTGCAGCGCGACGTATCATCGGTTCATACAGTGATTTCCACGCGGTGCGCGGCCACATGAAGGTCTTGTAGTAGAAGCCGGCCGGAAAAAACGCCGACAACACATCGTTGATGCGGCCGAAATCTCGCTGCAAACTCGGCCACCGATTTTGGCTCTCGGCGATCAAGCCATCGTATAACTCCACCTGGGTCGCGCGCAGATTGGGCGTAACCCGCGCCGTATCTCGCATCACCGTCACCAGGCCGTTCGGCTCTTCAGACCCAGCGGCCAAGAAACCGCGCGGCCGATGGTACTTGAAAGAGCGGCCGACCAGATGCACGCCGTTGGCGAGCAATGCCGATGCCAGGGTATCGCCGGCGAAACCTTCATAGGATCGGCCGTCGAATTTGAAACTCACTCGCTGCGTTCGATCGATGCGTCCGCCGCTCGGCGTGCGAAGGCCGGCGATCATATCTTGCGCTCGGCTGCGGTGGGCGCGCGGCCCGCGGACAACTCGGGCCGGGGCTCACCTGTCTTGTAGAACGCCAGAAAGTGGTCGCTCGTCGTGTCGCGCAGTGCATTAAAAAAACGCCCGCATCCGCGCGCGTGACGCCAGCGTTCGGCATACACGCCCTTGGTGTTGCTGCGCATATATAGAAATTCCGCCCACGCTTGATCGTCGAGTTGCGCGGGCTGCTTGGGCCGTCCGAGGTGCGCTTGACCCCCGTAGGTGAATTCGATTTCCGGGCGTTTACCGCAGTAGGGACAGACAATGAGCAGCACGGGGCGCTCAGTGAGCCACGGCGGCTGCCGCGGCCTCGTCGATCAGGTAACCGTCGCGGAAGCGCTCAATGGTGAACGGCGCATTGATCGGATGGGGTTCATCCCGCGCAATGGTCCAGGCAAAGACATGCGCCGATCCGGGCGTCGCCTTGAACCCTCCGGTTCCCCATCCGCAGTTCACATACAGGCCGGGCACCGGCGTCTTGGCGATGATGGGCGATCTGTCCGGCGTCACGTCGACGATGCCGCCCCAATTGCGCATCATCCGCAAGCGACGAAAGTTGGGAAACAATTCGCAGACCGCATCCAACGTGTGCGTGTTGATATGCAACGCGCCACGCTGCGTATACGAAGTGTAGGCATCCGTTCCAGCGCCGATGACCAGTTCGCCCTTGTCCGATTGACTGATGTAAGCGTGAATGGTGTTGGACATGACGACGCAGGGAAATATGCGTTTGATGGGCTCGGAAACCAATGCTTGCAGCGGGTAGCTCTCCAAGGGCACCTGCACGCCGGCCATGCCCATGATGACGCTGGTGTGACCGGCCGCGGATACGCCCACCTTGCGCGAGTGAATCACGCCGCGCGTGGTTTCCACGCCCTCGACGGCGCCGTTGGTGTCGCGCCGGATGCCGGTTACCTCGCAATTCTCAATGATGTCGACGCCCAACGCATCGGCCGCGCGCGCATAGCCCCAGGCGACGGCATCGTGCCGCGCCGTGCCGCCGCGTCGCTGCAATGCCGCGCCCAATACCGGGTAGCGGATGTTGGCTTCTATGTTGAGCGGCGGACAGAATTCTTTGGCTTGGGCCGGTTCCAGCCATTCATTGTCGACTGCGGCACAACGATTCGCGTGTACATGGCGCTTGAACACCTGGACGTCGTGTACGGTGTGCGCCAGCATCATGACCCCGCGCGGGGAGAACATGACGTTGTAATTGAGGACCTGCGAGAGGTTCTCCCAGAGCTTCACCGAATGATCGTAGAGCGCCGCGCTTTCACTGAACAAATAGTTTGAACGGATGATCGTGGTGTTGCGTCCGGTGTTGCCGCCGCCGATCCAACCCTTTTCCAGCACCGCGATATTCGTCAATCCATGTTCCTTGGCCAGATAGTATGCGGCGCCCAGACCATGGCCGCCGCCGCCGACGATGATGGCGTCGTAGCGTGCCTTCGGCTCCGGCTTGCGCCACTGTTGCTGCCAGCCGTTGTGACGCGACAGTCCGCGCCAGAGGAGCGAAAGCCCGGAGAATGATTGCCTGCTCATGGGTGGCGCAGCCTCGAGACTAGGCTCTGAGGTCCTTGTTCTCGGGATCGTAGGGCGAATCGACCAGCACGGTGGCCCGCTTGCGCTCACCGAGAATCTCAATCTCGATGTCGCTGCCCACGGCGGCAAATTCCGGTTTGATGTAACCCAGGCCGAGGCTCTTGCGCAGCGCGTGGCCGTAGTAACCCG
>Ga0210406_10002252_pt1 | contig 22328 bp, 19 predicted proteins | sample IncBWC30MmetaG_FD_155454 | JGI IMG/M metagenome (GOLD analysis project Ga0210406, IMG submission 155454) | Forest soil microbial communities from Barre Woods Harvard Forest LTER site, Petersham, Massachusetts, United States - Inc-BW-C-30-M | ecosystem: Environmental > Terrestrial > Soil >...
TGATCCCTCGCTCAAACTAGGGGTCGAACGCGCGGGCTGGAAACCGCTTGAAGCTGCCTCGGAATTTCACGTGGACGCACAAGGTCACGCCGTCCTGCAATTGACCTCGGGCGATACGACCAAGAACCTTGGCGCAACCCGCTCAAATATTCTCGCCTCGGCGGATTCTCAGCAGCAGGCCCGCCTGCTCCTCGTCGCTCGTCTTCATGAAGAACTGCGCGGCGGCCGCACCAAAAAAGCCTCCAACCGCCTCATCCGCTCGGACTTTTCCTTACTCCAGCAATCGCGCACGGACGCGCCTGCTCTCGTAGCCTCCTCCGGCGGCAATTAACTCTTGGCTTCTAGTAACTCCTATGTTGTTTTACTCTATGGGCGCTCCTGCCTCTAGCCGCCTTGGGTGTAAAACTCTGAAATTGGGACACTTTTATGAAATCCAGCAAAGCTCTTGCTGTTCTCTGTCAATTTCCCTTCGCCGACGGCCGTTCGTGCCGTTGCCTCGCTCCAACGCTCACGACTACCTCTGTGTCTTCCACGCCGATCGCGAACGCCACCTCCTCGACCAGCAAGCTCTAGACGCGAACGACCTCTCCGATCGCTTCGGCGTCAATGGTGAACTCCGTACCTACGCAGACCTGAACGCCTACTTCACCCGCGTTGCCAAACATGCCGTCGTCAGCCGCATCTCTCCGGAAATCCTTTCGAGCCTCGTGTACGCAGCACTCCAGATCCAAAACCTCCCTCATTTGCAAGGCGAAGCCTTCTCCGCCATCGGCGTGGACGCCTGGAAAGCCGAACTCCGCCGCCTCTACTCTTCACGCTCCGGGCCCCTTCTCTCACTCCCGTCGTCTCCGCCCACCACTTCGTAGCGGTACGGTACCCGGTTAGAGATGCGCGGAGGGCCGCGATCATTTGGAAGCGCTATCTTCTAGCCCAAGAGGTCCACGGTTGACAATAGTCGGTGAGACGTTGACAATGCTGAAGGACAAGGTTTCTAAATGACGAGGGTGCGTACGCGCGGAGAAGAGATAAGGCACTTCATCTTGCAGAACCTAGAGAAGCATGCGGCAGACGTAAGCAAAACTACAGCCAATAAGTTTGGCATTTCCCGTCAGGCGGTCAATAAGCATCTCCAAAAACTACGAGCTGAGCACGCCCTTGTCGAATCCGGGAAAACGAGAAATCGGTCTTACAAACTAGCCCCCTTGGTCGAGTGGAAAAAAACATTTCCACTCACGAAGGAATTGGCTGAGGACGTTGTCTGGACAAATGATGTATCTCCGGCAATTGGGAAAATGCCAGAGAACGTAACAGACATTTGGTTTTATGGTTTTTCTGAAATATTTAACAACGCGATTGATCATTCCGGCGCCAGCAATATTACCGTTCATATCAAGAAAACAGCGGCTACGACCGAGATGGCCATATACGACGACGGTGTTGGAATTTTCAAGAAGATTCAGAGTGCCCTAAGTCTCTTGGATGAACGCCATGCGGTTCTCGAACTGTCGAAAGGCAAGCTGACTACCGATCCCGACAGGCATACCGGGGAGGGGATCTTTTTCTCATCGAGGATGTTCGATTCCTTCGATATTCTTTCTGGAGGCGTATTTTTCAGTCACTCCATTGAAAATTCAGAAGATTGGATTCTACAAGCTAAACAGTATTCTCATGGTACGGCGGTTTGGATGAAATTGGACAATCACACCGCGCGGAGCATGAAAAAAATATTCGATAAGTACAGTTCTGGGGATGATTATGGATTCAATAAGACAGTCGTTCCTGTGAGGCTGGCGCAATATGGAGAAGACAAACTGGTTTCGCGATCTCAGGCCAAGCGCGTTTTAGCAAGAGTAGAACTGTTTAAGACGGTAATTTTCAATTTCGAGGGAGTTGAAACTATCGGACAAGCCTTTGCGGACGAGATTTTCAGGGTATTTCCTCAGCAGCATCCGGGTACCGAGGTCTACAGCTCACATGCAAATTCGGAAGTGAAGCGAATGATCTCGAGGGCTAAGGGCAGCAGCGAAAAATTGGGAGCCATGGGCGAAATTAGCGATTCTAGTTCCGAATAATCTCGTTGGCCACCCATAGGCATTCCATTTGCTAACTGTCCTAACGGTGAACACTTACAAAATGCCCGCCCGTAACCGCCTTTAGAATGAACACTTATGGACATAAGGACTTAAAGTCCCCCTTATTTTCAACACGTACAAAAAATAGGGGGAGGGGGGAGGGAGTAACCAATCTATAAATTCGACGAATCAAACGGCTTCGGGAACAGTGCCTTCATCGGAATGATTTCCGTCTTCCCTTTCAGGTTAGAAAGAATCACCGGCACATCGCCGCAAAACTCCCAAATCAGTTGCCGACACGCGCCACACGGTGATGTCAGCGAATCCGTATCCGTCACGACTGCGATGGCGTCAAACCCGCGTTCGCCTTCACTGATCGCCTTGAAAATCGCAACGCGCTCGGCGCAGACAGTCAGCCCATACGTCGCATTCTCCACGTTGCAGCCGCCAAAAATTCTGCCGGATGTCGCGCGCAGCGCCGCTCCCACGCGGAAATTGGAGTACGCCGCATGCGCGTTCTCCCGCGACTGTTTCGCTGCGGCAATCAACGCATCATATTCGCTCACGCAATCGCCTCCGCAATTCTGGGTATCACCGCTTTCAGCAACGCGATGAAATCGTTCTTCACGCGCGCTCCGGTTTCAAACACTTCTTCGGCCGTGAGCGCTTCTCCGGTAACTCCGGCCGCCATGTTCGTCACGCAGGAAATCCCCAGCACACGAATCCCCGCGTGCCGCGCCGCCAGAACTTCCGGCACCGTGGACATTCCCACGACGTCCGCTCCTAGCGTGCGGAACGAATGAATTTCCGCTGGCGTTTCGTAATTCGGCCCGGACAGCGCCAGATATACACCTTCGTGCAGCGCGAGTTTCAGCTTCTTTCCTGCGTCCGAAACAAACCGCCGGAATTCGGGATCATACGCCTGCGTCATGTCCGGAAACCGCTTTCCGAAGCGTTCGCGATCCGCGCCGCTTGCGACGAACCGCTCGTCATTCGGCCCGATTAAAGGATTCGCTCCTTGAAGGTTGATGTGATCCCGAATCGCGACCAACGCGCCTTCTGAGAAATGGAGATTGATGCCGCCTGCGGCGTTTGTAAGGATGACCGCTTTCACACCCATTCGGGTAAATACGCGAATCGGAAACGCCACTTCCTTTGCGGAATATCCTTCATAAAGGTGAACGCGCCCTTGCATCCCCGCAACTTCCACGCCGTCCACTTTGCCTAGCACCAGTTGCCCTGCGTGCCCGATGGCCGTGGACCGCGGAAAATGCGGAATCTTGGCATAAGGAATTTTCTTCGCGCCGGAAAATTCATCGGCAAACGCGCCAAGCCCCGACCCAAGCACTAGCGCGATCTTGGGCCGCAGCTTCGTCTGCTTGTGAATGAATTTCGCCGCGGCTTCAGCGCGCTCAAATTCACCGGATGTCTTAACTTTTCTTGCGCTCACGTCAAAAGTCCCACGATCGAAGCGGACATCAAATTCGCCATCGTTCCTGCCATCATCGCGCGAATTCCAAGCCGGGCCAGATCTCCTCGACGCTCCGGAGCCAGCGCGCCGATGCCGCCAATCTGAATTCCGATGGAACTGAAATTCGCAAATCCGCAAAGCGCAAACGTTGCAATCGTAAACGTGCGCGGATCAAGCTGAGCTTTCCATGCTCCTAGCTGCTGAAACGCAACTACTTCGTTGACAACCATGCGTGTCCCAAGCAAATTCCCCATCGCTGCGCAGTCCTGCCACGGAACGCCAATAACCCACGCAATGGGCGCAAAAACCCAGCCAAAAATTTGTTGCAAGCTCGAGGGAAACCATGCCATGTGCAAGCGCGGATGCACGGAGAGCCAATCATGCGTGCCGCCCATGATGGCGTTCGCCAGGCCTAGCAACGCAATGAACGTGATAAGCATCGCTCCGACGTTGAGCGCGAGATGCAACCCCTCGACCGTGCCGCGCGAAATTGCGCCAAGAAAATTCGCCTCTTTCTCCATCGGCGGCATTTCCACTTTTCCCGCCGTGAGCGCCTGCTCGGTTTCCGGCACGAGCATCTTGGCCATCAGCAGCGTCCCGGGCGCCGTCATAATCACCGCCGTAAGCAAATGTTTCGCCTCAATTCCATAAGCGATATAAATGGCCATGATGCCGCCGGAAACGTGCGCCATCCCGCTCGTCATCACGGTCATCAATTCGGATTTCGTCATCTTCGGGAGAAAAGGGCGAATTGTCAGAGGAGCTTCCGTTTGCCCCATAAAGATACTGGCGGCAACGTTCAGCGATTCCGCGCCGCTCGCGCCCATCACGCGCTGCATCAACCACGCCGCTCCTCGAATGATGATTTGCATGACGCCGATGTGATAGAGCAGCGCGAACAACGCCGCGATGAAAATAATTGTCGGCAAAATCTGGAACGCAAAAATCACGCCATAGTTGGACGATTTTTTGCCAAGTTCGCCAAAAATAAATTGCGAACCGAGGTAGGAGAAATCGAGCAGACGATTCACCTTCGCGCCGAGAAAAGCAAACAGTATCCTTCCCTTTTCAAATTTCAGCACGAAAAAGGCGAACGTCAGTTGCAGGCCGACGCCCCATAATATCGTTTTCAATTTGATTGCTTTTCGATCCGTCGAGAAGAGATACGCGAGGCCCAGCATGGTGAGTAGCCCAAGCACTCCAACGTATTTGCCCATGCAGGCTCCTTCAAAGAAAAAATTAAGTGCCGATCAGACCCCAATCAAACGACGAACTAACGGCTTTTCCTGCGGCTTCGTTTCGCTAAAAACAAAAGCCCCTTCAATCCTCGATTTCGCTTCCGCTAGCTTTGCGTCCGCATTGTAATGGATTGTGACTAGCGGTTCGCCTTTTTCCACGTGGTCGCCGACGCGCTTGTGAAATTCCAACCCGACCCCGTGGTCAATCTTGTCTTCCTTGGTTTCCCGCCCGCCGCCAAGCGTCGCCAGCGCAATTCCGAATTCTGTGGTGTCCATCGCCCCAAGAAAACCGGAAGTCGAACTCACCACATCAATTCTTGAATGCGCCCCGGGCAAGATACTGTAATCGTTCACAACGAGTTCGTCGCCGCCCTGTAAACGAATTCCTTGTTTGAATTTCTCCAGCGCCTGTCCGCCCGCCACCATCGTCTCCGCCAACCGCCGGCCTTCCTCCACCGACTCGGTGCGTTCTCCCAAATAAAACATCCACGCCGAAAGTTCCAAACTTAAATCGCGCAAATCCTTTGGCCCTCTCCCTTTCAGCACCTCGATACTTTCTATAACTTCATTGGAATGCCCCGCCATACGCCCCAGTGGTTGGTCCATATCGGTAATCAGCGCCACCGCTTTTTTCCCCATGCGCTTCGCGGTCTCCACCATCACCTCGGCGAGCATCACCGAATCTTCTTCCCTCTTCATGAATGCGCCCGACCCGGTCTTCACGTCGAGCACCAGCGCGTCAATTCCTTCCGCGAGCTTCTTGCTCATGATGGATGCGCAAATCAGGCCAATGTTTTCCACGGTGGAGGTGGCGTCGCGCAGCGCATAAATCTTTTTATCCGCCGGCGCAATTTCCGCGGTTTGGCCGATCAAACCCATTCCGCATTCGCGAAGCACTCGGCGAAATTCCTTCAGCGACAACGCGGTATTGAATCCTGGAATGGATTCGAGTTTATCCAGTGTGCCGCCGGTGTGGCCGAGCCCGCGGCCGCTGATCATCGGCACGGTGAGCCCTCCCGCGGCAACAATGGGCGCAAGAATTAAAGAAGTTTTGTCGCCGACGCCACCAGTGGAATGTTTATCCACTTTTTTTCCGGGGAGATCGGAGAGATTCACAACTTCGCCGGAATAAAGCATCGCTTCGGTGAGTGAAGCGAGTTCGGAGCGATTGAGTCCGCGAATCCACGCGGCCATGAGCCATGCCGACATTTGGTAATCGGGAATTTCTCCGCGCGTGTAGCCAGAGATGAGGAAATTAATCTCCTCTCGCGAGTGTTCCCCGGAGTCGCGTTTTTTTCGGATCAGGTCAACGGCGCGCATGCGTGGGTGAGCGAAAAGGAGCGTAACATTCGCTTAAAGAAGCGTCAACGAAGAGGCACGATAAAGTCTAGACCGCGTACCGTTGAACGGATTAGCGGATGTACAATGCTCCCAATTCTCCCAAGAGCGTCCGCGTTAAACCGAATGGCCGGAGACCGGAATGTCCGAATCGAAATCGGAGCAGCAAAAACCTGCGCACCGGTATGACGCGAACTATGGAAATTTTCAAACGGAACTCTATGCGCAAATCCGCCGGGAAGCGTATGGCGAAGATATCGGGCAGAACAGCTGGACCACTGCGCATGAACAGGACAAATTTCTCGGCTGGCTGGAGCTAACTCCCGACAAAACTCTCCTGGATGTCGCCTGCGGCGCGGGAGGTCTATCGCTGCGTGCGGCTGCAGTGCGCGGCTGCTCTATCACTGGAGTTGACATCCACGAACGGGCAATTGTGACGGCGAATTCATTCGCCGCTGAACGAGGACTCGCGAAGCACGCCAGTTTTCAGATTGCAAACGCAGGAGAGCCACTTCCCTTTCCCGGTGCCAGTTTTGACGCAGTTATGTGTATCGACGCGATCAATCATATTCCGGACCGCCGCCGTACGCTCACGGATTGGGTGCGCGTGCTAAAGCCATGCGGAAAACTCTTGTTTACTGACCCAATCACAGTAACTGGGCCGCTTACGGACAATGAAATCAAAAGTCGCAGTTTGGGCGGTTTCTATTTATTTGTTCCGGAAGGATTCGATGAACGAGTGCTTGGTGAATGTGGATTGCGATTGCTGAAGCGCGAGAACGCCACGCGAAACATGGCTGAAATTGCCGAGAGGCGTTGGACTGCCCGTGAGGCAAGAAAAAACGCGCTGCAAGAAATTGAAGGCAAAGAGGAATTTGACGAGCAGCAGGAATTTCTGGCGACGGCTGCGAAAATAGCGAAAGAGAATCGCCTTTCCCGGTTTGCTTATCTTGCGGAGAAAAATTCTTGAAGGGCGTTCCCGGAAACGCGGGAACACCAAAAATGGAAACGGATCGACTGGAAATCGGAAAAAGTACGCGGCGCAAGGCGGCGATGCGATTGCTTCCCTTTGTGTTCCTGTTGTACGTCATTTGTTACATCGACCGGGTCAATGTTTCCTTCGCGAATCTTCGCATGAGCGCCGATCTTGGTTTCAGCGACCGAATTTTCGGTTTGGGTGCGGGAATATTTTTTGTGGGGTATCTGTTGCTCGAAGTGCCGGGCGCACTGATTGTTGAACGATGGAGCGCACGAAAGTGGATGGCGCGGATCATGATCAGCTGGGGTGCCGTGACGATAGGCACTGGCTTCGTACACACAGCGTCACAGTTTTATGCGGCGCGGTTGCTGCTGGGTGTGGCGGAAGCGGGATTTTTTCCGGGGATGATTGTTTATTTGACGCATTGGTTTGTCGCGTCTGATCGTGCCAAGGCTATTAGTTCTCTGTACGCCGGTCTTCCGGCCGCGTCGGTTGTTGGTTCCCTGATGGCCGGTTGGTTGTTGGGACTTCATTGGTTAGGAATGGCGGGTTGGCGATGGCTCTTTGTCGTGGAGGGAATTCCGCCGATGCTTCTTGGTGCAATTACGCTTTTTTATTTGACCGACCGTCCGCGGGAGGCGAAGTGGCTTACGGAAAAAGAGCGGGAGTGGCTCTCGGAGGAGTTGGCGGCAGAAGCAGTAGCGAAGAAAAAGGCGAGGAATTATACGACATGGCAGGCATTCGGCGACAAGAAAGTGTGGATGCTGATTCTTCCATATTTCATCGCGCATGTCGGGGCGCAGGCAAGTATTTATTGGATACCCACTTTTATTAAGCGGCTGACGGGGCTTCCGAGCGCAAAAGTGGCGCTGATCGCGGCGATCCCGGGTGTGGTCGGAATTGCGGGAATGCTTTGGAATGGCTGGCATTCCGACAAAATGGGAGAGCGGCGTTGGCACGCAGCTGTTCCGCTAATTTGCGCGGCGCTCGCGTATTTGATGCTGGCGAACACACACAATTTAGCGGCAGCAATGACGTTGCTGGTTCTCGGCGGGGGAATCGTTTATTCGTATTACCCGGTGTACTGGTCCATGCCAACATTGCTCTTGAGCGAATCTGCTGCCGCGGCGAGTTTTGGATTGATCAATTCGATCGGCCACACGGGCGGATTTTTCGGGCCCACTGCGGTGGGTTATTTAAACGACCGGACCGGAAAGGCAACCGCCGCGTTTTGGTTGATTGGAATGTGTTACTTAATAGCAGGAGGATTGCTGTCACGGATCAGAGTGCAAAATCCGCAACAAAACGCAGCGACGGAGTTACGAGCTGACGCTGGATTCGCCACAGAAAATTAGAACCGAACATTCTTTCGTCTATTTATCCACCCGTCCGCGCAAAACGGTAACGGAGGCTTTGGGTAGAGCGAAGATGGCTTGCGGGGTGGCGTCGATTGTCATTGCTGCGGGAGGGCGATTGGGATCGGGGTGGCTGTTGGGGCCGTCGTTGACCCAGACATATTGATCGCTACCGAAGCTGATCCAGGAAACATTTCCTGAAAAGGTGGCGGCGCGCTTTTCTTTTGCATTTTCGAAAGAGACGCGGACGGTGTGGGCGTTGTTTTCATCGCGATTTACTAGCATTAGGGACCAATTTCCGTCGGGGCGATGCACGGCGTACGTGGTGACGAGAAGATTTCCACTGGCGTCCTTGATGTCGGTTGATGATGGAAACATTTGATGTACGCCGGAGCGGTGCTGGACCCATTCTAGATTGATCATGCGGGCTGCGTAGTAGGGTGAAGTGTAGCCTTTGATTTCGTAGTTCTCGTTGGACACAAAATTCGACCAGGAGGACCAGCCGAGACAGCTGTTATTTACACCTTGCGGTTGAATGGGCGAGTGATAAAACGCGGCGCCACCACCTTCAAAGAAGGAGCCGACGTTGTCGGCGAGCCAGAGCGCGGCGAAAATCGTCGTCATTGGACCGGTGAGCGACCAGGAAAGATGATTTTCCGTGACCATTAGAGGGATATCTTTGGAAACGCCGTCGTCGCGCCAGATTTGCATGATGCCTTTGATCAGCTGAGGTTCGCGGTAGAGATCTTTCCAAGTGATTGTGCAGGGCTCGAAGGGATAATGCTCGAAGGAAACAAACGACAGATCGGAAAGATGGTTGTGATCCTTCAGGTACGCGACGAATCGGCCCATCCAGGAGACGCGGCCTTTTGCGTCGGGCCAGAGCGTGATGTCTTTGTTCACGCCTTCGAAGATAGGTCCGCCGAGTTTTAGCTTTGGATCTACTTTGTGAATCGCGTTGGCCCATTGAATGTAGAGCGCGGCGTAATCTTCGGGCACAGCGTGCTTGCCGTCGGGTTCTTCTCCCATTTCGACGTAGCTGATGGGATAGCCGCGTTTTTCGATGTAGGCGATTTGCGCGGCCGCGTCGTCGGGCGTTCCGTACAGCATGGTGACGGGAATCATCGCAGGCAAATTGTTGGTAAGGCCGCTAGTGAAAAAGAGATCGAATCCGGTGTGCTGATAATCGCCGCCGTCGCGGACATCTTCTGACGAGTGCCAGGGATCAATCGAAGAAGCGGTGTAGGTCGTGGCGCGTTCGACCGCTTCTTTTGTTAACGCAACGAACCTGCCGTTGGCGTCGGTAGTTCCGAGTTCGATTTGCTGAATGGCGTAGCCGACGCAATTGCGAACGTCGCTCGGATCGTGCTCGTCGCAGGTGTTTGAGGATTCGGACATCAAGACCCGGATGTAACGCGAAGAAACAGGTGCGTTGGCCAGAGCGTGCGTAACCGTTCCACCTTGAGCGTTTGCGATTTTTCCTGAATCGAAAGTTTTCCATTCGCCTTTGGGACCGCCGTCGAAATCGAGCGCATTGGTGCCGACCCAATATTCGAGTTGATAAACTCTTGCGTAGGGAGAGACCCACTGGATGCGCGCGGCGCTGATTTGTTTCTCGGATTGCAGATCCACGATGATCCATTGTGGATGAAGGGCGTCTGACTCTCCCGTGAACTTACTCGTGAGATATGGATTGCTTTTCCAGTAGAGAAGATTTGGTCCTTGGACAGGGCGATCGCCGCTGGTGGCCAAGCCTCGGTGCGGAAGAGCGTAAGAAAGAATATAGCGAATCGGCGCCTTGAGCTCGGTGCTGGCGGTGAAGTAGCCGCTTTGGTGGGAGACGTCGCTCCAGGTGCCCTCGGCGTTCCAGTGCCAGGCGGCCATACGGAGTTCACTGTTGTTGCGATAGGTGATGGGACCCCAGCCAGCGGAAAGAGATTCCTGAACTATGTGTGGGGTGTGGACGCGGTCAATGTCGCGACGGGACAGAACGTCGAGTGAGGTGCCGAGGGCGGAATCCGGATCAAAGGAGTTGATGGCGTGGCCGGGGGTGATGTCGACGTGAACGACGACAGGGGAGGAGGAGTCTGTAGAGGTTTGGGCAAGAAGAATTCCTGGATTTAGAAAAGGGCAGAAAAACAGCGCAGAAGATCTAATGTTGAGCATGGCGTCTCCCAATCGAGGCGAATCTTACATTATTCATTCGATTTAAATAAGGGCGAATAGCGATGCGCAAGAGGCCAACTCCCATCTGCAATCGAAGAGAGATTTCTCCTTCCCCACTCGAAATGACGTGTGCGGTGGAGCACTCGACGGGAAGGATCATCAGGGGGCGAGCCAAGAATCGAGGTGCTCGCGAACAAAATCGTCGTCGTTGAGATGAGGATAGGCCGCGCAGACACGAGAAATTTCTTCGGACTGGCCGGGACTGAGCGCTTCTTTGGGATCGAGGCACCAAATCCCTTCTAGCAAACCTTGGCGGCGTAGAACTTCGTGCAGGCCTGCAATGCAGCCGAAAAAATGATTTGCCACGTCAAAAAATGCTGCGTTTGAATCCGTGACTTCGACACTTTTCTGAATCAATTCTGCGGGAATCGGATCGCCGGAGCGAACTGCACCGCATTCCTTCTGCAGTTCAACTGCGTGTCGCGTCCACACGGACCAATGGCCGAGGAGGCCACCGACAATACGGAGTGTTGGATTTTGGCCGTTCGCTTGAAACACAAAAGGCGTGAGCAGGTCCATAACGATGTTGTCGTCATTGCCGGTGTAGAGAGCGATGTCGCGGCCAGATTCAACGACGGCGCGCACGACATCGAGGGTTTGATAGCGATTGAAGGGGGCGATTTTGATGGCGACGACGTTTTCGATTTCTGAGAATTCGCGCCAGAATTTGTAGGAGAGAACGCGACCGCCGACCGCCGGCTGAAGATAAAATCCGATGATGGGAAGAACTTGAGCCACGGTACGGCAGTGCGTGAGGAGAGCGGCGTCATTCGCGTTCTTCATGGCGGCGAGGCTGAGGAGGCCAGCGTGGTAGCGCAAGTCAAAAAGGAGACGCGCTTCCTTGATAGCCTGCGATGTTTCGCCGCAGATACCGCCGATACGGAGCAAAGGCTCGGAGCGATCGCGGTCGGCGCGATCCATTTCTTCGGCGGCGAGTCTCAGTACGGGCTCAAACAAACCAATTTGCGTGTCGCGAATAGCGAATTGCGTGGTGTGAACTCCTACGGCAAGTCCGCCTGAGCCTGCGGCTAGGTAATATCGCGTGAGGGCACGCTGACGGCGTTCGTCGAGCTGACGATTCGCATTCAAGGCAAGCGGGTGTGCGGGAATTACAGTTCCCTGTCTGAGAATGTGTTTGAGTTTCGGATCGAGTTTCGGAGTCATTTTCGTCGATTCACTTTTTCAACTAAAAGCGGCCTGCGCGATCTTCAAAATGAGTGGGCTTGGCGAGAGTTTCGCCTCCGCGAATGGTCCAGTCCGCGATCCAATCGAGCATTTGTTTGAGTGAAATACGCGGGGGACCGAAATGCTGAAGAGACTCTTGAGAATTACTCAAAAGCGCATCCGGTGCTTCCACTCCTTCGAACTGGACGGGTTTCTGAAATCGATCGGCAAATTCCTGCGAGATTTTTCGCACGCTCAAAAGCTCTGGACCGGCGATATTGATTACAAAAGGCGGTGAAGCGGCATGAGCTAGCGATTGTAAGCTCATGGCGTTGGCATCGCCCTGCCAGATGGCGTTGAGATAGCCCATGGAAATGGCCACCGGCTTTCCGGAGAAGACGCGCTGGGCAATGTCCACGAGAACACCGTAACGAAGTTCGGTGGCGTAGTTGAGGCGAATGATGGAAACAGGAATCGACAGAGTGCGGCTGAAGTGCTCGAACATGCGTTCGCGGCCGAGGCAGCTCATGGCGTATTCGCCGACAGGGTTGGGCGAATCCGTTTCGCGGGAACCGGCTTGCGAAACGGGGCTGAGGCCATAGACATTGCCCGTTGAGAACGCGGCGATACGGCTCTTGCAAAATCTTTCGCAGACAAGGCCAGGAAGATAGCTGTTCATCGCCCAGGTGAGAGATTCCTGTCCAGTTGAGCCAAACTTCATGCCCGCCATGTAAACGATATTGGGTGCATCAGGAAGAGCCGGAAGAGAGTTTCGGTCGAGCAAGTCGCAGCGAATTGTTTCCACGCCCCAAGAGTTGAGCTGCTTTTCCAAGTTAGGGGCAGAAAAACGGGCTACGCCGATTACGCGGCGCGAAATACCGGCTGCATCAGACGCGCGTTTGGCCATGCGCGCGAGAGTGGGGCCCATTTTTCCGCCGACGCCAAGAACAAGAATGTCGCCGCTGAGGGTTGCAAGGGAACGAAGCGTTCGTTCGTGCGGTTCACTGAGGAAGGCGTCGAGTTCGGCGACGTCACAGATTGATTTTTCATTCTGTGAAAACATGAGAACAATTCCATACGCAAAGGTTGACGCGTGATTGTACTTGAAGACGGTTAGAATTGACGGCGGAGATTTTGGTTGGAATTGCTGCAGCGGGCATTCCGTTTGCGAGGGAATTTTTTCGATGGAAATGCGAACGATGACCACGGCGGACATTCCTGGCGGAATGCATTTGAAGGACTTGGCGGGGTGGAATCAGACCAGCGCGGATTGGGAACGATTTCTTGAGAGCCCGGAGGGATCCTTTGTCATAGAACTTGACGGAGCCGTTCGCGGAACGGCGGCAACGATCAATTATCAAGGACGATTTGCATGGGTGGGGATGGTGCTGGTTGATCCGGATTATCGCGGGCGAGGCATGGGAACAAGGCTACTGGAAAGATGTATTGAGTATCTCGATTCGATTCGGATGCCGTGCATCAAGCTAGATGCAACGCCGCTTGGGAAGCCGATCTATGAAAAGCGCGGTTTTGAGACGGAATACGAGATTGAGAGATGGACGCTGAAAAGGGCGGGTGATGCCTTGTCCGAGCGAAGACCGACGGATTCGAGCGAATCGATGCCTGCGCCACTTTTGGAACATGTATTGAAGGCGGATCGCGAAGTGTTTGGGGCGGATCGAAGTTCCTTGCTGCGATCCGTGCATCGAGAGGCGCCGCTATTTACTGATGGCGTGTGGAATGCGGGAGGGATGGAAGGCTACGCGTTTGGGAGAAACGGCTCGTTCGCGGATCATCTTGGACCGTGGATTGCCAAAGATGCGGAGACGGCGCGAAGAATGCTTGAAGGATTTTTGTCGCGTTCTTCGCGGGAGACTGTGGTGACGGATTGCGTGAAAACAAATTCTTTCGTGAAAGACTTGCTGGAGTCTTATGGGTTTGAGTATTCTCGGCCGCTCACCAGAATGTTTCGCGGGAAAAATGATTTTCCCGGCAGGCCGGAGCTGGCCTGCTCGATTCTGGGGCCGGAATTTGGATAGGAGACTGGATGAACTCATTGCCGATTCTTCGGCTGGGGACCGTTAAGGACGTAACGCGGTTTCAGGAGCATGTTCGCTCGCTGGGATTGACTATTCCGTGCGATCGCGAGCTGCTTGCTGGGACAGACTCGCCGCTGCGCGCGCCGCTGTCCCGCGGAGGAATCAAAATTGGCAATCGAATCGCGGTTCAGCCGATGGAAGGGTGGGACGGTACTTCCGATGGAAATCCGGGCGAACACACTATCCAAAGATGGAAGAAATTTGGGCGGAGCGGCGCGAAGCTGATTTGGGGAGGCGAGGCTGTCGCGGTTTCGCACGAGGGACGCGCGAATCCGAATCAACTCGTGATTGCAGAACATACGAAAGAAGGATTAGCGGAACTGCGAAAGACCCTGATTGAAGAACATATTCGAACGACGGGCTCGGACAAAGGGCTGCTCATCGGATTGCAACTGACGCATTCCGGGCGATACTGCCGGCCGAATCGGCACGACAAACCTGAGCCGAAGATTCTTTACCATCATCCAATTCTGGACCGGAAATTGGGATTGCCGGGCGACTATCCGGTGCTGACGGACGGGGAGATAGAAGGAATCCAGGAACAATTTCACGACGCGGCAAAAATCGCAGAAGAGTTGGGATTCGATTTTGTTGACATCAAGCATTGCCACGGATATCTAGGACACGAATTTCTTAGCGCGCACACGCGAGAAGGAAAGTTCGGCGGGACTCTGGACAATCGCACGCGGTTTTTGCGAGAGATCGTGCACACGATCCGCATGAATGCGCCTAAGCTGGCGATTGGCGTGCGGCTTTCCGCGTTCGATACGGTGGGCTATCGCCCGGATCCGGCCCTGTCGGTCAACGGCAAATTGGGACCGGGAATTCCTGAAGAATATGTGCATCTGATTCCTTATCGCTGGGGATTTGGCGTGAACCCTGAGGATCCGACACAACCGGATTTGACAGAAACCATTCAGTTTCTCGTTCTGCTGGAGGACCTGAGGATTTCGCTTGTGAATCTGACGGCGGGGAGTCCTTATTATAATCCGCACATTCAGCGGCCAGCTTTGTATCCGCCGTCGGACGGATACCAGCCTGCGGAGGATCCGCTCGTCAGCGTGGCGTTGCAGATGAACGTGACGCGCGAATTGAAGGGGCGATTTCCGAAGCTCATTTTTGTCGGTACGGCATACAGCTATTTGCAGGATTTTTTGCCGCACGTGGCGCAAGCGGCGGTGAACGAAGGATGGGTGGATGCTGTTGCGATGGGGAGAATGGTTTTGACTTATCCAGAGCTGCTTTACGATGCGAGCGAAGGAAAAGCCGTGGAACACAAACGGATTTGCAGAACGTTCAGCGATTGCACGACGGCCCCGAGGAAAGGGTTGCCCTCGGGATGTTATCCTCTGGACCCCTACTACAGGAATTTGGAATTTGCCGAACAGTTAAAGATTGTAAAGGCGAAGCGATGAAACTCGGCGAGATTGTTCAGCGGCAGACAATTGGGCGGAAGGTAGAAGGAATTGCGGCGGCGCTGTTGCCTTTTGAGGTTAACGGGCGAGTTGCCGTGGAGAGTTTTCAAAATCATTTGCGCGCCACGCAGCGGGCCGGATTGATGAACGCCGTCAACATGGACACGGGTTATGTGAATTATCTGAGCGAAAACGAAAAACTGGACATGTTGCGCTGGACGCGGGAGGCGCTTGGAAATGGTGTGCCGTTTGTGGCGGGAGCTTATATCGAGGGACAAGAAGGCGAAATCGTTTCACTGTACCGGAAACAGATGGATGCCATCGCGGCGCACGGTGGAATTCCGATTTTGTTCCAGAGTAGCCGATTGCACGGAAAAACTTCTGCGGAGAAGGCAGCTGTGTACCGGGAAGCGAGCGGCGGTTATTCGCATGTGCTGGCGTTTGAGCTGGGAGCAATGTTCGCGGCGAATGGAGAAATTTTTGACGAAGAGACGGTTCGGCGGTTAATGGAGATCCCGGAAATCAAAGGGATGAAACATTCTTCGCTAGACCGACTGGTTGAACTTGGGCGTCTGGCGCTGCGAGACGCGTGCCGGCCGGATTTCCACATTTATACGGGCAACGATTTGGGAATCAACATGATTGAATATGGCTCCGATTATTTGCTGGGGCTTGCGACGTTCGCGCCGGAGAAATTTGCGGAGCGTGACCGGCTTTGGGAGACGGGCGACCCTGCCTACTACGCGCTTTCCGATGCATTGCAATATTTGGGAAACGTGGCGTTTCGCGAGCCTGTTCCTGCGTACAAACACTCCGCCGCGGTATTTTTACATCTAACGGGAAAAACTCCCAGCAACCTCACCCATCCAAGAAATGCCAAACGCCCGGATTGGGAAGAAGAGATTCTTCAAGATTGCGCCCTGCGCTTGGGGATCAGGTCAAGTCCACGCTCGAATCGGACGGCTCATTCGTGACAAACGGCAATTCGGGACGGATATTTTACGGCTGGTGGGTCGTCGCGGCGGCATTCCTGAATCTTTTCTTCGTGGTGGGAATTATTTTTTATGGATTCCCGGTGTTTTACGCTTCGTTCGTGGAATCGCTGGGATTTGCTCGCGCGCAGGTGACGCAGGGATTCTTTCTAGGATTTTTGATCATCGGATTGCCATCAGGGCTGCTGGCTGGCGCAATCATCGACCGCATTGGGGCGCGCTGGGTCATCTTGACGGGCGCCGGACTAGTGGGCATTTCTCTGCTATTGATGGGACGAATGACGAAGTTGTGGCAGTACGAAGCGTTGTGCGCACTGGAAGTGCTGGGATATGTGTTCGCGGGCCCTCTTGCGAATCAGGTGCTGGTGGCGCGATGGTTTCGCGCGCGCCGCGGGCAAGCAATGGGGATTGCATATCTAGGACTCGGGGCTGGGGGAGTGGTAGCGCCGCTGCTGGTGAATTACTTGATACGGACGTACGGTTGGAGGAACGCGCTGGAGGTTGTTGCGGTGCTGCTGATGGCGGTGTTGTTTCCGGTGGGGATCTGGATTACGCGCTCGACACCGGAAGAGTCCGGACTGGCGCCGGATGGTTTGGCGATGGAGTCCGGCGGAGCGGTGACTGCAGCGGCGGCAGATTCCAGCGGAGTTGCCGAGGCGGTGCAAGCGAAAAACTTCTGGCTGATTTTGCTTGGGTCAACTCTGGCGATCGGAGCGATCGGCGCGGTGATTCAACATTTGATTCTGTATTTGAAAGATCTAGGTTATTCGGCAACAGTGGCGTCGCGTTTTTCGACTGGATTGCTAGCGGCAAGCCTAGCAGGGAGAGTTCTGGTTGGATATGCGGTGGATCATGTGCGCAAGAAAAACGCGATGGCACTTTTCTATTTCTTGTTAGGCGCGTCGGTGCTGTTGCTTGGAATGGCGAAGCAGCCTGCGGCGGCGTGGGCGTTTGCCGTTGTTTTTGGTTTTTCGATGGGCGCGGATTACATGCTGGTTCCGCTGGTGACCGCGGAGAGCTTTGGAACTGCGTCACTGGGTAAGCTTCTGGCGTTGATCATCATGGGATATTCACTGGGACAGTGGGGATTTCCCTGGATTGTGGGAAAGATTTTTGATGCGAGGCACAGTTACGATCTGGCGTGGAGGCTGACTGCACTTGCGGGAATGCTGGGCGGACTGGTAATTTATGCGATTTCGCCACGAAGAGAAAAAGCTGGGCACCTTCGGTCGGAATGACACATGTGGTGGGCGCCTGGAATGGGAAATCATGGCGGGCCTTACAACGAAGATGCCGCCCTAAGGGACGGCGCTAGAAGAGCCAAGATCCCATGACACAAACAGAGTCAGTGGGGAGGAGTGTCGTCGGCGTCGAAGGAGGCGAGTTGTTCTTCCCAGGCGAGGGTCGGCGACTGGAGGAGGCGGACGCAGCGGTTCCAGCGGAGGATGGCGTCGTCGTTTCCGGCGGGGCGGATTTTTTCTGCTTCGCCGAAACAGTTTAACGCGCGCTCGAAAAGCGGAAGAAGGGTATGCGGAGACTGGCCGGCGCAGAGTTGGGCTTTGGCACGGCGCTCGTAGAGGATACCGGTGTAGTAGAAGCGTTCGTAGGCGTCGGTAAGTCTTTGGAAGGTTTCTTCCGCTTCGCGGTAGCGATCGGAAACTCCGCCCATAAATTGATCCGTAATGGAGAGGCCGAGTAGGCGCAGAGCGAGATGCTGCTTTGGCTCAATGGCAAGAATGTCGCGACAAATGGATTCGGATTCTTCCGGTTCGTTGAGATAGCGATAGAGTTCGGCTTTGGCAAGGGCTTCGGCGATTCCGGCGTGGGAGATGGATTTGAGTTGGTAGTTCATAAGGACCTCCGGCACGGACCGATCTAAAGACCGGCCACTACAAAAAACCAAAAAACTAGTCGAGCTGCTTTGCCAAGCTCAACGGGGCTGAAGCCCTCCGCTACACAACCCAAAAACTACGGTGCTCCTTGGATTTTGCGGACTAGCATTGTTATCGGGTCGTAGAATTCGTCAACGACGCGCTCTTTCAACGGGATGATGGCGTTGTCTGTGATGTGGATTTCTTCGGGGCAGACTTCGGTGCAGCATTTGGTAATGTTGCAGTAGCCGAGGCCGAGTTCGTTTTTCAGCAGGGCCGTGCGCGAAACACCGTCGAGCGGATGCATTTCGAGGCCTGCGGTGCGGACGAAGAAACGCGGGCCACCGAAATTTTCGTGTTTTGCGTGATCGCGGAGGACGTGGCAGACGTCCTGGCAGAGAAAACACTCGATACATTTGCGGAATTCCTGGACGCGGTCCACGTCGCGCTGATCCATTTTCCATTCGACGCCTTCGCGCGGCTGGAAGGCCGGAATTTTGCGATTGACCTTGTAGTTCCAGGAAACGTCTGTGACGAGGTCTTTGATAACCGGGAACGCTTTGAGTGGGGAGACTGTGATTGGCTCTTCGAGCGGAAGAGAATCGAGGCGCGTTTTGCAGGTTAGGCGCGGGCGGCCATTAACTTCGGCGGAGCAGGAGCCGCATTTTGCGGCTTTGCAATTCCAGCGGACGGCTAGATCGGGAGATTGGTGGGCCTGGATGGAGTGGAGGGCGTCGAGGACGACCATGCCGGGGGCTAGGGGGACGCGGTAGTCCACGGGTTTGCCGCCGGATGGGTCGCCTCGGAAGACGCGGAGAAGCGCTTCGGCCATGAAGTCTCCTTGTAATCAACGGGGCTAAAGCCCCTCAGCTACAAAATTCAAGAGAACCGATCTAAAGATCGGCCACTACACGAACCAAAACCGAAAACCAAGCAAAGCAGCTACAAACTATTTCTTTTCTTCCAGCAACTGTTTTAGTTCCGACGGCATTTCGGGAACTGGACGCTCTTGCACGGTCATGGTATCGCCTTGACTGACTACTACGTTGTTTTTCTTTTCCCAAACGGGATCGTAATTCGGGTAGTCGAGGCGGCTGTGAGCGCCTCGGCTTTCTTTGCGTGCGAGGGCGCAACGCGTGACGGCTTCAGAGATGAGGAGCATGTTTTTCAGGTCGCGCGTGAGGTGCCAGCCGGGATTGAACAAGCGCGAGCCGTCTATGCGAACTTTTGCGAGGCGTGGTTTGAGTTTGTCTAATTCGCTGAGGGCCTTTTTGAGATCTTCTTCGTTGCGGAAAATGCCAACGAGGTTTCCCATCGTTTCCTGCAAGTCGCGATGGATGGGGTACGGAAATTCGCCTTCGGTGCGCTCGAAAGGGGCGAGCATTTCGCGTTCGGCTTGTTCAAGTTGAGAAGAATCGAAAGTTGCGGGGGACGAATGATTGGCAAATTCGGCCGCGGCTTTTCCGGCGCGGCGGCCGAAGACGAGGAGATCGGAGAGCGAGTTGCCGCCGAGGCGATTGGAGCCGTGCAAACCGGCTGCGGCTTCGCCTGCGGCATAGAGACCTGGAACGGTGGACGCGGCGGTTTCGGCTTCGACGCGAATGCCGCCCATCATGTAATGGCACGTGGGGCCGACTTCCATGGGGCCTTTGGTGATGTCCACGTCAGCGAGTTCCTTGAACTGGTGATACATACTGGGGAGTTTTTTCTTCACGTACTCGGCAGGTTTGTGGGAGATGTCGAGGAACGCGCCGCCGTGTTCGGAGCCGCGGCCATCTTTGACTTCAGTATAGATAGAGCGCGCGACGACGTCGCGCGTGGAGAGTTCCATGCGCTTGGGGTCGTATTTTTCCATGAAGCGTTCGCCGAGTTTATTGCGAAGGATTCCGCCTTCGCCGCGAACCGCTTCGGTGACGAGAATTCCCTGTACTCCTGGCGGCCAGACCATTCCGGTGGGATGGAACTGGACGAATTCCATGTCCATGAGTTCGGCGCCTGCTTCGTAGGCGAGGGCCATGCCGTCGGCGGTGTATTCCCAGGAATTGGAAGTGACGCGCCAGGCTTTGCCGATGCCGCCGGTGGCAATGACGATGGATTTCGCTTTGAAGGCGGCGAAGCGGCCTTGCTCGCGCCAATAGCCAAAGGCACCGGCTACGCGATCGCCGTCTTTGAGAAGCCGCGTAACCGTGGATTCCATAAAGACATCTATTCCGAGTTGGACTCCGCGATCCTGCAGAGTGCGAATGAGTTCGAGACCGGTGCGATCGCCGACGTGGCAAAGACGTTTGAAGGTGTGGCCGCCGAAGGCGCGCTGGAGAATGTCACCGGCGGGAGTGCGATCGAAGAGCGCGCCCCATTGTTCCAGTTCGCGAACGCGGTCGGGGGCTTCCTGCGCGTGAAGCTGTGCCATGCGCCAATTGTTGAGAAATTTACCGCCGCGCATGGTGTCGCAGAAATGTGTGCGCCAATCGTCGGCTTTATCCACATTGGCCATGGCTGCGGCGATGCCGCCCTCGGCCATGACGGTGTGGGCTTTGCCGAGAAGCGATTTGCAGACAAGGCCGACTCGCGCGCCTTGTGCGAGAGCTTCGAGCGCAGCACGAAGACCAGCGCCGCCTGCTCCGATGATGAGTACATCGTGTTCGTGGGTTTCGTAATTTGGGGTCACAGGATTCGGAGGTCCTTGAAGACGCCGGCCTTGAGCATCCGGATGTAAAAATCGGTGAAGCCGACGGAGATGAGGCTGGCCCAAGCCCAGAGCATGTGGCGCTCGTTCAAAATGGTGAGAAAACTCCAGGCCGAATGGCGGGGCTTCCCGAAGGTAGAACAGGAGAAGCAGTCCAGTTTGCCGCCGACGATGTGGCGCAATGAGTGGCAGGAAAATGTGTACAGAGTGAGCAAGCAAACGTTGACGAGCATGATCAATGTACCGAGGCCAACGCCAAATTTGCCTTCGAAAGAAAAAGCTTTGAACACGTCGTACCAAAGGAAGCAGATAAAGATGATGGCGAGATAGAGAAAGTAGCGATGAACATTTTGCAAGATAAATGGGAAAGCGGTTTCGCCGCGATATTTGCGGCTGCTGCTTTCACTGACGGCACAGGCGGGCGGATCTAGAAAAAAAGCGCGGTAGTACGCCTTGCGATAGTAGTAGCAGGTGGTGCGAAAGCCGAGTGGAGCCGCGAGGATTAACAGTGCGGGAGAAAGGCTCCACCAATGGTGCTGGGGATCAATCAGAGGAGAATAAAACGGAGAGAGATATGGCCCCCAATCATAGTACCTGCCTTCGAAGGCGCGGAGTGTGGCGTAGATACCGAAGCCTCCGAAGAGAATGATGACGGGAAGAAGCTCGAGCCACCAAGCGTCGCGTCGCTGCGTTTCGCCAAGTTGCGTCGTATGACTGGGGACAGGAGAGGAAGCCATGAGTTCACCGTACTACCGCGCACTAGGTTAATGAGGAAACTGTAATTTGCAATAGAGAATTTAGATGGGCCAATGGCATTGCAAGCGTATAAGAAACAGCGTGGTAATAGGTGCAGTGATATACTCTCGCGGCAAGCAGGGTAACGGCGAGGCCGCGCCCTTAAACGCCTGATGGAAACCTACGACCTACTCGTAATTGGCTCCGGCCCAGCGGGCCAGCGGGCCGCAATTCAATCGGCAAAATTCGGGAAACGTGTTGCGTTAATCGAGAAGATGGAAGTGGTCGGCGGCGTGGCGATCAATACCGGCACGATTCCCAGCAAGACGATACGCGAAGCGGTGCTGCATCTCTCCGGCTTCTACTACCAAAGTTTTTATGGCGTGAATTACCGCGTGAAAGACCAGATCACGATGGCGGATTTGTCTTTCCGGGCGCAGCACGTGATCAAGACGGAGATTGACGTAACGCGGGCGCAGCTTTCGCGCAATGGGATTGAAGTGCTGAACGGTGTGGCGAGTTTCCTGGACCCAAACCGTTTGAAAGTTGTGAGCACGCGCAGCCAGGCGGAATATCGAGCGGAAAACATTGTGATTGCGACGGGAACGAAGCCGGCGATGTCGTCGCTGGTGCCATTCAACAACACAACCATCATTAACAGCGATCAGGTGCTGCAAATGCCGGACA
>Ga0210406_10002254_pt1 | contig 22309 bp, 23 predicted proteins | sample IncBWC30MmetaG_FD_155454 | JGI IMG/M metagenome (GOLD analysis project Ga0210406, IMG submission 155454) | Forest soil microbial communities from Barre Woods Harvard Forest LTER site, Petersham, Massachusetts, United States - Inc-BW-C-30-M | ecosystem: Environmental > Terrestrial > Soil >...
CCTAAAAGCGCGGCGGCAGTGCCTTTCCCGGAAACGTCACCCAGAGCAAGCGCAAGACGCCTCGTGCCGTAGGGTCGAAGATCATAGAAATCGCCGCTAAGCTCACGTGCCGGAACGCATCTGGCGGCGAAATCAACTCCAGGAACGTCGTGCATCTTACGGTACAGCAGTTGCCGCTGAACCTCGCGCGCCATCCCTATATCATTCATAAGCCTCAGCTCGTTCTCTAGGCAGTCACGCTGTAAATCTCGGTGTTCACCTGCGGATTGATTGAGAATTTCGGGGAAGCTAACGGTCGTGCGGTTTAGACTCATGGGACTAGACTCCCTTCGCTTCGATGCAGTTCTGATAGGCGCCAAAACTCTTGAAGAGGGACCGTAATGTGGCCAGTAAGCGTCGAGCTAGTCCGCAACGGCCGCTTGCCCTTTCTAACCGTGCCAACGGCACTGCCAACCAAGAAAGACTCAAACTTCGCCAGAGCGCCTTTTTGAGCCGCGGCGAGGAATACGTCGAGGAAGCTCCGTTGTGCTGCCGAATTTACTGAACAGTGTTGACCATCGACGACATGTTGCCTGGCGCGGGTCACGAGTTGGCGGACATTGGCTTCTTCGAGTCGCAGGATGTTCGCGATCTCACGATAGGAATAGTCGAACGCTACTCGAAGAACGTACGCAGCGCGTTCTGCGGGCGAGAGCCTCTCCAGTAGGACGACGACTGCGCCCACTAGCTTTTCGCTCTGTTCTACCCCCACTTGAGGATCGGGGCGCGTGTCAACCGATTCTTGGAGCGAGGATCCGAAGGAGCTTTGCCGGCGTGAACGAGCACACCGGATGACGTTGATCGCCAGATGCCTTGTCATCGTCACGAGAAATGCCCCTGCGTCTCGGACTGTGCTGCGGTCGGTCGTCTGCCACCGTACCCATACGTCTTGCACGAGATCCTCGGCTTCGGCGGCACTCTTGAGGATGCGCTGGGCAATGCCGAGAAGACGCGTTCGAGCGCCGAGGAAGGCCGAAAGACCATCATCGTTAGCGGGCGTTTCGGCGCGGACGATGATACTTCGCATTGATTTACGCGAGCCCTTGAGGCAAGGCGGATGCGAGAAGGGGACTCCACTCTCAGATTGTTGAATTACAGACAAAAACATGTTTGTACCTCCGTTCCAGATGCCTTCTCAGAAAGCGTCTCGCGTAGAAAAGACGTGCCTTGACCGCAGCCACTGTCAGACCGAGCCGCCGAGCGGTTTCCACCTTTGTGAGCCCTTGCAATTCCTTAAGAAGGACTACGTTCCGTAAGTTTTCCCGGAGGCCAGAAATTGCTTGAAGGAGAGCCGTTTGAAGTTCGGCCTTCGTAAGGAGTTGTTCCGGCGTCGGATGCTCATCCGGTGGATCAAGAGCCGAAGGTGCCTCGACGTCATCGTTGCCGCAATGCGAGATTGACCTGAGCGGGCGCCTTTGCCGGAGGAACATTAGCGCTTCGTTGATGGCAATGCGTGTCAGCCAGGTTGGAAACGTCGAATCTCCGCGAAATCTGTCGAGGTTTGTGAAAGCACGCTGAAAAGTCCGTTGAACTGCATCTTCCGCATCTTGGTGGTTGCCAAGTATTCGGAGGACAGTCCGATAAGTTCTTGGTCGGTGACGCTCGTAGAGTTCCCCGAACGAATGTGAACATCCAGATTTTGCCTGCGATACAAGCAATCGTTCATCGGTCGGTGCGGACTTCGCAGCGGTGAGGTGTATGATTTCCTAGATCGGAGCAAGTGGCGCAGCCTCTTGAATTCTCATCGTTCTCAACTCCTCTCTCAAAGATCCGCCGAGCAATTACTCTCCTGAGAAATACGCTTGTGCTCGCATGCCGCTGCTTCGTTTCCCGCTACACTCACTGCGACAGCCACAGCGCGTATCGAATCGCTTGGAACAAAGGCCAGTGATAGTGAACTCGCAAGATGCGATACCACTTCAGAATCGATGGCCGTTTTGTGGTGTTGGCTGTCGCGTTGCCGCTTATCTCGACTTGTCGGCCTTTAGTGTCTGGACTGGATTGAATTGCGATGGCATTTTCCATGGCTGACTCCTGAAAAACTGGCTGCAAAAACGGTAGCTCCCCGCGATTCCCTCAACAACGTTGCGATTTTGGATGAAGTGCCTTCTCAGAAAAAACCCCAAATGGGCGGACTTTGCGCTATCTAAATCGTCTGACTTCGCGCTCAGATTTTTAGTGGAGAGACTAGAAAAGGACGTTGCCGTTTTTCAACTTACGAAGCGTTTTCTGCCGAACAGCTTGGCATCGATTGACCATGCGCCCGGCCCGATCATTGCTAGAGTGACGCCAAGCGTTGCCAAGATGATGCACATCCACGGATCGCGAGTGTGGAGGAAAATGATGGACATCTCAATGATCGCAACGAGCGTTCCAACTACTGGAGTCCATAAACCTACGAGGAGGAATATTCCGGCCGCCGCTCCGACCAAATGCAGAATGATATGGGCCGAATTAGGCGGCTGCCCGAAATGGTGAATACCGCACTGCAGAAGGACGATACCTGTTAGAAAGCGTTGAAGAAAAAGCCCTTTGCCGGGCCAGCCGTTGGCAAACGTAGAGAATAGCCGCTGCAAATCCGCCTCTTGTAAGCTTTCTGCTTAATTTTCAGGATAATCGGGGCTGCAGCGGGTTTGAAACCGCTATTAAGCGGATTGCGCTATCCGCTTTTTGGTGGAGTTTCTCTAGTGGGAAGCTCGATAATCCCGCGGGTCAGTCCAATTGTAACCGCATGAGTCCTGTCGTTGGCGCCAAGCTTCGAAAGAATGTTGCCGACGTGGGTTCTCACGGTGGCTTCCCCGATGGAAAGCCGATCGGCAATCTGTTTATTGCCATTACCGCCGGCAACGAGCCGCAGCACGTCGATTTCACGCGCGGTCAACTCGTCATCCGCAGCGTGTTCGGCGAGTTCTGCAGCAATTTCCGGCGCTATGCGCTTCTTCCCGGCATGGACTGCGCGAATGGCCTCTAAAAGTTCTTTGTGCACATGTCGCTTCAAAATATAAGCTTGGGCTCCCGCTTTGAGAGCCCGCACGATTTTCGCGTCGCCCGTATACGTTGTAAGGACGATGAATCGCGCGTCTGGGAACTCAGTCCGAATTTTGTTGATCGTGTCAATCCCATTCAAATCTGGCATCTCCACGTCCATCAAGGTTACGTCCGGTCGGTGCAACCGGAATTTTTCGATGGCTTCAGCTCCGTCGCCCGCCTCCGCTACTAAGTTCATCTCGGGTTCAAGTTCAAGCAGCGCGGCAATTCCCTCGCGCAGCAAAGGATGGTCGTCCACCGTAAGTATCCGAATCACTTTAGAATCAGTGCTCATCCACTCTCACCCTGCGAAAAAACTTGAACCTCGGGCGATCAGGCGAATCCTTGTAAGCAATGGCTGCCGGAATACTTAACTGCACTTCCGTGCCCGCTCCGGCTTCGCTCCAAAACTCCACTTGTGCCCCAATTTGCTTTGCTCGTTCCTTCACTCCGGGCAGCCCCCAGTGCCCTTGGCGCCCTCCTTTCATGAGGACCTCCGGATTGAGCCCTTTTCCGTCATCGCGAATGCGCAGACGAAGGTGTTCGGGACCGTATCGAACTTCAGCTTCTACCTGGCATGCGCATGCGTGCCGGAAAGAATTTCTTAGCAATTCGCGGGCAATTCGGTACACCTCGGCCTGCAGTATCGGAGACAAAGTCTGTCGCTCACCCTCCACGATGACACTAAATCTCGGGGGAATCCCGTTAACGTTGCCATTCTCAGCGCTCTCCAAGTCTTTCCCGACGGCCCTCAGCAGCTCGTCAAGATCGTTGCCAGTGACGGACCCGGGACGTAAGTCTGTAATCGCATCCTGGCTTTCGGCGATGGCCTGTTCGGTTCTGGCGATTGCGCCATCCAGAGCCTCCATAGCTTCTTCTGGACGGTGCGGAAGCAAATTTCTGGCCGCCTGGAAGCGGAATAGCAATCCATGCAGACTTTGGAGCAGCGTGTCGTGCAGCTCCCGCGCAATGCGCATCCGCTCTTGAACACGTTCCTCTAGGCGGGCCTCGGATTGCCGCCGCGCGAATTCCGCATAATATTGCACAGAGTACGCGATGACAGCCATACCACAGTACCCAAGATAGTCAAACGTAAAACTAAGTTCTAGAAGATAGAAGAACTCCTGACGAACTGGGATCTTTTTCACGGGGGCCTGCATGATGCTGTTGACCCAAATGTTGGAATAGGCGAAAACGAGGCCTGCGATGGCGTGAATAGATAAACTACGCAAGCCTGAACGCCAGGACTCGAAACGACAACGATCAACTAACAGCAGAACCCCAGGGACGCTGATGAAATAAGGGACCCAGAACACCATGGCATTGAAATAAAGGAGGTCTACCGAAAGTCCTTCTCCGCGTTGGGCCAGGTACATATGGAGCGTATCTAGGATCGCGAAGAAGAGGAGAAAACTAAAGATCACTAAAACTTGTCGAGCACGCACGGACAGCACTTGAAACACCTCTTGTGTGCGATCAGATTCCGGTCAGGCACAGTGGGCGAAGTAGCATGAACATTGACGAAAGCCAACAAGACAAACCCAAAGATTGAACCAATCGAGATCGCCGGTACCATAGCCCTTTGACTGCGCGGAGCTACCCGCATGATCCTGCTGCAAACCAAAAATGTCTAGAACGAAAGCCGCAGCGAAACTTGGCCGATGCGCGGGTCAAACGTCGAGACCACTTGCCCAAGCTGCGGGGAAGAGATGGGCGCTGGCCCGCCGGACGGATTCTGAAATTGGGTATGGTTGAAGATATTGAAAAATTCTCCAGCCAGAGTCACCTGGAGCTTGCCTTCGTAGAAGCTGGTAACTTTTTCCAGCTTCATGTCGAAATTGAGGCGCCCTGGCCCGCGGAAAAAGTTTCGGGGCAGCGTCCCGTAGGTGTAGCCGTTACAAACCCGCACGGTGCACGTGGTCGAAAGGTTGCTGGGGTTAAAAATGAAATGCCCGGTCACTGTGTAGAAGGCGTCGGCGGTTGTAAATGTCTGCACCTTATGCGGATCGAGCGTCAGCGGTTCCGCACCGCTCCAATCGGGCTTGACGAGGTTCTGATCACCGGCGCCGGACAGTCCGGCCGTGATGCCATCGGCAAAGGCGCCGCTGCCGACGTCCATGGGGAAACCGCTCTGCGCGACTACGATGGAATACAGGTTCCAGCCTTTCGTCAGCCATGACGGTCCGCTGGACCATGCTCTTGTCCAAGGCATCTCCCATCCGCCGCTGATCACGAAGCGGTGCCGGATGTCATTGTCGCCATTGCCGTAAAACTGATGGTGATTGTTGTACGGCACTTGCGCGGTATTCCTGAAGATACCGGTCCCGTAATCCAGCAAATGGGAGAGCGTATAGGAAGCGGTGAAAAATGTACTGCCCATGCCATGCCAATCTCCCACGCGTTTGGTGAGGCTGGTGAGTAATGCGTTGTAGTTGCCGTTGATGGCATTGGTTGTGCCAATGTCCACCGCGTAAGGCGGAAACGGATAGCTTTGCAGTCCTGGTTGCGCATTAAGCCGGCGTGTCGCGTGGGGATCTCGCAGAATTACAGGATCAAAGTCTTCCTGCGCGGTCAGTTTGTGCGAGGAACTTCCGACGTAGCTAAATTCCGCAACGGCTGTGTCGCCAAGTTGCCTCTGCAAACTGAGGTTGTATTGATAGATGTACGGTGTGCGCATGCGCGGATCGATGAACACGCTGGCGGGACCGATCGGCAAGAAACCCTGATTCAGGAAGTTCAGCTGCGCCGGGCTTGGCAGGTCTTTTGATGGAAACGGGTTCAAGCTTCCCGTAGAACCGTACGGATCAGAAAGGTAATCGTAGTTCGTCGTCGGATTGCCGGGTTGGATGCAGGCGTTAAAGCAAGGTAGAAAGGCCGCCGAGAAGAGCGGTGCGGTCCCGTTTTGGGATTGATTGTCTTGTCCGAGAAGAACGTCGTAGAAAATTCCAAATCCTCCTCGGACACTTGTCTTGCCATCCGCAAAGGGATCCCAGGCAAAGCCGATACGCGGCGCCCAATCGTTGCGGTCGGGAAAGCTAATGCCATGGGGAGCGCCTTTATCTCCCGGAAAGACCAATCCGAGCGGCGCATTCGGATAGCGCTGTGACTGAAGACCGGGAATGATCATGTACTGGCGGCCGGTCGGGTCCGATTTGGGCGTGGTGTACTCGTAACGCAAGCCAAGCGTGATCGTCAGTCGACGCGATAGTTTCCACTCATCTTGGGCGAATGCAGCATATTGGTGGCTGCGCACGGCGCTGAACCCTTGTGGAAATTGCTCGAAATAGGTCGGGATCCCCACCAGAAAGTCGGCCAGATCGTTGCCCGCGCCGTATCCGGAAGGACCGTAGAAGCCATACTGGCCGTTCGTCGCGAAAGCAAAGGACGCATTATTCTGGATGATGTTCAATGATGCGCCGAACTTCCACGTGTGATGGCCGTGCATCCAAGAAAACGTATCTGTGTAACCGTAGGTCGTGTCAGCGTACCGCGCAGGGCCATTCGCGTTGAAACCGATTTGCAAGCCGCTGGCTGCGAACAGCATTTGGGCTGGTCCGGAGCTAAGGTCTGGCGTGATGTTGATTCCCAGCTCCTGCGGTCCAGGCAATTGACCCTGTGGAATGTTGAGCTTGTATTCGCCGCGCTGCGCAGTGAAGTGAAATTCATTCAGCATTGTCTGGGAAACCGTCCGAGTATGCCCAATGTTCCCGAAGTATTGGTCGGTGCGGTTGAGCCCTGGATAGCCGGGAACGTTCGGCGCCGATCCGAATGATGTCGTGGCCAAAAATGGATAGTAGATAGGATTGTGGTTGATCGACATGCTGTAGGTGAGCCGATCTTTCGGGGAAATGTTCCAGTCAATCTTGGTGTCGTATTCATCGCTGTTATTGCTCGCCGGACCGTTCGGAACAATGATCCCATTGGCTGTCGTGGGAAGAAGTCCTGCCCGGATGTAGTTCTGCGCCACCGTATCAATCTTTATGGGATCGATGATCGCTTGCGCCGCCAGCGCAGAATTAGCCTGGAAAAATGGATGGCTTTCCAGGAACGCGGCCACCTTCGGATCTGTCCCGCCGTCTGGACCAGCCCGGCTGAAGTTTCCAGCCAACTCTGCCGGGGTAAATGTGCTGAAAAGCGGGCCCACCAGTGTGCTGTTTTGTCGTTGGCCCTGATAGCCGAAGAAAAAGAAGAAGTGGTCTTTGCCATCGTAGACGTGAGGTATCAAGATAGGACCACCAATGGTTCCGCCAAACTGGTTTCTTTTGAGGACAGGGCGCGGCTGTCTATTCGCCGCGTCGCTCTTGTTGAAGAAATTGTTCGCGTTGAACGCATCGTTCCTCAGGTAGTCGTAGGCTGTCCCGTGCAGTTGATTAGTCCCGGACTTCATCACCTGAAGCACAATCCCGCCAGCACTGCGGCCGTACTCTGCTGTGTAGTTGTTCGTGAGAATTCGAAATTCGGCGATGGTATCCGGGTTCGGATCCACTACGGGCAGTCCATAGGTGACCGAGGTGTTGCTTCCCCCATCCAGTAGGTAGGAAATCGAGTTGTCGTGGCCGCCTGCAATCGTGAATTTCCCAGTCGGCACGCCACTGCCAGACAGCGGGCTTCCCGAAGACGGCAGAACGCCGGGTTGCGTGAGTGCGAGATCGAGAGTGTCCCGCCCGTTGAGCGGCAGGTTCCGGATGGGCGCGCCGGTAACGGTGCCTCCGACTGTGGGACTGGCAGTTTCCACCTGTGCGGCGGCCCCTTCGACCGTCACCGTTTCATCTACTGAACCGACTTTCAAACGAACGCCAATGTGGAGCGTCTGATTGATTTCAAGTTCCTGCATCATCGTCACCGCTTTTTCAAAACCTTCATGCTCCGCGGTGACCGAATACCTTCCGATCGGGAGATCCAGCACCTGATAGCTGCCATCCGGGATCGACGTTGTCTGCCAGTGAATATTCGTCAGGACGTTGGTGACCGTAATTTTTGCGCCAGCAACCGCCGCTCCGGACTCATCAAAGGCGTCCCCGATGATGCGTCCTGTACCGGTCTGCGCAGAAAGATACGCGGCAAAAAACAAAAGGAGTGGAGAAGTCAGAAGCGCAGCCGCGTAAGCAGCTGTTCTCAGCGACAACATCGATGTGCGTGCGTGAGCCATCGAGAGCGCCCTCTCAAAAACAACCAAGCCGGGCCAAAGTGACGCGGATCACCTCCCGCCGGACATGCTCGAGTGGGCGCTTAAAGCGAGCCCCGATGCAAGCATTTCGGGATTTGGCGGGGATTGCTCCTGACTTGCCGATAATTCCCGAGCTGGGCGTCAAATCACTCGTTTAACTGCTGCGAGTTTGCTTGGCCTCAGGAACCACATGATCTCATTGATGCCTTGTTCGGAAGCATCAATCGTAAGCCCAAAAGGAACGCCATCGCGCACTACAAGAACACTTGACTGTCCGTTTGTCTCGACCCACTCAAGCGCCACTTCCTTCCAACACCATGTGGAGAGAGCGGCAATAAACGTTGCTACATGCTTGCGGCCGCAGACTGGGACTCCCGCCGCGCGCACAAATCCACCGCCGTCTGAGTAAGAAACAACATCCTCTGCCAAGAGTCCTTCAAGCGCTGCCATGTCTCCCTTCTGGGCGGCAGCGATAAAGGCCTCCAGAAAGCGCCGCTGCTCATTCGAACTGACGGACGTGCGGCGGCCATCTGCAATATGTTTGCGAGCACGGGAGACCAGTTGCCGGACGTTTGCTTCCTCCATTTGCAAGATGGACGCGATCTGGTCGTAGGGGTAATCGAAGGCCTCACGCAGAACATATGCCGCGCGTTCTGTGGGAGAGAGTTTCTCAAGGAGCAGCAGGACTGCAAGCTTGAGTGCTTCGCCCCGCTCCGCACCTAATCCAGGATCGGCGCTGGTGTCCACCGGTTCGGGAAGCCAAATCCCAATGTAGCTTTCGCGGCGCGAGTGGGCGGACTGGGCCACATTGATACACAGTCGTGTGGTTATCGTCGCCAGGTATGCGGGCGGGTTCTCTATCGCGTTGCGATTTGTGGATTGCTGCCACCGCAACCAAACGTCTTGCACGATATCCTCGGCTTCCGCCGCACTCCCGAGCATACGGTAAGCGATGCCGAACAAACGCGGACGCGCGGCGGCAAAAGCCGAAAGACCGTCGTCGCGTTCGCCGGTCGCTACGTCGCGAAGGGAAGAAGGAGTTTGCGGTAGAGGGTTCCCTGCTGTTGCCATATTCGATCTCCTTCTCACGGAAATGATCACACCAGAATGGTGGAATCCGGGATTTACAGTGCGATATTCCTCCCGAACAAACAGAGGAAGGCACCGCACTACCAGATATAAAGTTGAGATCGCAACGAGATCATGAGGCAATTGGCGGGGAATGGATCGCGACTGGAGCTTGGAAGAACCTCTGGCGTTCAAGAGGACGATCCGCGGCAAAAGAGCGACGCGTTCGTGGAGCCAGGGCGGATGCATTCATCCACAAGTTTGTTAGCGATCGGCGCTGCGCAACTCTCGTGTGCGTGGATGTGGTGACGCAACGAGTTCTTGGCCGGATTAATTGCTGCTGAAATCTATCATCGTCCGACGTGCCGAACACGCCGTCCGGGCCGGGACCGATAATGAGTTCGGGAGATACTATAGAAAGGAACAGAGCGAAGATACCTACTCCATCAAGGCTGTGAAACCAACCCTTACGCAGAGGCACAGAAGAGCGGGATATCGCCCGGCCAGAAAGAACTGCCAAGCCCACCAATAACGCACAGATGTTTAAACTGGCCCCCATACCACACCTCGGGGAAATCTGACTTTCGTGGACGCTTTTGAATGTCACAAAAGGCTATGCCGGGGCCAGATTTCTTGTCAAGCGGACGCAAGCCAAATAGCCGTGTACGCACGCCGGCGAATATTGACAGGCTATCATCACGTTGACGGGTCCCCAGCTCGGTACGGAAGGATGGTGGAGTTTGCGCTGAAGGCTCTTCGGCCCTCCGCTTAGTCGATCGTCTGCGTACTCAACGTCGCTAGAGCGAACTTCCTCACAATATTGGCCTGCTTAGCACTTCGATGATTGTTTTTTCGCTAAGGGAGCATCGTCGGAATCGCCGTTGATCAGTTCTTCAGCGCCTTGGTCCAGCTGTTCATCGAATCGCAGGTTTTCCCCTACTTCTCCAGATAGGTCTGCTCCTGACTAGCAGCTGCCTCGTAGTAGTCCTGCGTTTGGGCTGGACTGCTTTCGTTCTTGTTTTCATCGTTGCTGATGCGCTTTACCTTTCGAAGCAGACCGGGTAGCAACCGAATTTGTGACAGATTCGCCCAAGTTTTTGCCGCGAAGAGGCCTCCCTTCGTTGCCATCGGTTTCTTTTGCCTGCTGCATCGTGAGGGAGATGGTTTGTCGGAGGTTTGAATTTTTGTCACAGCTACGAGGGCTGTTCTGTCATAGGAAGAGAGAGGGCGCGACCTGGGCAGCGTCGTCATCGCTTACATCGACTCAAGAATTGAGAGGGAAAATCTATGCAGACTTCGCAACAGGCAATTACAGATTCCTCCACGAAATCCAAGCAAGTGGAGATAAACATGAGCTTGGACAAGACTTCAAACGCCGGCAGATCGGGACCCGAAGAGTTGGTTCCGTCGCGCTACGCGCTGAAGGTCGGCGAGATTGACGTAATGGTGGTCAGCGATGGGGTCCTATCGCTGCCAGGCGCGATGTTGGGCCACAACGCCGACGCGGCCGTACGGGGGGCTTGGCTGGAGCAGAATTTCCTCCCGCCGGACGTGCTCGAGTGGGCGCTGAATGTGGTGGTGGTCAAGAGCGGCGACCGAACCATACTCATCGACGCTGGTCTCGGCGCCGACCCGGACTTGAACCTGCCGAAGGCCGGGCGGTTGATCCAGCGATTGGAAGCCGCTGGCATCGATCTTCCATCCGTCACTGATGTGGTGCTTACGCACTTGCATATGGACCACATTGGCGGGCTGCTTGCCGGTGGCGTGAAGGACCGACTGCGTCCAGACCTGCGGATCCACCTCGCGGCGGCCGAGGCCGAGTTTTGGGTGTCGCCCGATTTCTCCCGCGTTTCCATGCCGCCGGGATTCCCGGACGCGCTTCGGCGGACGGCCAAGCGGTTCTTGAATGAGTACGGCAGTCAGTTGCGGCCGTTCGAGAAGGAGTGCGAGGTAGCGCCGGGGCTGCTTGTTCATCGCACCGGCGGCCACACCCCGGGACACAGTGTCGTCCGTCTGGCGTCCCGCGGCGATCGGCTCACGTTCGCTGGCGATGCTGTGTTCCAGGTCGGGTTTGAACACCCCGATTGGTTTAACGGCTTCGAACACGATCCAGAAGAGGCGGCCCGCGTGCGTGTGCGTCTCCTGCGAGAACTGGCGGCCAACCGCGAGTCGCTGGTGGCCACTCACCTGTCGTTCCCGTCCGTCTGCCATGTGGCAGTCGATGGCGACGCCTTTCGTTGGGTACCGGGCCCTTGGGAGTACTGACCGCTTGTTGTGTTGCGGCAGAACTGGACGACCGCAATGCGTGTGAACGAAACGGATGACGGTTGAGAGGCGATCATGGATGTATATGAGGCAGTCAAGAGCCGGCGGGCGGTGCGCGGATTCAAAGACGAGCCTGTACCGAAGGAAAAGCTCGAGCGCGTGCTGTCCGCCGCGGCTTGGTCGCCGTCCGGATCGAACATCCAGCCATGGAACACGTACGTTCTGACCGGGCCGCCGCTGGCCGAACTCAAGACCCGAGCCGTTGAGCGCGTGTCCCATGGCGACCACTGGGACGAGCGTCAGTTCGAGATGTACCCGCGCACGCTAAAGTCCCCGTACGGAGACCGTCGGTCTGCTTTCGGCAAGGAGCGCTACAGCGCACTCGGTATTGCGCGTGAGGACTGGGAGGCGCGCCAGAGAGCGGCCATTGCCAACTGGAACTGTTTCGGTGCGCCGGCCGCGCTGTTCTGCTACATCGACCGCGATCTGGGCCTTCCGCAATGGGCCGACCTGGGCATGTATCTCCAAACCGTCATGCTGCTGCTCCGCGCCGAAGGGCTGCACAGCTGCCCGCAGATGGCGTGGTCGCAAGTTCGCGAGACGGTGGCAGAGGTTCTATCGCCCCCGGACGGGCTCATTCTTTTCTGCGGCATGTCAATTGGGTATGAGGATGCCAAGGTGACTTACGTCCGTACAGGCCGTGCTCCACTCGACGAAACAGTCAGATTCGTCGGCGGCTAGCCACCGGTCTGGACGGGTTGAGCCTTTGCAGAAGACAGTCCGCGAAGATGCAACAGATAGAGATTGAAGGGAAGTCTTATGAGCGCTCAGACATCGATAGAAACAGACAAGCACGTTGGGGCATTACGGTGGGGGGCAATCCCGAAACACAATCTTGCATCCGTAAATCGTTGCCCGCGAGCGGGGCTAACAACGGTGCCGCTCGATGCACCCCTTGGACCCACCCGTTATGCTCGGATGTTTTCCGAATTGCCGTCGTTTCAGGCTGAGGAACAATTCCTGCACGAACTGGGTCGTGCCGGGGGTCTCTGCGATTGCGGGGATCTAGATGATTTTCCCGACTCTTTGGGAGATACCGCGGCTGGTTGGCCGATCTTCGGTCAGTTTGTGGCACACGACATCACCGCTGACCGCTCCATTCTGCGATCTCATACCAATGTCAAAGAATTACGCAATGCACGCAGCCCGCAACTCAATCTGGAATGTTTGTACGGGGACGGGCCAGTCGGCCATCCGTTTCTTTACCGGCGCAACGATCCAGCAAAGTTTCTGCTGGGAACGGACGGAGCAGACGTTCAGCGAAATTCAGAAGGCATTGCGCTTATAGCCGACCCACGCAACGATTCGCATCTTCTGATTTCGCAAATGCATCTCGCCATGCTCAAGGCTCACAATCGCTTCGTCGATGAAGCACGGCTCGGCGGAATTGCGAATGATGGTGTGTTTGACGAAGCGGCGCGTCAGTTACGATGGCACTATCAATGGTTCGTTCTCAACGAATTTCTGCCCGCGGTCGTCGGACACGCCCTCGCAGATCGTGTGCTTGCAGGAGGCCCTCACTGGTTTGGGCCTGGTATACCGCTTGAGTTTGCCGGTGCTGCGTATAGGTATGGACATTCTCAGATTCGTCACCATTATCGTTTGAATCCGCAGGCCGATGCACTGCCGCTGTTTCCCAATCTTTTGGGATTCCGTCCAGTACCACGTGAGTATAAGGTCGACTGGACTCTGTTCTTCGACACGTTAGGCAAAACATCACCACAGCGCTGCAAGAAAATCGATGGGAAGATAGTTCGAGCACTCATTCAGCTACCAGTGGCCATCACCGGTGAATGCAAGATGAAAGAGTACTATTCGCTTGCCATGCGTGATCTTCAGCGGGGTCAAAGCGTCGGATTGCCTTCGGGCGAGGCTGTGGCGCGCCACATCGGAGTCACGCCACTCACCCCTGAACAGATTGGCATCGCATGCACGGGTTGGCAGGGCGAAACTCCTCTCTGGTACTACATTCTTCGCGAAGCCGATGTGTGTGCGGGTGGTCATCGTCTTGGTCCCGTTGGCGGCCGGATCGTTGCGGAAGTACTGATTGGACTAATCGATTCGGACGCGACTTCATTCCGTCGGAACACTCGGGACTGGCGGCCCCACAAAACGCTCAGCGAATTGCTCGCGTCCTGATTCCGATCCAGACTGTTCGGAGATTCGCTCGAACAGCTCCTCATAGTGCTCTCCCGTGACTGACCTGCATCTGCCTCTACCGTTGGCGTGTTCATTTTGATTGGTGGTTTTGCCCTCTTAACCGATTCCCGAATCGACACTTCTCGCACTTACTAGCTTTCGCTTCGTACATCTCGACTCGACGAACAAAATCATCATCGCCTGTCACAAAACGGTGCGACGTCCGGTCTTAATGAGTAGAACGAGCAGTTTTGAACTGTCTCGGTCGAAACTGAATGAAGGTGACAATCATGAAAATTGTAGCGATCGGCGGCAGTGGATTGATCGGGTCAAAGCTCGTTATAAAGTTGCGCGAGCATGGACACGAAGCAGTCGCCGCATCTCCCAATTCCGGCGTCAATACCCTCACCGGCGAGGGACTTGCCGAAGCACTGAAAGGCGCTTCGGTGGTCGTTGACGTATCGAACTCTCCGTCCTGGGACGACGCAGCTGTGCTGAACTTTTTCGAGACATCCACCCGCAACTTACTCAGCTATGAAGAAACCGCAGGCGTAGGACATCACGTTGCGTTGTCAGTGGTAGGAACCGAGCAGCTGTCTGAAAGCGGTTACTTCCGCGCCAAGATCGCGCAGGAAAAGCTGATCTACATGCATCTCCCTCCCATCCCATACACCATCATTCACGCGACGCAGTTCTTTGAATTCATCAAAGGCATTGCCGACGTTTCCATGAAGGATGGCAAGGTGCATTTGCCACCTGTGCAGTTCCAGCCGATGGCTGCCGACGATGTCGCGAGCGCAGTAGCAAGAATTGCGGTAGGTCCACCGGTAAACGGCATCGTCGAAATTGGAGGCCCAGAACAGTTTCGCCTGGATGAACTCGTCCGGCGTCGATTGACGTCTCTCGGCGATTCTCGTGAGGTTATCGCCGACCCAGAGGCCCGGTACTCTGGTGCGAGGATCGCCGAGCAAACGCTAGTCCCTGGCAAGAATGCGCAACTTGGCAAAACGCACTTTGCAGACTGGCTTAAGAGCTCCGCATCTCAACCCCCCAACGCAAAATTGCCATCCGCAGCGGTCGCAACTGCGACGAAACGAGGTTGAGACCATGGCGGATAACGAACTTCACGCCAGGGAAGTACCAGACGGCTTGGTCGTTACTGGTGAGAGCATAGATAAGAAAGCTGTGACGAAAGCAACTGGTTTCGTCACTTCGCAGTCCGCAGGCGAGTGGGGGATGGGAAGATACACCGGCGCTCGACTGATTCCTACGCACGATGAAATCTCCCAATTCGCCTATGGGCTGTACGAATCGCGTGGCCGGCAAGACGGCAACGACATAGAAGATTGGATGCGTGCCGAACAGATACTCGCCCGCCACTACGAGTAACTGCAAGCACCCGTGCATGTAACCAATGGAACCCTTAGTGGTCTCGCTCAAACGAAAGGAAAGGATTGTCTATGTCGATAGTAAAACTGATTTTGATGGTGGTGTGCCTGATGCCCTTCGCGACGGAACCAAAAGAGGCGAAGGTGACGCCGGTCTTCTCGAAAGATCTGGCGGACCTGCCCGGCAAGGAAGGTCTAATGCTCATGGTCGAGTATCCTCCGGGCAGCACGGACCCAATCCATCGCCACAACGCACATGGCTTTATTTATGTGCTGGAAGGTTCGATCGTGATGCAGGTGAGAGGCGGAAAGGAAACGATTGTGAACGCTGGCCAAACCTTCTATGAAGGCCCCGAGGATGTTCACGTCGTCGGGCGCAACGCCAGCCAAACACAACCAGCGAAATTTGTCGTGTTCTTCGTGAAGGACAAAGCCGCTCCGATAGTGGTTCCGGCGAGCTAAATCAAAGATCGCGAGCAACTTCTGTGCCGCAAGAATTCAAGGCGGAAAATGCAAATGAGCACAATCATAGTGAGGTCGAATGCTAAATCTCCAATCTGGCGATGAAATTGAGCTCTTCTACGAAGACGCCCCTGCGACGACCATTCGCGCAACAGTCGGCCGTCTATTCACTGATCGGGATGAAGGAATGGGCATCGAGGTTGAAGACTATATTGCCCGTTGGATGGAAATCACCGTAGTGGAGCCGAGCGACATGGACCCCAAACAGGTTGTGTTGCTAGGCACGGATTTCCAGTGTCGACTCAACGGCCGCCGAGTAACCCTTCGTAGGAGGTAGAACTAACTAGTTCTGTTGCCGAGAGCACGGGACATCTGATGGAAATTGCCTCGTACGAATTTTGCCCACTGCGGCTGGACCAGAGCCAGAGGCATGCGCACGCAGGGGAGCTGGGTTTTCGCGATTTCTCCAGCTTGTTCCTGGTGAAGGAGAATCGCAGACAACTGGGAAACTCTGCGTGTTGCATTGTTTTATTGGTACGAGAGATCGAGTGACCAGAAGAAGCTCGGAGCAGTTCCGTCGAAGCAGATTCGAGGCACCAATCTAGATGCTCCCAAGAATATACAAGAGTTCGGCAGAGAATGGAGGATCAGATGACCATTTCAAATCAAACAGTCGAGCGATGTATAGAGGAATGTTTGCAGTGCTTGCGCTGGTGCGGCAAATGCCGTGCGGAGTCCCTCAGCGAAGATCCGATCATGATGAGGGACTGCATCCGGCTCTGTAACGAGTGTCTTGAATTGTGCCGGACCTGCGTAGCCATGCTTACGGGCAGCTCTGGTTTCGCTCACCTGGTGTGCGGTCTCTGTTCGGAGCTATGCAAGGCCTGTGCATCTGAGTGCGGAAAATTCGCCGGCGAAACGATGAGGAAGTGTGCACAAGCGTGCCGTCAATGTGCGGCGACGTGCGCGGAGGTCGCAAAAACGGGGCCAATTCGGCATCCCGCTGCAGCGGCCTGGGACCTTTCAGCATGCTAAACCGTTGTACGGCCAAACAGGGACCGGGACCTCTGCACTTGCTAAACCGTTTTAGGGAATAAACACCCAAACGGGGGTTCGAATCCCCCCTCCGCCATAGGAAAAACATCCAATGTTTATGCGGGTTTTAGCGCCTTGCTACTACTTTTCCCATGGTTCAGCAGATTTAAGATATACGTTTAGTAAATAATTGAGAAATTGGAATTACACGATCTTGAAGTCAGACTCTCTGCTGGATGTTCGGAACTAAGGATGGCACCGAAGAACCAAAATTCCTGTAATTACCGATGGCAAACTACCTCACTAGTCTCGACAGCTCGCTCGAGCAACCTTCGGTTCAAAGCTCGCACGCAGCGAAGCGCTTCGAAGAGTGCTTTGCTTTCGGCGTGATCAGCCGAACAGAACGAACTTATTCGTTCGAAGATGCTAACTTCAGCCTCCCGAATCATTGCGTCGGTTCGGCTCCCTTCGTTCTCATCGATCGCGGCCTGCACGGCCCTTTGCCAACCGTATGCCTGCTTCTCCAAGCAAACACCACCCCTTCCGCTCCCTGCGCGTGCGGAGTTTCGTTAACTCGAAATTGTCCCGGATAAGCTCCGCAGAGGGACAGCACAGCGGGCGTAGCCAGCGAAACCATTGTGAGGTTGCCTTGAATGAGTCCGAAGTTCAATTAGTGGAAGAATTTAGAACTCGTACTGGTCGAACTGTAGGAGGTAGAGGGATTCGTGTAGAAAAAAGACATTTTTCGAACTCTGCTTTTCAGGCCGACACGGGATGCATCATTTCGCCGTTTGCGAAAGGTTCCTCGCGTAGATTCCCGCTGTCTCGCCGAAATTTCATCAAAGCCCCAACCCGATCGACCGCTTCTTTGCGAAAAGCCGGGGCTAGCGTTCAACGAGCTAGGTGTGCCGTCCCGGAAATACGTTCACATAGTCGTTGGACTTTAGCGAAGATCGAATCCGCGGTGGCGGTCCGGACGAATGGCTGCGCGTGGTTGTTGGAGGTTTGAACGTATTGATCGATTTTCTCGACCAGTTCCTTGACGCTGCGAAATGTCCCGCGACGAATGGCCTGCTGCGTAATCCGGTTGAACCAGATCTCCACGGTGTTTGCGCGTGGCGTAGTTGTCCACGATGATGTGCACATCCAACGTCTCCGTCGCGTTCGTCAGTCCCATCTGCCGCGCAATCTGCAGGTTCGTCTTGCCGGAAGCACTCAGCAAAATAATCTTGGCCCGGCTCACCAGTCCAGCCGGAAGGGATCGCGAACTGGCATTTTGTGGCGGCAGAAGAAATTAAGGTGCCGAACGTGTTAAATGCACAGCACGAGGCCGAGGCCGATGCTGGGCTGGTCAGAGTGGTGGTATCGAAGAGGACCGCGAGTTTGACGGTGTATAGCGCGCGAGGACGAATTATTTTTTGGGCGCCGGTGACAACCGGAAGCACACACGATTCCCTGCCGCTCGGAACATGGCGGGTAACTTCGGTAACACGCAACCCGCCGCTTCATTATGATCCGGACCTTTTTTGGAATGTCGATCCGGAAAAGGCGAAAGTGGAGATCGCGGCGGGTCCGAATAATCCGGTGGGCGATGTGTGGATCGACATCAATAAGCCGCATTACGGAATACATGGGACGACAGAGCCTAGGTGGATTGGGCATACGGAGTCGCATGGGTGTGTGAGGATGACGAACTGGGATGCGGTAAAGTTGGCGGGGTTAGTTGCGAAGGGGACGCCGGTAATTTTTCGGAAGTAACGAGGACGCTGCATTGCTCATTCCTAACCGATTGTAATCCGCGGGACGTACTCGGTGCTTTTCATTTCTTTGAATCCGATTCCCGTTTGCATGACATTCTCAAAAACTGACCGAGTCTGTAATCACAGGCTACCATCAGCATGTCTTCTCACCCTTGCTTCCCGGTGGATGTCCGTTCGCACTATCTGGCAAACATGCCAAAACGAAACATCCAGCGAGAGCCTCGTCGTTATTTAGTCCGTATTGAGTAGCCAAACGTGCCGGCTTTCGAGCTTCGAGGAGGAGCTCGGAGGTCGGCTGCTAGTTTCCGCAGCTGTTTGTAGGCAATTCCAATTCACGTAATTGACCTCTGCAGAGATTAGGGTATGTATTTTGAGACGTGCAAGCATCAAGATGACAACAGCCTCTTGTAACTCCAGAAAGAGAAACAACTTGGACCAAGACTCAGTCATTTCCGCACCGAATGCGCAGGATGCCATGGTGCGGAGAGGCGTTCGCGCACTCGTCGGAATTCTTATTCTGCTCACACTGGCATTCTGTTTTTTCGCCAGCTCAATCTGCATTACGGTGATTCTCGCGGCGTTTCTGGCGATCCTGGTCGATCCGGCAGTTCGTGCATTGGAAATACTATGGATTCCTCGATTCATCGCGGCAGGCCTGATTGTCTTGACGGGCGTACTGGCCTGCGGATTCGTGATTTACGAGTCGTACGGCATGCTTACGGACTTTTCTGACGAATTTCCGTCGTACGTGTCGCGGATCGGGGACGCGATTTCTCCTATCAGCCGCAAAATCGAGCGAGTACAGGACTCGGCCGGAAAGCTGCAGCATGAGGCCTCGCAAAAAAAGATTCCCGAGGTTCGAGTACAACAGAGCACATGGTGGGCCAGCTATCTTGTTCGCGGCGTGGGTTCCGTATGGGGCGCGGTGATCATTGCAGGGGTGGTTCCGTTTCTGATGTTTTTCATGTTATTGGCCCGCGACAAGATCTTTTTCTGTTTGAAAGCGATGTACGGGCAGAGAGTGGATCTGGACAGATTTGCCAACCGGCTGACAGGAATGGTGCGGAGCTACGCCGCCGGCAACCTAGTGATAGGAGTTATTTTGTCCGCGGTAAGCACATTGGTTTTCTGGCGCGTCGGGTTGACGCCGGCTGTAACTCTGGGACTGATCAGTGGCGCGCTAAACCTGATCCCGTTTCTGGGAATTATGCTGGCGCTGGTAATCCCGTTGATGGCGGGCGTTTTTCAGTTTCACAGTGCTGGGCCGTTTATCATTATTGGCGTGACGGTGGTCGCGCTGCATCTAGTTTCAGCCAACCTCTTGATTCCGCATTTTGTCGGCTCGCGGCTTGACGTGGGACCGGTTGCCGCGACGATTGGTTTTCTTTTTTGGAGTTGGCTATGGGGAGTGCCAGGACTGCTGCTTGCCGTGCCATTAACAGCGTTTGTGAAACTGCTGGCGGATGCGAATCCGTCTTTGGCGCACTTGTCGAATCTGCTGGCGCGTGAACCGCAGCGATTGCTTTTTCGTAGAAAACCGCGTGCAAAACCGCAGCCAGCCGTTTCCCCAGATCCTCTGTGATTGCCAATCCGTTTGCCTGCGCATGACAAACCAACGGGCATTCACAGTCCATCCGCCGTAATGCCCGTTCAATTTCGACGATGGTTTGCAGATCGCGCTCCAGCTTGCCCATCGCCACCTCGCGGTAAGCGCTTGGGGTCCATGCCGGCGTCATCGTCTGGGTCTGAATCCACAAGCAGTTCATTGTGCGCACGATCGACATGGTCCTGGCGAATCTGCAGTTCAGCAATCAAGTGCGCCTGCGAAATACTTCGAAAACACGCCTGCTCTCGCTCCTGTGGCGTGGGTTCGGTTTTCATCGGAGTCGTTTTCCTTTAGAAGCGCCACCTACGCGGTGCGCCGGCCGCTAATGAAATGGAAAATGAAAGACAGAACAGCCAGAACGAGCAGCACGTGAATTAAACCGCTGGCGATGTGAAACATCAGAAATCCGCCAGCCCACGCAACAAGAAGGACAATCGCGATTAGAAGAAATGGTCCGAAATTCATAATGTTTCCCTCGCCGGCTCCAACGTTTGAAGCCTGTCAGTCGCCGCAGCACAATTTGTAGCTTCTGCCGTGTCGACAATCCATACTCGCGTTTGCGTAGGCCAAGTACGAACATCCCTTAGGGAGGGATGGACTCAGAATGGCCCAGAACGGTATCGCGCTACAAACCGTGAAAACCAGAATCTTTCGGGCGCGAAGGAAAATGAAGGAGCACCTGGAAGGCCGTTCGGCGTAGGCCGCGCGCACCTATGGAGCGACTTATACTTCGATGATTTGATTCTTCACGGCGTACCGGACCAACTCGCTGACGGAGTGCAGTTCCAGCTTTCGCATGATGTTGGCGCGGTGGGTCTCGGCAGTCTTCACGCTGATATTTAAGGCAACGGCAACCTCTTTGCTGCTCTTGCCCTCGGCGAGAAGTTGCACTATCTCCCTTTGTCGGCTAGTCAGGCGGTCCCGAACCGTGCCATTTTCGCCGGCTCGCGGTTTGCGGTCACAAAAATCGTCCATCATCATGTCCGAGACCTTTGCGGTGAAAAATGTCCGGTGCAACGACAGCGCTTCCACGGCGTTCACAAGATCGCGATTGGCATCGGATTTCAGAACGTATCCGCGGACTCCAGCCTGCACGATTTCATATACGAGTTCATCGGAAAGATGCAGACTGAGGATTACAATTTCCGTGTTTGGAAGCCCTTTGCGAATTTGCCGCGCTGCCTCAAGACCGTTTAGCTCCGGCATGCCGATGTCCATCACCACTACTTCGGGTTTTGTCTGCAGAGCCAGCGCGACAGCTTCGCGGCCAGTCTTTGCTTCGCCACAAACTTCCCAGCCGCGACGTTCGAGCAAGAGTTGGCGCAACCCCGTTCGAACGACATCATGGTCGTCCACAATCAAAATCCGCATAAGCTGAGGCTCCCTGAAAGGCAGGATAGATTTTGGTATTTACCGATAAAGCTATAAACAATGACATACCATTAGTGCTGTATTTTGGATTTTTTTAGTTTTTTAGCGATCCAGCGCCTCCAATACCGCCTTCTCTTTCGTTCGCGTCGCAATACGTACACAAGGCACGGTATTGCTAGCGGGCGCCGGCCGCAATAAACACTTGTATTGCGGTTTTCCGCTCCCAGTGAGAAGAACCCTTAGGTCACCCAAACGCTGACAAAAACAGCAAAAACAGGCGAATTCAGAGAGACGGGTGTCTGACAGCATTCTCGTAATCCCTGTTGACGTATGTTTCGCCACAGGAACAATTTCCGCGCGGTTTCGTTCCTATGCGATTCTGATGACGTGCTGGAGTTCCGCACTTGTGGGCCGCTCGGTAAGACCACTCTCTATCGTGCTAGTGGCGGCCAGTCGAATATTTCGAGCGTTAGCGATTCTCACTCTTCGCTGGACTCGTTGAATGCGGCTTCGCCGGCCTGCACTACTTCAGCTACTCGCTCTTTCGCATCGCTGACGAAGCCCTGCGCTCTGCGCTTTGCATGTTTGCCCGCCGCTCTCAATTCATTGACACCATCGGTAGCTTTTCTGGAAATATCCTCGCGGAGCTCCTGACCGGTCCTAGGTGCCAGCAGTAGTGCGACCACGGTGCCAACTCCGACCCCGATGGCAAATGTTAAAAGCGATCCAGAGATATTGCTTGTGTTCATCTTGTCCTTCCTTTTCTGAATATTACAGCTCGATAGTGCAGTGCTCGGTGATGACGAAAGCGGAAGAAGCCGCGAGTGGCTTCTTCCACTTTAGCTTCGCTATCTCTTATCGCTGGCCGCCTTGCTGGCAACGTTGCGATTAATCTTGCTGCTATCCGCGGACGCTTCGC
>Ga0210406_10002255_pt1 | contig 22300 bp, 6 predicted proteins | sample IncBWC30MmetaG_FD_155454 | JGI IMG/M metagenome (GOLD analysis project Ga0210406, IMG submission 155454) | Forest soil microbial communities from Barre Woods Harvard Forest LTER site, Petersham, Massachusetts, United States - Inc-BW-C-30-M | ecosystem: Environmental > Terrestrial > Soil >...
ATCCGGCTGCGGCCAATGGCGGTGCGCCCTTTGGTGGTGGGGCGCCGACCGGTGGGCGCGGTGGCGCGATGGGAGGAGGCGGAGGCGGCCGTGGCGCCGCCATGATGGGTGGAGGTGGGGGCCGCGGCGGTGGACGCTTCGGCCAGAACGGGCCTCGCGCTGCGGCAGACCCGGGATCTTTTGGCAATGGCCGGAGAGATCCCCGCAAGCAATATAACGGCAACGCGAACATCAGCCTCGACAACTCGGCTCTGGATGCGCGTCAGTTCTCGCTCACCGGCCAGGAGACTCCGAAAGCAGCCTACGCCAAGATCCGCGCCAGCCTGATGTTCGGCGGCCCCCTCAAGATCCCGCGCCTGCTCGACGGATCCAAAACCTTCTTCACTTTCAACTATCAATTTTCGCGCAGCCGTACCGGAAGCATCTACACAGGCTTGATGCCAACCACAGCCGAGCGCGCAGGCGACTTCTCCCAGGCCGTCAACGCCGTCACCGGCCAGCCAGTCGTCGTCTACGACCCGCTCACGGGTCAGCCCTTTCCCAACAACACGATTCCCCAGAACCGCCTCAGTCCGCAAGCTCAGGCGCTGCTCAATTACTATCCGCTGCCCAATTTCTCGTCGTCCCGCTACAACTATCAAATTCCGCTGACCGCCGTTGGCAATCAGGACAATGTCAACACCCGGTTGAACCACGTCTTCAACAACAAGAATCAGATCAACGGAGGGTTTAGCTACCAGCGCAGCGACACCACGACTCCCAACGGGTTCGGCTTCATCGACGGCACGGGCGTGACGGGCATCAACACCAACGTGGCGTACATCCGCCACTTCACCACCCACGTGATCGATACCCTGCGGTACAGCTTCAGCCGTTCCTCGACGCTGGCCACGCCCTACTTCGCCAACACCCTGAATGTTTCGCAGCAGGCCGGTATTGCAGGCAACAACCAGGATCCCCTCAACTGGGGTCCGCCCGCCCTGTCGTTCAGCAGCGGTATTTCCGGGTTAAATGACGGGCAGCAAGCGTTTAACCGGAATCAGACGAGCGCCATCAGCAATAATCTGTCGTGGATCCGCGGCGCTCACAACGTGACGGTGGGCGGCGATTTCCGCCGGCAGCAGTTCAATCCTCTCTCACAGCCGAACGCGCGCGGCTCCTTTGTGTTTAACGGAGGCCTGACCAGCCAATACGTCAACGGGGCCACGGTTCTGGGCACCGGTTTCGATCTTGCGGATTTCCTGCTCGGTAACCCGGACACGTACTCACTGGCGAGCGGTCAGCCCGACAGGTATTTCCGCACCTCCTGGTACGACACTTACGTCACAGACGACTGGCGGATCAGTTCCCGATTCAGTCTGAACGCCGGCTTGCGCTGGGACTATGCGGCTCCGGTGACGGAGGCCTACGGGCGCCTGGTCAACCTGGATGTCGCCGGCTTCTATTCGGCGATCACGCCGATCTGCGGAGCAGCCCTGAGTGGCTGCTCTTCGGGCACTGGTCCCCTGAGCGGTGTGAACTATGGAGCCTCGCTGCTGCATCCCGATAAACACGCCATCGCGCCGCGAATCGGCTTTGCGCTGCGGCCCTGGACGAAGCACTCCACGGTGATTCGCGGCGGCTACGGGCTCTATTACAATACGTCGGTTTACAGCGGCATCGCCAACCAAATGGCGCAGCAGTCGCCGCTGTCGCGCACCTTCACTCTTTCGAACACCCTCAGTGATCCGGCCACGTTGGGCAATGCGTTCCTTACGACGCCCGACACGGTGACCAACACGTTCGCCATCGATCCGAATTTCGAAATTGGATACGCGCAGGTCTGGCAACTCTCCGTGCAACAGAACCTGGTTTCCGGCCTGGTCCTGACCGGCACTTACATCGGAACCAAGGGCACGCGCAACCCGCAACTCTTTCTGCCCAATTCGACACCACCGGGTTACGTTGGCCCGGCATTGGGACCTGCCGGATACATGTACGAGACCTCTACCGGAGACTCCACGTATCAAGCCGGCCAAATCCAATTGATGCGTCGTTTCCGCAGCGGGTTCTCGGGTAACGTGATGTACACCTATTCACACGCCATCGACGACGCGGCGGGGGTCGGCGGCCGCGGACAGGGCGGCACGGCGTTGGCGCAAAACTGGCTCGACCTGGATGCCGAACGTTCCGATTCCAGTTTCGACCAACGTCACCGTCTGACCGCCTCGATGCAGTTCTCCACCGGCCAGGGAACGCGCGGAGGCGCTTTGCTGAAGGGGATGAAGGGCGCGCTCCTGAAAGATTGGACCCTGGCCACCAACCTCACGGTGGGCAGCGGCCTGCCGGAAACTCCGGTGGTGCTGAATAACCGTTCCGTAGCGGGTGGAACCGGAGTGACCGGGACACTGCGCGCGGATCTCACGGGTCTGAACATTGGGGCCGCACCTCCCGGCCTGGCCTTCAACCCGGCGGCCTTCGCTGCGCCGGTCGCCGGACTCTGGGGCGACGCCGGCCGCAACATACTCCGCGGCCCCGCGCAGTTCAGTCTGAACGGCTCAGCGGGCCGTGTCTTTCGCATCGACGATCGGCGCAGTTTCGATCTGCGATTCGACGCCACCAATCTGTTGAACCATGTGGTGTTCTCGTCCTGGAACAGCACCTTTGGATCGCAACAGTTCGGCCTGCCCTCCGCCGTCAACCCGATGCGCAGTTTCACGATCAACCTAAGGTTCAGGTTCTAATTCTATGCGACCGATTATCGCTTCATCTCTGGCCTGGCTGATGGTAGCCTCCGCCCAGCAACAGGGCTCCCAAACAGGGACCAACACACCCTCCGGAGAGAGAGCCTCGTTCAGCTTCGAATCCACGACTCAGTTAGTGGTGGAGGACGTCATCATCCGCACCAGGGATGGCAAACCGGTACCCGACTTGAAGCCCGGTGATTTCACCATCCTGGAGGATGGCAAGCCGCAAAAGATCAGCGTCTTTGAATTCCAGAAACTCGATGATCAGGCGCTGGCTGCACCCATCTTGCCTACCCGGCCCTCGCCGCCGCCGGTCGCAGAGGCCGCACAACCCGCCGTAAAATCTTTGGTCGCCAACCAGATCGCTCCCGAAGCCGCCGGCGTCACGAAGTACAGGGACAAACGCCTGATGGTCATGTTTTTCGATATGACTTCGATGCCGATCCAGGACCAGATGCGCGCCCAGGCAGCCGCCAGAAAATTCCTACAGACCCAGATGACGGCCTCCGACCTCATGGCGATCATGACCTTCTCCAACGACATTAAGGTGGTCCAGGATTTCACCGACGATCGCGATCTGCTTTCCAAAGACATCAACAACCTGATCATCGGCGAAGGTCAGGGCCTGGACGAAGCCACCAGCGACGATAGCACCTCCGATACGGGCGCGGCTTTCACGCAGGACGATTCCGAATTCAACATTTTCAACACCGATCGACAATTATCGGCCCTGGCCACCGCCGCGCGCATGCTCGGCACCCTCAATGAGAAGAAGGCGCTGGTCTATTTCGCCAGTGGCATGCAGCGCAACGGCATGGATAACCAGGCCCAACTGCAGGCCACCGTCAACGCCGCGATCCGCGCCAACGTCTCCTTCTATCCCATCGATGCGCGCGGATTGGTGGCAACGGCGCCGTTGGGCGACGCCACCAAGTCCTCGCCCGGCGGCCAGGGCATGTACTCGGGCAGTTCGGCGCGTGCGGCGACCAGCAATTTTCAAGGTCAGCAGGAGACACTCTACACTCTTGCGTCCGACACGGGAGGCAAAGCTCTCCTCGATAACAATGACCTCTCGGCGGGTATTGTGCAGGCGCAGAAAGACATTTCGAGCTACTACATCATCGGCTACTACTCGTCCAACAACGCTTTGGATGGTCACTTCCGCCGCATCAAGGTGTCGGTGAGTGACAGCGCGCTCAACGCCCGTATTGCCAAGCTCGATTTCCGCCAGGGTTATTATGCCGGCAAGCAATTCTCGAAATTCACTTCCAGTGACAAAGAACGCCAGCTGCAAGAGGCGCTGATGCTGGGCGATCCTCTTACCGACATTTCCATCGCCATGGAAATCGATTATTTCCGTATGGCGCGCGACCGCTACTTTATTCCGGTGGTTGCCAAGATCCCCGGTAGTGACCTGGAACTGGCGCAGCACGGCGGCTCCGAGAGCACGCGCATCGATTTCATCGGCCAGGTCAAGGACGCGCAGGGGAAAGTCGTGCAGAACGTCCGCGATATTGCGGAAGTCAAATTAAAGGGAGATGCCGCGGCTGAGTTGGCCAAACATCCGATCGCTTACGATACCGGGTTTATTCTGGCACCTGGACGCTACGACTTAGTCTTCCTGGCTCGCGACAATGAGACCGGTAAGATGGGTACTTATCAAACCAGATTCGTGATCCCCGACCTGACCGCCAATCAACAACGCCTACCCATCAGTTCCGTGATCTTAAGCAGTCAGCGGGTCGATCCTAAGGCGGCCGTCTTCAGCGCTGAGAAGGATGCCAGGCTGCTGGCGGAAAACCCTTTAGTGCAGGATGGACAGAAGCTGATACCCAGCGTGACTCGAGTGTTTAATAAGAGCCAGGTCATGTATGTCTATCTGGAAGCGTACGAGCCTGCGGCCGAGATAACCGAGCCGGTTTTCGCGAGGGTGAGCTTCTTCCGCGGCAAGAGCAAGCAGTTTGAGACCGCGCCGTTGGAAGTCGCCAATGGAATCAACCCGAAGTCCAAGGCGGTATCGATGAAGTTCAGCGTGCCACTGGCTGACCTGCAACCCGGCCGGTACACGTGCCAGGTGAGCGTGGTAGACCCGACGGCGCAAAAATTCGCTTACTGGCGTTCAGCCATCGTGGTGGTGCAGTGATTCTGCACTCGCTGTCGTCACACCACAATAGCGATAAACAGAAGGGCAACGCCGGCAAACCGGAAGACTCTCCGCACCCTGCGGGAAACATCAGTGTCCACGGGTTGTACCATCTCCGAAGGAAGTCCAACCAAGCGGTGTAGGAAGTGTCTGAACACCCGCAGAAGCCATTGATAGACCGTCGGGATTCCTGCCGGATCAACTGCCAAAAACAAGCCGATGTAGAAAAGTGGGCCGGACAAAAAGAATATGGCGGCTAGATGTTCTAACACCATGTCGCTATGCTATCACCCGCTCGCAATAGAGGCTGTGCAGAGTTTCACCGAAGGCGACCCAGGCAGGTCCGGTTTCACCGCCCTATGCTGCTGGTTTCTGGCGGTAAGCCAAGATCTCATCGATCGTGGATACCACGTCCTTCGGCACGAACGGCTTCAGCACTATGTGGCAGCGACCCGCGATGGGGCAGTCCTCACAGCCGGTGTCCCAACCAGTCATTAGGATGAAGCGTGCTTCGGAGCGGTGCTTGGCGAGCCAGCGCGCAAGCTCATGTCCGCTCAGACCCGGCATCCGCACGTCGGATAGAACGGCATCGAAGGATTCGGCCCGGCATAGCGTCATCGCCTCAAGCCCATCGACCGCAGTGCGAACATCATATCCGGCACTCGCAAAACTCAGTTCGAGCAGAGATCGAATGCCGATCTCATCATCTACGATTAGGATGGTTGGTTTGAAATTCATCGCGGTTGGCAGGTCGGGCGACCAACGCGGCGGGTTGGACAACGCGAGAGCGGGGACTCGCACTCGCGCTTCATCCACACATTAACACTAGGCGTTCAAGTCATTTCATGGAATTGAGGATAATATCTTCGCGTATTAGGGAATGACCGCAGGGGCATTCTTAACAGCCACGACCGGGAGATTGCGTTGTCTCGCTTCGTGGCGGCGCGGCGATGATGCTGCCGCGCCGCCTGTCGATGGACTGCTACTGCCAGGTGAGGTGGGCGGACGACCAACCGGTGCTCTCGTAGTATTCCAGCGTGATGACGTGCTGGCCCTGGGCAAGAGTTTGTTGCACGGTGTACTGCGTGGCGGCCTCGTCGATCCACTTGTCGAGAACGAGGTTGCCATCGATGTACAAGCGGACTCCGTCGGATGCCAGCACGGTGAAAGCATGGGCGCCTTGAGAGAAGTTGAAGCTGCCCTGCCAGCGGACCGAGAAGTTACGGCGATTGACTGAGCGATCGGGAGGATTGCCGCCCCAATCGAAGTTGATCGCGGGATCGGTTCTAACAAACACCGCCGCTCCGTCCAACCAGGTATTGCCGTAGTAACACCCGGTGAACGCGCCGACCGCCGGAGTGCCACAGGAGCCTCCGGAGGACGGGGCCGCCGGAATGGCGACTTGGATGGTGTTGCTGAACGCCGAGTAATTGCCTGCCGCGTCGTAGGCCCGGATGGCGTACGAGTAGGCGGCTCCCGGGGTCACGCTGGTGTCGACGAACGACTGATTGGGGAAGGGCACGGCGCCGAGCACCCCGCCATCTCTGACAATCTGATACCCGACCACTCCGACGTTATCCACGCTAAGCGTCCACGCAAGGTCAACTTCCGTCGTGCCTTTGGCCGCGGCCGAAGTCAGCGTGGGAGTGCTCGGCGGCTGGATGTCCTTCGGTTGGTTCGCCGACACCGTAACCGTTAAGCGCGCTGTGACCGAGCCCGCGGTGTTGGTAGCCGTGAGCGTATAAGTGACGGTTTGGGCTGGCTGAACGGTCGTCGAAGTGATGCCGGTGACGTTCCCGACACCGTTATCGATGGTGACGCTGTTGGCGGCGTTGACGCTCCACGAGAGCGTTGCGGACTGTCCCGCGGCCACGGTGGAGGGAGTCGCGGAGAAGGAGAGGATGGAGGGCGGCTGGGCCACGGGAGCGCTACCCTGCCACGTCAGGTGAGCGGCCGCCCAGCCGCTGGCCCGGTAGTATTCCACAGTGATCAGATGAACTCCCGCGGAAAGCGTCTCCTGCACGTTGTACGCGGTGGCGGGCTGATCCATCCACCGGTCGAGCACAAGGGCCCCATCGACGTAGAGGCGCATTCCGTCGGAGGTGACGGCAGCGAACGTGTAGACGCCCTGGGCGAAGGTGAAGTTGCCCAACCAGCGGACCGAGTAACTGCCGCGCGCGACCGCCCTGTCGGGCTGGTTGAAGCCCCAGTCGAAGTTGATCTGCGCGTCGGTTCGAACCAGGGATGGGGCGCCGCTCAGCGTCGAGTTGCTGTAGTAGCATCCGGTGAAGGCTTCCGTTGCGGGTGCGGCGCAGTTCCCATTCCCACCGCCTGCCGGGGCACTGGGAGTGGTGACCGGAATCGCGTTGCTGGGGGCCGAAACATTTCCGGCAGCATCGTACGCACGAATGGCATAGCTATAGGTGGTGCCGGCAGTGACGGAGCCATCGGCGTACGTGAGGGGCGAGGCCGGGACAACCGAAAGCACGGCTCCATCGCGCAGAATCTGATAGCCGGCGACACCGACGTTATCGGTGCTGGCATTCCAGGCAAGATCCACCTCAAGGGAACTTTTGGCGATTGCGGATGCCAGAGCGGGCGTGGTGGGAGGCTGGGTATCTTTCGCAGTGGAGACGGTAACGGTGACGCGCGCCGTGGAGCTTCCCCCGCTATTGGATGCGGTCAAGGTATAGGTTGTGGTCTGGCTGGGCGTCACCGTCACGCCGATGCCGCTCACTGCGCCGATTCCGTTATCGAGGCTGAGGCTGGTAGCTCCGGTCACGGTCCACAGGAGATTCGTGGATTGTCCGGCGGTGATGCCGGTTGGATTGGCGGTGAAAGAAGCAATAGACGGTACCGTGGGGTTGCCGGGACCGGGAGGCGAAATGACCTGCTCAAGATAGCCGCCGAAATCGGTAGTCCAATACCAGCCGTAGGTTGCGCCTGGCGCGGTGGCACGGGCGATCCCGATAGCGGTGAAACCGGCCCCCAGCATGTTTTGGCGATGGGCATACGTGCAATTGCCGGAGGCGTCCGGATCGCACGCGGTTCTAAAGCCGTCGAAGGCGCTTTGTGCGTCGGGAAAGCCGGCCGCGAGGTTTTCGCCCCATGGACTGTAGGTATACCCGAAGGCCGCCAGCCGCGCGCCGCTAGACCTGCCCAGGCTGTCGGTATGGCTGAAGTAGTTCTTGGTTGCCATATCATTGCTCATCCACGCCGCGGCGGTGGCGAGTTCCACGGAGACCTGAAGCGGGCCGACTCCGTTCTGAGCCCTGTAATTGTTGATCAGGGTGAGGAAGGCCCAGTCTTCGCTATCCAGCGTAGGTGCCCCGGGCGGAGGTGGGGGCGGCGCTCCGCAGGATGCGCCGCTGCAAATTCCAGGCTCATAGGTCCAGTAGGCGGTACCGCTGTCGTAGACGCAGGAAACGCCCATGACATTAGCATTGGTGGCGAGCATCGCCGCCAGGTGGAGGGGGTCCTGCCAGACCGCGTTGACGATGTAGATGGGGTCGGTTGTGATCCACGCCAGGTTTTCGCTCACCAGGCTGTAGCCCAGGGCGGCGGCGGTGGTGTCGTAGCCTTGATGGGGGTTGTAGCCCGGCGTGCTCGGACCGTTGGTCCGGAGGTAGATTCCGACCTGGTTGGCGCGCACCTCCGCGTCCTTCATGCCGAGCGTGGAGATATTTAAGGCGGGCCTCCCGTTGTTTATGCGGAAGGTGTTGATCTGGTCGATGAGACCATTGATCATGGTGTCGCTGCACCATGATTGTTCGGGGGGCAGGGTAATCTGATGGGTGATCGCCGAATCGGCTGCAAAGGCCATGCTGGCCGGCAAAACGACAAATGCCAAACAGAGCGAAATCAGGGATTTATAGCGGCGCAAGGCGGTTTTCATAGGGGTCTGGCGATTCGACACACATCCATGGAGTCAGATCGTGTAGTTTCTACCAAGTTGTGAGCGAAGCGTAACCCCGAGCAATTCTTGGACCTTGCGCCTAAACTTCTGAAAACACAGAAACACCGCATAGAGCATCGGTACTAGTTACCGGGCGGTAAGCGCCTTGACACCCAATCACTGGGCGTCAGCAGCGGCTTTTCGGGGTTTCTGCGAACGGGCAGCGGTGTTTGCAGCCCGGTCAAGCCAGGTCTTCATGGTATCGCGATGGATAACGATCATCTTGCGCGAATATTGCAGGAATCCCAGGCGGCGAAGGTTAGTCATGTGGCACGTCACCACCTCGCGCGATGTCCCGATGTACTGGGACAAAAGTTCATGGGTCAGTGGTTCCATAAGTACGGTGCCATCCGGCTGCGCGGCGCCCAAATGATCGGCGAAGCGGATTAGGGATCTTGCCAGGCGGTGTTCGATCGACTCGAAGCACAGACTTTCGACGCGCTGAATGAAACCGAGCGAGCGCTGGCCAAAGGACTGAAGGAGCGCGATGCCGAGCTTGGGCCGCGCCATGACGATCTCTTCAATGTCCGACGTCCGCCAGATCATCACCGAGGACGTAGCATAGGCCACTGCCTGCTCAGCGGTAACCGATGGGTTCAGAAGCGCCAGATCTCCAAAAAAATCGTCTGCCCGGTAGAGATCGAGGAGCAACTGGCCGCCTACGTCGACCATGCGCGAGACCTTGATGGTCCCCGAGAGAATTAGATAAAGATTCTCGCAAGGCTGGTCGTACTCATAGATGATCCGTCCCTTCTTAAATTCCGCCACAGTGGAACACGGCAGAAAGGCCAAGGGATCTACCAGAGCTTTCTGAGGTGCACTGCCGCCTGAGCTGGATGTCATGTTGAAACTCCCTTTTCGGATAATTGAGCAAGCCTAAAAATGCCAGGAGCCAAGTGACCAATGCTTCGTCTTAGCTGAATGGACGCCGCAACAAACTTAGGTGCGGTGAATCGTTCCCGGCCGGGTGGCGGAGTGGCCAGAGCGGCTGCCGAAGAGGAGGCGTAGGGCCCGGTCCGGAATCGATCAACTTCCCAGCATGATAAAGCATACGCCTGAGTAAGTGTCTTTAGGAGCCATTTTTCTTCGGAAACGCCCATTTAGCGCCGGCTTTGGTGCGGAAGCACACCGCACCGGCTAAGAATCTGTTGGTTTCGAGGTGCTACGGAGCAAGTCCCGAGTTACGCGAGCATAATACTCGATACTTGTGCCATTAAGCCAGACCATCTCACCCCTTAGCGAGACGCTTTGCGACCCGCCACGGTCGCGGGTTTAGAAGGAGAGGCGGTCGCCCTGGGCTTTGTAACATTGAGGGCGATACCGATCTGCTGTCCAGAACGGTCATCGAGAAATAGTACATCGGGTCTTTGATCTCCATTAACGTCGACCAAGGCGAAGGAATAGCGCGGATAATTGCGAGACTCCGCTGGATTTCGAAACTCGACGGGAGCAGGAAAGGTACCATCTCCGCGCCCGAGTAGTACCATCCAGCGTGTCAAAGGCGACGTCGTTTTGAGGGAGTACTGCTGTTTGGTAATGACCAGGTCGGGAACATGATCGCCATTGAGATCGGCGATCTCGAGGTGATAAGGGAAGCCTCCATCCTCGGGGAAATTGGAAAGTGTGGCGGGGAACGGAGGCAGAGCCTTGAACCCGCCTTTGCCATCGCCGAGGAAAACGCAAACCTGATTGCCGGCGGACCCCAACATCGGCGACGGCTCCATCCTCGGATCGGCAGGCAGAACAACCAGGTCGGCGTTTCCATCGCCGTTCAGATCAGCGGTCGCGATTTTCATTGGGAACCCGGTGGTCAGGGATTGGCGTGCGGCGAAAGATCCATCCCTATCTCCGAGCAATACCGCCACTCCGGTCATAGTTCCGACGGCTATATCGGGGAATCCGTCGTTATTGAAATCCGCGATCACCATGCTCTGATCCACGGAGTGATTCAATTCCGGAACCTCGATCTTTCGCGGCGATGAGAACGTGCCGTCGCCCTTACCGGAGAAGATCGCAATGGCGCCGCCGCACTGGTTGGCGACGATATCGAGTTTGCCGTCGTGATTGAGATCGGCGGCAAACAGCGGTCCCGGGCAATCCACAATGGGACCGACCCTTTCCAGTTCGAGCGCGAATTTGAAGCCGCCCTTGCCGTCGCCTTTCATGACACGCAGGGGGCTGTTGTTCATGGAGATGGCGAGGTCAAGATGGCCGTCGCCGTCGAAATCGGCGGCGGTGGCGTTGCCTCCGGAATAGACCACTCCGCCTATGTCGGAGTCGACCCGATCCTTGAACTTGCCGGAACCATCGCCGAGCCAGACCGTGATGGTCGTGGTACCAGGCGCAACCACAATCACATCGGCAAAGCCGTCGCCGTTGACGTCGGCGACCTTGAAAAAGGTCCCGATGCGGTAGTGTGCCGGAGCGATCTTGTAAAACGCAGTCGGCCCAAACTGCGGAACGGCGCGGTTCTGATCCATTCCGTTCAGCAGGAATGCGAAGAAGACCAAAGTGAATCGAGCGGTTTTCATGGTAGTTGTCTTTGGTTGAAATCTGAACAGCGCTGGAGAGCCCACTCCTCCCTAAGTTTCGCGAGCCTTGAGATGCAGCCTTCTTCGAACCGCCCACCACGCCAGGCCGGCGATCATGGCGAGGGCGAAGATGTGGCCATTGGAGGGCTCGGGAGTCGGGTCGCCCGGAGCCTGGCTTTGACCGGTGAACCCGGCCGCGACATTGAACAGGATGTTCCCGTTCGCATCCAACTGGTTCAGGAAGAACGGCTGGGTACCGGGTTGGGCGGAGCCGATCACAACCGCGTCCACACCGAACACGCCGGTGGGAGTTGCGATATTCGACAAGGCCAGAATGGCATAGTCGCCGAATACACCTGGAGGATTGTTAGGCTGGCAACAGGGGATCACGAAGAAACCGGTGCCGGCAGTTGGATTCGCCAGACTCGCGAAGATTGTGGGGTCGAACCGGATGTCGAGTTCCTGGTTGACCAGGAAGGGGAAGCCGGTGAGAGTGTAGTCGTAGTGGAAGGTGTTAGATCCCACTTGTGTCACGGAAAATCCGACCGTGCTTCCGGACAAGATCGAGATCGAGAGACAGGCACACAACGGGAATAGAATCGCTACTCGCATACTCAGTTGTTCTCCTAGAGGATTGTTTGAAGATTGGCGTACATGTGATGGGAAGAGGAGCGGCGCGGTTCGTGCTCCGCGCCGCGGACAGGAAAACGGCGAGGGTCGTGAATTCACAACCCGCGCCGTAAACCGCAGATCGCCTGGCTTTCAGTGTTCCTACTACCTCATCTTTAGTTGTTGACGGTGACCCCGACGCTGCCGAACCCGGGATAGATACTGAAGTTCGGCGGCACCGAGATAATTCCAACACTGGTATTACCTGCTTGTACCGGCGTGACGGTAACGTTGAGGAAGCTGTCGTTGCCATTGAACGTTACCGACGTCTTGTTAATGGTCGCGATGGACGGATTGCTGTTGTTTAACTGCACCTGGACGGGGAAGCCGCCAGCCGCCGCTCCGAACCCGAGGAAGGAGCCGCTGCTCGGGTCGAGGAATATGGTTGAGACGATAAGTTGCTGGGGTCCACCCGCAACCGTTTCAGCCAGCGTCGCCAAGAAGCTGGTGTTGCTGATTACGATAGCGGAGGGCGCGAGTTGAATGCTGCCGTTAAAGGTTTTGTAACCCGGGGCTGAAGCGCTGAAACCCGGACTGCCGGCGGACGCAAGCCCATACGCGTTGACCACGAAGTTTTGACCGCCTGCGCTGAGGGTTACCGTGATCTGACCCTGGCCGGGTAGCGTCGGATCTGTTGATAACAGCAGATTCGTTGGGTCGTTGCTGGCAAGCGTAACTTGCAGGCCGGCTGTCGCGGGGAATCCCAATGTGCACTGCACTTGTACCTGCAAGTGGTAGCCGACAATACCCGGTGTCTGGCAGTTGATACCGGGCAAGATAACGGTTCCGGTAACGCTGACATCTTGGTTCGGAGTAGAGAATCCCGAAGGCTGTACCACACCGAGCACCGTTGAACCGATGCTGCTGCCCGTGAAAAGGGTGTCAGCGAAACCGGTTCCACCCGCAACCGAAACCTGGGTGGGGTTTAGCGTTCCGACGTTGCTCGCGGGTGCAATGGGTGTGTTCGAGATAGCGACCGTAGTGGAACCGTTACCCGCGACATTCTGCATGTCGGAAACGTCCCCCGCGGGCGTCAGCAAAACGGAGTAGATGCGAATTCCCTGTTGGGCATTCACAGTAGTGGTGAAGTTAACGCCCAGGCTCGGAGTGCCCATGATGAACCCGGAGGGAGCGAAGGTTACGGTGCCGTTAACGGTTCCGAGGCCGCCTCCGCTCGCCGAGTACGTACCCGAGCCTGTGCTGGCGAGGCCGTACACATAGAAGTCCGAGCTCAGACTGTGACCCGGTTGCACCGTGACAGTGATCTGGTTCTGGCCGACTCCATTGGGCGAGTTGGAAAGCAGCAGGTTCGACGAATTGCTGACCAGGGTAACGTTGAGCAGGTTGGTTGTGTTTCCGGTCAACCTGATGTTGCAGGGAGCCTCCAGGCCCTTGCCAACCGTGGCGTTGCAGGGTAACAGACCCGCACCGGCCACGAATGCAGTCAACACGTTCGCGCTCCCACTCGGAATCACAAAGTTGCCGGTTGCGGGAACATTCGCGGTGATGCTGGTGCTGACCGGGTTCAAGTTACCGGTGCTGGCCGCGAGGAAGCTGGTGGGGACGTTGACGTCTCCCCCGTTGAAGGTCACCGACGTAGGCGACACGCTGCCGACCGACGGACTGGAAAGAGCCAGCGGCACGGTCACGGTCAGGCCGGTACGAACTGCCTGGGCCTGAACGAAATTCATGGATGCATCGAGCCGCGCGGAGGACACCGTAACCGTCGTGGCGGCACCCTGGGTCGTGTTGAAGGTGCCGCCGGGAGTGAGGCCCGCGGCCACAACAAAGCCAGAGGGGAACAGGGTGACATTCCCGACCGCCTGAGTGCCCTGCGATGTAACTATAAGCTGGACCACGCCGCTGTTGGCGCGCCCCTGGACCGCGATTCCGATCGAGGACTGGCCTGCGCCAATCGAGGTCACGAGTTGCGCGGCAGGGCCGGACGCCGCGGAGATCAGCAGTTTCGTCGGATCGCTGCTGGTGATCGTGATGGGCTGTCCACTCGCACCGGCGGGCTGTGCAAGCGTGATGGTGACCAGATCCTGCAGATCCTGCCCGAGCGAGATATCAGTCACTGCCAGGCCTACAGTTCCGGTGACCAGCAAAGTGTAAGTGGCCGAAGCGGTTTGGGGCGTGGGACTCGAGGCGTCCATCGCCGTGACCACCACAATGTTAGAGGGTTGCCCCGTAGTGCTCGGAATCCCGGAGATGGTCCCGGTGTTATCGATTGTCAGGCCCGGGGGCAGGCCGGTCGCCGACCACGTCAGCGGCGCCAGGCCGCCGTTGGTAGTGAGCGCGACGCTGTAAGGTAGGGTCGCGGCGGCGACAGGCAGCGAAGCCGTGGTGATGGAGAGGGTCCGGACAATCCGAATCTGCAGGGCCGTGGTAGCCGACGAGTTGAGCGAATCGGTAACCTTGATGGTCGCGCTCGACGTTCCCGGAGTACCCGGCGTGCCCTGAATCAGGCCGCCGGGGGTAACCACGAGCCCGGAGGGCAACCCGCTAACGCCGGTCCAGGTGTAGGGCGGAGTGCCGCCGGAAGCAGCCAGGGTCACGCTATAGCCGGAGCCCGCGACGCCGTCCGGAAGCGATGTGGTGGTAATCGTCGGAACGGAGGTAATAGTCAGCGTGAGGCCGACCGTGGTCGCGGACTGCGCGGGGTTGCCCGTGTCGGTCACCTTGAAGGTGAGCGCAGCAGGGGTTGGGGTGACGGCCGTCGGAGTCCCGGTGATTGCGCCAGTCGAGGCATTGAGCGTGAGGCCGGCGGGCAGTGCGCCCGACGTCAGCTGCCAGTTATATGTGCCGGAGCCGCCCGTAGCCGCTAGTGTCCCCGGATAGGCGACCGCCACAGTCCCGTTCGGCAGGGACGAGGTGGTGATCACGAGCTGCTGGATGACGGTCAGCGTCAGGTTCGCCGTGGCAGTCTGGGCCGGCGAGTCGGTGTCGGTGACTTTGATGGTCAACGGAGCGGCGCTGACGGTTCCCGTCGGCGTCCCGCTGATCTGGCCACTGGTTGGGTTCAGCGTCAAGCCTGTGGGCAAGGTGCCGGAAGCAACTTGCCAGTTGTAGGTGCCGTTGCCTCCGGTGGCCGCGAGGGTCGCCGTGTACGGCGAATTCTGCACGGCGTTCGTCAGGCTGGTGGTCGTGATCAACAACTGCGGTGCGATGGTGAGCGGCAAGATCACGGTGGCCGTCTGCACGGGCGTGCCCGTGTCCGTCACCTTGAAGGTCAGGGAGAGGGCGGTGGCCGTTGCGGTCGGTGTCCCGCTGAGTACACCTGCGGTGCTCAGCGTCAAGCCCGCGGGCAGCGTGCCGGGGGAGACTTGCCAGGTGTCGGTTCCGGTGCCTCCGGTGGCGGTCAGGGTTAGCGTATAGGGGACGTTGACCACGCCCTTGGGGAGCGAGGAAGTGGTGATCGTCAACACCGGCGGGACGATGGTGAGCGTGAGGTTGGTCGAAGTAGCGCTCTGCACCGGCGAGCCAGTGTCCGTCACCTTGAAGGTTAACGGCGTGGCGCTCACCGCGAGTGTCGGCGTGCCGGAGATGGTGCCGCTGTTCGGGTTCAGCGTCAGGCCGGTGGGCAGCGTGCCCGAGGCCAATTGCCAGTTATACGTTCCGCTTCCGCCGGTGGCGGCGAGGGTAGTGGTATAGGGCGTATTCTGATTGCCGTTGGGCAGCGAGCTGGTGGTGATGACAAGCTGCGTGGCGATGGTCAAGCTCAGGGTGGCGGATGCGGTCTGGACCGGAGAGCCGGTGTCCGTAACCTTGAAAGTGAGCGGCGTGGAGGTCGCGGCGGCGGTGGGCGTGCCGCTGATCTGGCCGGCGCCATTCACCGACAAGCCAGCGGGCAGGGTGCCCCCGGTCAGCTGCCAGCTGTAGTTGCCGTTCCCGCCCGTGGCGGCGAGAGTTGCCGTGTAAGGAGTCCCGACAATGCCGCTGGTGAGCGAGGACGTAGTGATCACCAGTTGCGGCGCAATGGTCAAGTTGAGCGTCGCATTCGCGGTCTGCGGGGTGGGCAAACCCGAATCGGTCACTTTGAAGGTGAGCGGCGTGGCACTGGCCGTGACACTCGGAGTTCCGCTGATCACACCGGCTGTGGACATCGTCAGGCCCGTAGGCAGCGCGCCGGTCAATTGCCAGGTGTACCCGGGGGTACCACCGCTGGCGGCCAGCGTCAGCGAGTAGGGTGTCCCGACCGCGCCGTTGACCAGCGCCGAGGTCGTGATGTTCAGTCCCTGAGGATTGATGGTCAGGGCGAGGCCCGTGGTAGTGGCGGTCTGCGCGGTGGGCACAGCCGAATCGGTCACCTTGAAGGTGAGCGCTGTAGGCCCGCCCTGCGTGGTCGGAGTGCCGGTGATGGCGCCGGACGAATTCAGCGTGAGTCCGGCGGGCAGTGTGCCGGAGGCCAACTGCCAGTTGTAAGCCCCGGTTCCGCCGGTTGCGGCGAGTGTCACCGAGTACGGCACGTTGACCTGGCCGTTGGGCAGGGACGTCGTGGTAACGATCAGCGTCGCGGGATTGATTGCCAGGGTGAGTGTGACGCTGGCGGTTTGAGGCGACGTGGCGGTGTCGGTCACTTTGAAGGTCAGCGATGCAGGCCCGGCCTGCGTGGTCGGAGTGCCGGTAATGGCGCCGGAGGAATTCAGCGTAAGTCCGGCGGGCATCGTACCCGCGGTCAATTGCCAGTTGTACGTCCCGTTTCCGCCGGTCGCGGCCAGCGACGCGGAATACGGCACGCTGACCTGTCCGGCGGGCAGCACGGTGGTGGTGATCACCAGCACGGGGTTTGCGATGGTCAGGGTAAGGTTGGCGGCGGCCGTCTGCGACGGCAGGCCGACATCGGTCAGGCTGAAGGTAAGGGGACTAGCGGTGGCCAAAACGGTAGGAGTACCGCTGATCTGGCCGGTTGACGTATTGAGCGTCAGCCCCGTGGGCAGCGTGCCCGAGGTGAGATGCCAGGTGTAAGCCCCGGCTCCGCCGGTTGCCGCCAAGGTCGTGGTGTAGGGCACGTTGATCGTGCCGGCGGGCAACGACGACGTGGTGAGAATCAGCTGCGGCTGGATGGTGAGTGTCAGGTTGGCCGTCGCGGTTTGCACGGGCGAACTGGAATCGGTCAACTTAAAGCTCAAGGGAGTAGCGGTCGCGGCGGCCGTAGGCGTGCCGGTGATCGCGCCGTTGTTGAACGTCAATCCCGCGGGCAGCGTGCCCGTCAGCTGCCAGGTGTAGGGCAGAGTTCCGCCCTGCGCCGCGAGCGTCAGCGAGTACGAGGTTCCGACTGCGCCGTTGGGCAGCGACGAGGTCGTAATCGCGGGACCGGGCGGGTTCACGGCCAGCGTAATCCCGCTAGAGGTCGCCGTCTGTGGGGTCGGCGTGCCGGAGTCGGTCATTTTGAAGGTCAGCGCAGTAGCGGAGGCAGCGGTCGTCGGCGTGCCGGTGATTCCTCCGGACGGACTCAACGTCAATCCGGCCGGGAGCGTTCCGGCAGTCAATTGCCAGTTATAGGTCCCGGTTCCGCCCGTCGCCGCGAGGGTCTGGGAATAGGCGACACCGACCTGCGCGTTAGGCAGTGAGGTCGTGGTGATGGTCAGCAGCGCGGGCTGGATTGTCAGCGTGAGATTCGCGCTGGCGCTCTGCGGCGAGGCGGCCGTATCGGTTGCCTTGAACGTGAGCGCCGCACCGACAACAGCCGTGGTCGGCGTGCCCGTGATGGCGCCCGTGGAAGCGTTCAGTGTGAGTCCGCCGGGAAGCGTTCCCGAGGTCAACTGCCAGCCATAGGTACCGGTTCCGCCGCTGGCGGCGAGCATCTGTAAATAGCTGACACCGACGCGGCCATCGGGAAGCGAGGTGGTGGTGATGGTCACCGGCGGCAGCAAGATGTTCAGCGTAATCGGGACCGAGGTCGCAGTCTGCACCGGCGCGCTCGTATCCGTGACTTTGAAGGTCACGACGTTGCTCGCCGCCGCGGTGGGCGTGCCGGAGATCTGGCCTGCGGGATTCATCGTCAGCCCGGCAGGCAATACGCCGGAGGCGAGCTGCCAGTTATACGGCGGAGTTCCGCCCGTCAACGCGAGGGTCTGAGTATAGGCGATGCCCACCGTGCCGCTGGGGAGTGTGGTGGTACTGATCGTGAGCGTGCTGGGCACGATGGTCAGACTGAGATTGACCGTAGCTGTCTGCACCGTTGTGCTCGTATCGGTGACCTTGAAGCTCAACGGAGTAGAGGTCACGGACGCGGTGGGCGTCCCGGTGATTTGACCGTTGGTGGTGTTGAGCGTGAGCCCTGCGGGCAGAGTGCCCGAAGTCAACTGCCAGCCGTACGGACCTGTGCCGCCGGAGGCCGCCAGAGTCGCCGAGTATGCAACACCGACCTGGCCGTTCGGTAGCGACGTCGTACTGATGGTGAGCGGCGTATTCGTGATCGTGATCGAGAACGACGCGCTCACGTTAGCGACCGGGGAAGCGGAATCGGTGACCTGGATAATCGTCCGGTTATTCGTGACGGTCGTGGTCGGAGTTCCACTGATGACGCCGCCGGTGCTCATGGTCAGGCCGGCAGGCAAGGCGCCGGACGTGATTTGCCACAAATAGGGCGGGGTTCCGCCGCCGGCGCTGAGAGTCTGGGAGTAGGGAACGCCCACAGCACCGTCCGGAAGAGGAGACGTGGTTAGGATGGCCAGGCCCGGCGGTTGAATCGCGATCGAAAGCGTGGTGGTCACGAATTGAGCGGGCGAACTGGAGTCCGTCACCTGGAACGTAATCGAGGCAGGATCCGTGAACTGGGGCGAGCCGCTGATGAGACCGGTGGACGGGTCCAGGGTCAGGCCGCCGGGCAATCGGCCGGAGGCGATCGACCAGATATACGGTGGCGTGCCGCCGGTGGCGCCGAGAGTGGCGGAATACGGGCTATTCTGAATCCCGATCGGCAGGCTGGTGGTGGTGATGGTCAACGGCGCACCGGAGGTAATAATGGTGAGCGTGAGGTTGGCCGTGGCGGTCTGCGCCGGCGTGCCGGAATCGGTCGCCTGGAAGGTCAGCGGCGTGGCGGCAACAGCCGCGGTCGGCGTTCCACTGATGGTACCCGCCAAAACGTCCAGCGTCAAACCTGCGGGCAGAGTCCCCGAGATCAACTGCCAACTAACCGCACCCGTACCGCCGCTGGCGGCGAGCGTTGCGAAATACGCCGCGCCCGTCGCGCCATCCGGCAACGAGGTCGTGGTGATGGTCAACGGCGCACCGGCGGTGATCGTGAGCGTGAGGTTGGCCGTAGCGGACTGTGCCGGCGCACTGGAATCGGTAACCATGAATGTCAGTGGCGTGGCGTTCACGCTCGCCGTGGGCGTGCCGCTGATCAGGCCGCTGGACGGGTTGAGCGTCAAGCCCGCGGGCAGGGTTCCCGAGCTCACCTGCCACGAATACGGGATCGTGCCGCCGCTGGCGGCGAGCGTCTGCGAGTAGGGAACGCCCATCCCGCCGTTGGGCAAGGACGTCGTGGTGATGGTCAAAGCCGGCGACGTCACCGTGAGGAATAGCGTTGCCGAGGCGTTTTGCGCCGGGATGCTGGAATCCGTGACCTGGAAGACAAGCTTGAGGTTCGAGACCCCGACTGTCGGAGTGCCGCTGATCAGGCCGGTCGTGGGATTCAGCGTCATGCCGGTCGGGAGAGCGCCCAAAGTGATCGACCAGTTGAACGGCGTGGTGCCGCCGGCGGCCGCCAGTGTCAACGAATAGGGCGAACCGGCCTGGCCGTTGGGAAGCGTCGTAGTGGTGATCGTAAGGACAGGCTGCCCGATCGTGAGAGGTAGTTGCATGGTGGCGGTCTGCACCGGGTTGCTGGCATCCGTCACTTTGAAGATCATCGAACTGGTGATTGCTCCCGTGGGAGTACCGCTGATGGTGCCGGTGCTGCTGTCCAGGGTCAAGCCGGTGGGCAGCCGGCCCGACTGCACGGACCACACGTATGGCATCTGTCCGCCGGTGGCGGTGAGCGTCTTCGAGTACGGTACTGTCGCGATTCCGTCGGGTAGCGAAACCGTCGTGATGGTGAGCGGTCCGGGCGTAATGGCCAGGCTGAGATTCGCGGTCGCCGATTGCACGGGCGTACCGGTATCGGTCACCTTAAAGGTCAACTGCGTCGCGGCCGTGGTAGCGGTGGGAGTTCCGCTGATCAGGCCCGACGTATTCAAAGTGAGGCCCGCAGGCAGTGTGCCCGAGGTCAATTGCCAGCTATACGAACCAACGCCGCCGGACGCGGCAAGCGACTGCGAGTACGCCAGGCCGACCTGGCCGCTGGGAAGCGTGGTGGTGGTCACCACCAACTGCGCATTGATGGTCAGCGTGAAGTTTGCAGCCGCGCTTTGGGCGGGCGACGCGGAATCGGTGACCTTGAAGGTCAGCGGAGCCGCGCTTACCGCGGCGGTGGGAGTGCCGCTGATCAGGCCCGACGTGTTCACGGTGAGGCCGGTGGGTAGTGAGCCCGAGGTCAATTGCCAGGTGTCCGAGCCCGTGCCTCCGGTGGCAGCGAGTTGCAGCGAATAGACAGTGCCGGCCGCGCCATTCGGCAGGCTGGCGGTGGTGATGGTGAGTTGGGGCGCGATCGTCAGCGTCAGGCTGGCGGTGGCGCCCTGCACGGGCGAGCCGGTATCGGTGACCTTGAAGGTGAGCGGAGTGGCGCTCACCGCCGTCGTCGGCGTTCCGTTGATCAGGCCGGAAGAGGGGTTCAAAGTGAGGCCGGCGGGCAGCGCGCCGGATGTCACTTGCCAGAAGAGGGAGCCGTTGCCATTGGTCGCCGCAAGCGTGGTGGAGTACGCCACGTTGACCGCGCCGCCGGGCAGGGATGTCGTAGTGATGGTCAGCGACGGGCTAATCGTAAGCGTGAGGTTTGCGGTCGCCGACTGGGCGGGCGTGCTGGTATCCGTGACCTTGAAGGTCAGCGGAGTTGCGCTCGCCGCCGCAGTCGGCGTTCCGGTGATCGCGCCTGTAGACGGGTTCAACGTGAGTCCCGCGGGCAAAGCACCGGAGGTCACCTGCCACTGCAGAGCACCCGTGCCGTTGCTTGCCGCCAGCGTGGCGGCGTACAGCACGTTGACCTGGCCGTTAGGCAGCGACGACGTCGTGATGGTCAGCTGCGGGGTAATCGTGAGTGCCAGGTTCGCCGACGCCGTCTGCGCGGGCGAAGCGGAGTCCGTCACCTTGAAGGTCAGAGGTGTGGCGACCACCGCGGCGGTCGGCGTCCCGCTGATGGTGCCCGTCGAGGGGTCCAACGTCAACCCGGTTGGCAGTACGCCAGAGGTCAACTGCCAGAAGTAGGCGCCAGTGCCGCCGGACGCCGCAAGCGGCTGGGAGTAAGCTACGTTCAGGACGCCGTTGGAAAGCGCCGGCGTGCTGATGGTTAATTGGGCCGCGATGGTCAGCGAGAAATTCGCGGTTGCGGTGAGCGCGACCGCGCTCGAATCCGTGACCTTGATCGTGAGTGATATCGCAGTCGCGGAAGCCGTCGGCGTCCCGCCGATCTGGCCCGTCAATCCATTCAGGGTAAGCCCAGCAGGCAGCGCGCCGGAAGTGATCTGCCAGGTGTATGTTCCCGTGCCGCCGCTGGCGGTGAGCGACTGCGTATAGGGCGTCCCGACGGCGCCTTTGGCCAGCGAGGCAGTCGTGATCACGAGCCCGCCGGCCACGTTGATGGTACCCGTTGCGCCGGTGAAACCGCCCGCGGACGCCGACATCGGCGTCGAGCCCTGCTTGAGTCCGTTGATTACCGGAAGAGTACTGGGAGTCGTCGCCTGGGCGGCGATGAAGACGCTCGAGGGCGTGATGGTGGCTACCGTGTTATCGGTGGTCTGGAGGTCGATGGTGACGCCGTTGACCGGAGCGGGCGTTGCCAGGCTGACCAGCAGCGGAGTCGATTGCCCAACCGCAGCTGTCACATTCGGCGGCAGCTGGATGGTGCCCAGCAGGCCGACGTTCAGGCTGGCTGAGGCGCTCGTATATTGCGGCGCTGTGGCAGTGATCGTGGTGGTGCCGGTGGTGGCGCCCGTCGCGGTGAAAGTTCCGGTGCTGCTGCCGGCGGGAATGATCACCGTGGTCGGCTGGAGAGTGACTACACCTCCCGGGGAAGCCGACAGGCTGACTGACAGGTTCGGCGAAGGAGCCGGGGAACTGAGGGTGATTGTGCCGTTCGCCGCGCGCGTCACACCGATGTTGGAGGTATCGAAACTAAGAGTGATCGTCGCCGAGGTAACATTCACGACTGTGCTGCCCGGTTGATAAGCGCACG